>Ga0307517_10002289_pt1 | contig 30897 bp, 24 predicted proteins | sample 23_EM_MG_FD_194515 | JGI IMG/M metagenome (GOLD analysis project Ga0307517, IMG submission 194515) | Populus trichocarpa ectomycorrhiza microbial communities from riparian zone in the Pacific Northwest, United States - 23_EM | ecosystem: Host-associated > Plants > Roots > Unclassified | place... | reverse complement strand
ATTCTTGAAGTGTGGATTGTTGATGGTCGCTAATGGTTGTTTGTTTACTATTTACATTAGGGGCGGGGTAGCATCTTGGCATTGACCGGGATCCGGGTATTGATCCGGTTCCCCGTAAATTACGTTATAGTACCTCGCGGTATCAGTAAAAAATTGAAAAACTATTTCCGCTGATCCGATACAAACCCCGGCGAAGCCAAAAGTCATGTATTGCGATCTTTGTATATACGCCCGAGCACAATTGACCCCCAAAAAACTACCTCCGATTAAGCTCCGACGGGGACTATGAGATAATGCTAGGGATAACGTCGTCTCGAAATTAAGATGTCTGAAGTGGACTATCATGTTCGTAGTGGGTCCTGGAACGCCTATGCCAAGCACTCGGGTGTTAGAGAGGGAAGTCTATGTGCAATTTATCTATCTGACCATTTATCTATCTACCGCTAGTAAGGGAAAGTAACAAGGAAATGAATGCATAAGGAAAAATTGGAAAAATGTGACATTTTGTAACAAGGAGTGTATTGGACGGAGGAGTTGCGGCTAAGATGGGTGATGCAAGTTAATGGATGAACTAGCTGCCAGGTGCTATACGCCAAACATGAGGAACAAAAACTTGTGGGCCTTAATTCGTAAATATTAGTAAAGATTCGTACGTTTCGGGGGGGGTATGTCTGCATACATGTGGGATTTTCACCGATGAGAGTGATAGAGAACTTTCTAAATCATGTTGTATGGCTGGTGCGAAGGACGTGGAGAAGGTGGAGGTGGCTGTGACTGTGGTGGCGCGTTCAGGGCTCCCCGAGGGCGAGGGAGGCGGGCGCTAGAAAAGGAGGAATCTCACGCTATCCGAGCGTAACCAATTGGCAGCCCCAGGACTCTACTTCGACTTAGGTCTTCACGGCACATGGGGCCGCTGCGCATCTACGCCTCCTACAGGCGCCCGAGCTTGTAGTAACTTCACTACTCCTGCGTGCCCCCTCTCGGCAGCATAAGAGAGTGGTGTACCGCCGTATTTGTCTGACCTGTTGGGGTCGACACCTCCATGTTCTAGCAGAAACTTCACCACTCCTTCATGTCCCTTGGCAGCGGCCCATTCAAGTGGTGTTCGATCACACATATCTGGGCGATTGGGGTCGACATCTTCCCGTTTCAGAAATAACTTGACGAGCTCTTCATGTCCGCTGAGAGCAGCAAACCCGAGTGGTGTTATTCCATCCTGATCCGGGCGATTGGGGTCGAGATCTTCCCGTCCCAGCAGTAGCTTGACGACTCCTTCATGCCCCATGACAGCAGCACACGCGAGTGGCGTTTGATTATGCTTTCCTGGGCGATTGGGGTCGACACCCTCCCGTCGCAGCAGTAGCTTGACCACTCCTTCATGTCCGTTATTAGCAGCACACCTGAGTGGTGTTTGATGATCATCCCCATCGGGGCGATTAGGGTCGACATCTTCCCGTCCCAGCAGGAGCTTGACCACTCCTTCATGTCCGCCGATAGCAGCACACAAGAGAGGCGTTTGATCATACTTATCCGTGCAGTTGGGGTCGACATCTTCCCGTCCCAGGAGTAGCTTAACCACTCCTTCATGTCCGTTGGCAGCAGCACACCTGAGCGGTATTTGATCATCCCTATCGGGGCAATTGGGGTCGGTATCTTCCCGTCCCAGCAGTAGCTTAACCACTCCTTCATGTCCGTTGATAGCGGCACAAAAGAGAGGCGTTCGATCATACTTATCCGGGAAGTTGGGGTCGACATCTTCCCGTCCCAGCAGTAGCTTGACCACTCCTTCATATCCGTTGATAGCAGCACCCCTGAGTGGTGTTTGGTGATCCCCATTGGGGAGATTGGGGTCGACACCTTCCCGTCCCAGCAGGAGCTCAACCACTCCTTCATGTCCGTTGATAGCGGCACAAAAGAGAGGCGTCTGATCATACTTATCCGGGCAGTTGGGGTCGGTATCTTCCCGTCCCAGCAGTAGTTTTGCTACTCCTATGTGCCCGTTCCAAGCCGCCCACGCAAGTGGTGTACTACCCGTGCAATCTTGTCGGTCGATCTCGCAACCTTCAGCATCTATAATTGCACTCACAAGTTCAACGATCCCGAAGAACGATGCGCCATGCAGTCCAGAGAAGAGCGAATCGGTACCGATATCTCCGGCGTCACCAAGATTCACGACCTGCCTTAAGAGTGATACCCCAGCCATGTGGACTCCAAACTGGCCCAAGAGCTCCAGTGCCAGGGTCCTCCCATGATCTGAGAGCTCCCTCTTCGCATGTGTTCCCCAGTATCTCGAGGAATATTTGAGGAATGCCATGATTTGGTGGTCTGTGAGAGAATGAGATTCGAAATTCTTGACTTGTTGTGAGTTTAGATAGGTCAAGCATGTTTCTGCAAGTATCGAGTGAGGCTTGTTGAAGAAACCTGGCTGACTGCAGAGATATTCTTGAACAGTATGGTGGATTAACCGCACACTCGAAGCTTCCCCATCGACCGTGATTAAGCCTTGGCAGCAGTGCAACAAAGTGCCTATCAAAGGAATATTTTCGGGATCGAAATCTGTTTCCCCTATCTCCACTGCCAGAGCATGACATAGCTCATCTACCTGCAGCGGCCGTTCCGAATGACAGACCCATGTGAGAGTAGCCATCGCAAGCTTCGCCCCCTCATCTCCCTGAGCCTTTATCCTCTCCAGTGTCACACCATATGCATCCCCTAGCCCTGCACCATGTTTTATTGACTCGAGTGCTTTCTTCCGCCGAGCAATGGTGTTCCCCCGCAGGATTGCCTTGATATGGAGAGAAGCGAGTAGGAATCTAAATTCAAATACGTCAGTCATTATCTCAGGGTAGCCTGTCCCTTCCACCCGTTTCTACATACGTTTCCGAGTTCATTCCGGGAATACTCTTCATAATCTCAGCCTCCAATGTGCTGTTCATTATTTTCGGGGTAGTATCATTCCGGAGTTTATCGCGCAGATATCTAACCACACCATCTTCCGTAGTCTGTATCGATATAAAAGTTGTTGCCCCACCAAATCTCTCCTCCACCTCACTCCGCACCTGTGGTCTTCCTGTCATAAATAAGCGAGTATTTGGCGACCCCTGCAGAATCTGCCGCAGTGATTCAAGAACCACCATTCGATGCTCCGGCACACACTCGTCAAGTGCATCAACACATATAAACGTGCGCCTTGTTGCCGTGATGGTCTGGAACATCTTCAAAATCCCAGAGACTTGTAGCCCTCTACCCCCAATACTCTTTCTCTGCTTTCTGAAATCCTGGACTACAGATTCGGGAATTCCTTCCGGTCCGCTAACACGCTGTCTCAGTAGGGAGCCGAGCATATTCACTGGTGACTGCTCATTCCGGGAAGCAAAGTCAAAGTAAAAACACATAACAGTAGTGTCTCCCTCCTCAGCCTCATCGCACAACTTGTCTATGACTAGCGAACTATTATCGCAACTTATCAGCAATGCCATTCTTTGATCTCAGTCGACGGTACACTCTCTTACACGATATAGCTCTTTCCCACTCCTGGATTCCCGTCGCAGAATAAGGCCGCATGATTAGACTCATCCTCATTATTCGCATTATGCCATCGTCTAAATTCCCTAGTTTCCAGTAGCCAGGCTCCTATACCATCTACCCGCTCAGCTCCCATGTCCCGATGCCGTACCCATGGCTCTAATGGAGACAGCCACGCTAGTATTTTAGGCTCGTCATCGGGGGCAGTGTAGTTAAAGCTGTTTGCGATGTTGATAGAGTTGCAGTTATTGCTGAAATGTTGAGACATTTTTCGATTTTCGTCGCTTCGGATGTAGAGAGAAAGGTGTCGATTGACTTGGGGTCTGTCAATGTAACCGCCTGGAACAGGGGGAAAGTGGGGCTAATGGTTGCAGCCTTGAGCCGAGGCTTTTTTTTTTGGATCTGAAGTTCGTTACACAAATGTTCGAGGACGTACCTATTCGGGAGGTTTTGCTACCATGGTCGTCACTTGAACTGTCCTTGTTGCCAGAGCAACGGCACTAACCATACCAAATTTGTGTAAGTGCTGAGTGGCTCAACTGTGCTCAGTCCTAAGAACAGTTCTTAAATAGGACGGTCGTAAAAGCCTTTTGTTTACCAGTTTGTCGACACCAAAACGGACCCTTTTTTCTTTTCTTTCCACCGTGACCATCAACTCGGAAAATAAAAAATGTTGTTCCCAAAGCCAGCAGGATCACTATGCGAGAAAGCTTTACTATTTGCTTCTTGGTGTGATGTTCTGCTTGGTTAGAAGGGGGGTGAGTGTCACAGATGGGGCTTGTGGGGGTGCTGGGGGTAGGAAGGGGGGGTGCTGGGGGTGGGCCAGGCTGTGATGTGGTTGTTGGACGAAAAAAAGTCCACAGTCGCCACACCGAACTTTGCCAAGATTTAAGCACAGTTCTAGCGACGACCGTCGTAGCAAAACCTCCCTAATGGCCTTAGGAACAATACTATGATATCATATCTCAAAATTTGGGGTTTGGGGGATAAAACGAGACTGTGGCGTCTCAACCAGCGTCACTTTCCGATAGACGCCGTGAAAATGCCAATTTCTACTGTCTTACACCCTTGTTTAGACTGTCAAAACGTGACGTTGCCTCGGAGGTGAGTTTGAAAATTCCACCAGGCGCTAGAAGGCACGCTACAATAGGTAAACACCTCTACTTGCCCGCTCCACACACCTTCAACCATCAAGTCCCCCCTGACGGTCGGTACCGCCTCGAGCTGCCAGACGGCCGTGTGGGTAAACGGCCCCCAATGTGCTAAGGGTGTCACCCCGCAGAGCTCGTGGGGGGGATCAAGCCGGAGCCTTTCATCGCGCTGGCGGCAGCCCGGCGGACGCAATTACCATTCCAACCACAACATCGACAGCGACAACCGCGCTACTTTCCTCCTCCTTCTACTACAAGGAGTTCTAAAGGCTCCACAATTGTGACTACTCATGAATCCCCACCCGCGGCACCTACAGCGGTTTCAGCAGCGCAACATTAACCTCCGCATTCCCATTCAATCCCCACCAAAACCCTCTAGTGCCCATTTCCCCGCCCCACTACCTCCCCGCCAACCCACTCCACTAACACCAGATGCTACCGGCGCATTCATAGGTGAGCGCAGCCTCCGCCTCGGATCGAGCACTCACCTCTCTATCCTGTATGAGCGACCGGCCATCCCCGCTCCGTACCCTTTCTAACCCGTCCTCTTCCCCCTCTCCCAATCCTCTCCTAGCGGTACTCGAAAGCAGCCCTAACCTTCGCGTGGGATACCGTTCCGAGAAAAGTAAAAGTGGCCGGCGACGAGCACAAAGGACCCGTGGGCGCATGGGTAACATACGCCTTCCTGCACCCGGAAGAAGCGAAGACAGCCTTGCATGGAAGTATCCGATAGGCCGAAGTCCACATACACGCACGATTAGGCCCTGACCAGCCGGCGGCCACGAATTTAGGGAAGAACATCTGCGCCGCTACCTCGCACTACATTACTGCGCTCAATCATGGTGAGAGACGGAGGAATTGAGGAAGGTGCCGACACAGAAGTACATTCTTGAAAAGATCTCGCTCGAGAAGGATCAGATGGAGGGCTGGATGAATGATTCCTGAATTTAGGCTCTTTGGGCTCGGGGGATTTATGCGCGCTGGCGATGCCTCCTGGGCAGCCGGGACTGATCGAGGGTGTTGCGGAGCGACTGTAACGGAATGGTGGACGGATGGTCTGGCAAGGTGCAGGGTGTTACGGGCAGTGGCCCCAAGGCACGTATCGCAAAGATTAGGTCGTGCTCGGGAATGGAGGCTAGGAAGTTTGTTGGTGAGATGGTTGGGGGGGCACCCATTGATTAGGTGATTAGTGAAGGGGTAGGGTGAGTAAGAGTAATGTCAGTTCGCCCGGTCGTCCAGTCGGACGGCCGTCAGCGGCAGTCCGACTGCTGCCCCTAGTAGGCCGCTCTAGCACCTCTTTTTTTTTTGCTCATTCCTAGCCTCAACCCATTTAAGCACTAGTATTTTCCTCTTAACCAATTTTGTGTGCCAGAGAATATCCGACCGCAAGATGCTGTGCTAGGGTCATGCTTAGGGCTTGCCGTGGTTGATGCAGAGACATCGACTGTGCGACTGATCCACTACACGCTTCAAGAATACCTCTCCCAGTCTGGTATCTTTCCTGATGTCCACAAAACACTTAGGCAGATCTGCTTGAGCTATCTAAATCACAAACTGATTCGGGGCCTCCCAGTTGGTATCATTCCGGACCTCGGAGAAATGCCTTTTCTCAAATATTCATCCTTGTACTGGGGAATGCACGTAAAAATGGAACCCTCAGATCATTCTAAATCACTTGCACTGGAGCTATTAAAGCGTGGCGGCAACCATATATATGCTACCTTACTTGTCTAACAAATAAACAGTTCCCATTATTGTTCACCTCGCCATCATCTATGGCCTGGTTTGCACTGCGCATCATACTTCGGGATTGATGATGTCGTTGCTGCTTTGATAGAGAGCGAAGACTGTGATATCAATCAGAGTGACTGTTCGGGCTTTACAGCACTAACGTGGGCTGCTCAGCAAGGGAATGAAGGAGTAGTGAGACGACTGCTCGCGCGAGACGGAGTCAATCCCGACAAACCAAGCGATGGTGGTGAAACCCCACTCTGGTGTGCTTCCTTTCAAGGGCATGAACGGGTGGTGAAATTACTGCTCGCACGGAATGACGTCAATCCCGACAAGCCAACCAACGAGGGCCGAACACCACTCTGGAGCGCTTCTTATAGTGGGCATGGGGAGGTGGTGGAACTACTGCTCGCACGGAACGATGTCAATCCCGACAAGCCAAGTGACGATGACCGAACACCGCTCTGGAACGCTTCTTATAATGGGCATGGGGGGGTGGTGAAACTACTGCTCACCCGGGATGACGTCAATCCTGATGAGCCAAACAACCAGGGTGAAACGCCACTCCGGAGCGCTTCTTATAGTGGACATGAGGGGGTGGTGGAAATACTGCTCGCACGGAATGATGTTAATCCCGACAGGCCAAACAACAAGGATGAAACACCACTCTGGGGCGCTTCTTATAATGGGCATGAAGGGGTGGTGAAACTACTGCTCGCACGGAATGAGGTTAACCCCGACAAGCCAAGGAACGATGGCCGAACACCATTCCTGTGCGCTTCTCGGAATGAGCATGAAGGGGTGGTAAAGCTGCTGATGGAGCGATGTCAATCCCCACAAGCCAAACAATCATGACAGTACACCACTCTGAAGCGCTTCTTTCAGTGGGCATAACTTAAGGGACGGTGAAACTTCTACTCCCACCGAACGGTGCCAATCTCGACGGGCCAGACTATTGTTGTCAAGCACTACCCCTTATCGCCTCTCTTTGCCAGCGTAGTACAGCTATAGCACTCCTCCAACCCCTAACATCCCCAGTCCCTCTGCGTTAGTCCCAGAAAGCAATTTTCCTGCACTCCCCTTCCGTCCACCTATGCTTACCTTTCGCTATAGTTCCCATACACATACCCCGTTTCACCCCAGCTCCAGTCCCCTCCTTGAATGTCTTTACAGCCACCTGGCCTATCTGCTTCCATCCCGTGGACACACTCCCCCTCCTTTTCCCTTCCTCCGTTTGCCCAGACTCCGATCCCTGAACATATCTCGGGCATGTGCTTGTCTCAGGAAAACACCTTTATTTTGTATTATATATGCCTTTAATCCCCTGGCATCTTTTGTGCCCATTTTTTCGCAATCGGGCTGTGTGTTTGGATCCTCTGGGTCACTGCTTGATGTGCTACCGCTTCACAAGGGGTTCTTTGTCTATGCTTATAAATTATCTCCCCCGCACGATATTATACTTCATTTTCTTCCCTCTATTTCTAAAGAATTTCTCTCTTCGCTCAGATCACGCGTATATACACACGCCCCCAATCCGGTGCTGTAGCATGGGGAGGATAGTGAATAGGAAGCCATTTAATAACTCAACGACCGGTTTTGTACGGCATACGAAGTGTATGTTTGACTGACCTCACCCAATCTAGCCTTGGACTACCCGGGATAAATGGGAGGGCCAAGAGCAGGGAATACCATGGTCTAGATCTTTCTTTAGCCGTACCCATGTTGCTTAATATATGGTTTTGAACTTTTATGATAAATCTTAGTATCACCTAAGGTGCTCAGGCCCTCCCTCTAAGTTAATAAACGAAAAAAGGAAAGAGTCAAAACCCGGATCCTTATCCTTTTCCATCATTATTCCACCTCAGTGACAGGTGAGCCCTTTTCATTACAGTGCCAGATAGCCCCCGGGGTGGGGACTTTAGAATTGGTGTACAGTACCAGCGCTTGTAGTATTTATACTATTCTTTATTATTGTTTCCATTTTTCCAGCCCACGGCGGAATCTTGAACGAAAATCCCCAGCCCCAATCGCAGCCAGGAATCTGCCCCGCAGCCCAAAAAATACAATCTACCATGAAACACCCACCAAACCTCCCAGGACCCCAGTCACAAGTGCTCACTCGGCCCCCAGGCCCCCCCCCCCCCTCCCTAACTAGCAGTCTCCACGATCCCAAAACAGCATCAACACCTCCATATAACAATTTCCCCTGCTGCCCGCCACTTCTCAACCTCGTGGTATGGTGCGCCTCTGCAGTGGCAACTCTGGGTATTTGCTATCGCACTATCCATTTAAATCACGGAATCAGCCCATAATTGGTTTCTTCTGGCAAGTCGCCGAATAATTGTGCAAACTAGCAAATGTGACCCAACATAGCTATACGGCTTTGGCTATAACGTGTCAAGGAAGCAGTGGCCCGGCCCTCACCCGGGGATCAGTGAACCGATGGAAATGTGGGATTGAACAGAGGGATTTCGCAGAGAGCAAGTTGGTTAACAGTAATTCTAGCTTGTTGCGAGGGCAAAGGGTCGCAGGTTAGCGCTCATGTCTCACTTAAGACATAACGTATTACATTATGGTATACCGTAAAATCTCGTGAAATCCACTAGGGTACGGCGGTACTTAAGAACAATAGTCCAACAACGAAAATGCCTGTATGGCAACCAACTTGACGACCAAATGCCAAGCTGGAAGCGATAAATGTGTTTATACGGTGAACCACATTTTCGCTTCCTGGGGTACTAGAAGTGATAGTATACTTCGTATGGTGAACAAACATGAGCAGCCCCTGTCCTTCTCAGATCATAAACTTCCCCTCTAGTGGTAGTCGGCCTGTTTCCACACCATGGATGATTAAGAGCAGCTGGCGGTAGGACAGGGGGCCCTACCAGGCCCATTAGGGCTCTAGTGAGTTTTCTCGGTAAATCTTCTCAGCCGGTACACTAGCACTCAGGGATTCAAGTTCACAATTTGGTGTCCCTCCCTGTTTATGATCTACTAGTATGAAATCATGTGTCACATGAATAAACTAATAGGCAAGCAAGCATAGATCTTGGAGAAAGTAGTTCAAAAATTGAAGGCAGATACCCAAATCCGCTGTCTGTGTTCGATCTAGTTTTCTAGAATCCAACGCCTTCTACAAAGAGTCAACCTTGGCCCTATTAGTAGTTTGGCCATTCTTGACATCATCAAAGTAGTTAAAAAGAAAGATTTATTGAAGTATTTGAATGATAGCCGGGAATGTTAGAGGATAGCTGGGAGTGACAGACTGCAGATTTAAGCCGCTGGCCTTTGAGCCCTGATTTGGCAAACACTTCTGGCATTTTTATTTCTTAAAGATGTATTCTTCCTTCAAGTTCCTGATTAGTTTACCCATACTATGGCGTATAACTCGCCTGATTGTAAACTGCGAGTAAAATATAATCACGAACTTAAATTTTCTAAGAATACCAGCACAAGAGATGTGACAGGAACCAAACACGGGGCCCTACTGGGCCCTGTAGGGTGTCCAGTCCTACCTCCACCTTCCCTAGTGCTTTAGTTGACTTGAAAAGGATGGACTACAACTGACGATCCGGGCTTTTCCCACCTGCAGGAGGGACTGCCCAGACAGTTCAGAACACTGTCTATGAGGCCACCTGAGGGTTTGAAATAGTACATAGAGATGAGGAGTTCTTCGGAATACGTATGAAGCTAACCGAAGAAAGAGAGTTATTAAGTAAGGGTGTGAGGCCTAAGGAGGATGGGTACTGGTTTTACTCAGAGTGGATTCGTGAATAGTGGTGGTTGTATTCTTAGTTCTGCAGCGATGAGTAGATATCTAGTCAGCAGCTCAAAGGGTCAATTTTGAACACTTATAGCTAAGGTTAGATTTATAGGTGGTTTATGGCCTTGGTTCCATGGCATGAAGCAATAATGTGGGTTACTGCACAAACAGGATAATCACTTCTAGCACTGTAAGTAGAAATGTGGTTCACTGTATAAACACATTTATCGCTTCCAGCTTGGCATTTTGGTTGTCAAGTTGGTTGCCATCAGGGCATTTTTATTGTTGGACTTTTGTTCTTAAATACCTCCCTACAGTGCTTGACATCCAAATCCAAAGAGTTTAGAGTCCCTATGCTATATTTGGGAAATATGAATTATCAAAGAATTCCTGGATATTTTACACGAAATCAGCAAAGACCTTATAAGGGCACAGATATATCTTCACCAAGGTTGGTTAATTTTGATTTCTTCAGGCATTGGACACCTAAAGCCAACCACATCCTAGAGGAGCACAAATTTGTACAAAATCTATATCCCTTACCTAATAATCACTAAATCAAAAAGACAGAGTCTGCAGCATTGAAGAAGAGCAAGTCTTGGGTCGCCCTATGGAGGGCTTTTCTCATTCACTGTTAACTTTTATTATTGTCCGAGTCTTTAGCGGGCTATAGTCCATATTAGATCATCAGCAACAAACCCAACCTTAAATATCACTGTCTTGGCGAAAAGTATCCAGCTCGAGGTACACTGTGCACGCAGATTTTTCCTATATCTTGCCTTGATACCGGTTTTCGGCTACTCCTTTCGCCAATTATGTGGACCTAGCACCCGGGAAGCTCGGAATCTTTAAATTACGTTGCTGGTATGTGAGCCTTTAGACCCGGTTTAGTTTACGGAGATAGAGCGGACCCAGAACACTTTGTCCCCCCGAAAAATGTTTATGTAAGTTTTTTGATTTCCAGTTTGGAAAAGCCTTTGTTTCTTGTAATTCCTTCCTCGCTATGTACGAACCTTGAAAATCCACTGGAAACTTGGCACTCGGGGGTCGCTCTTTCGGCCCCCTAATTTTGATACACTTATTAGAGCATTTAGCTTTTGCCAGTCTTTTTTTACGCATTGTGAAAGCCTCACGAGTGAGGATCTATGATTGCGCTATTGACACACTGACACATGATCGTGCCACACAAAATCGGAGTTCATCACCCTCCAATTTCTAAGGATGGCAGCATCTAGCCGCTATGATCAGATACGAATTGACATTGGTGCGATGGTCTGAGAGAAAAGAGTATGAGGCGTATCACTGCGTGCGAATCATCCAAGTTATGCTCAATAAGGTCTTGTCCCAGCTATCGCAAGAAGTTCCCATACCCCTGTTCTCTATATTTTAGTAGCCGATCTGAGGAACTTAGGAATTCTCTAGCCACCGAGGGGTGCTATTATACATAACTTGAAGTTATATCTTTCACCACACGGTATTCAAGTCTGCGACTGATTAAACTAGGACAAGCTGCCTTGATCTTAATCTATCTACCTCCCTAGCGCAAATCAAGTAATTGCTCTTTATTTCCCCTCGCGGTATCAGTAAAAAATTGAAAAACTATTTCCGCTGATTCTATGCAAACCTCTGTGAAGACGAAAGTCATGTATTGCGATCTTTGTAAATATTCCCGAGCACAATTGACCCCTAAAAGACTACCTCCGATTAAGCTCCGACGGGGACCATGAGATAATGCTAGGGATAACGTCGTCTGGGAATTAAGATGTCTAAAGTGGACTATCATGTTCGTAGTGGGTCCTGGAACGCCTATGCCAAGCACTCGGGTGTGAGAGGGAAGTCTATGTGCAATTTATCTATCTGACCATTTATCATCTACCGGTAGTAAGGGAAAGTAACAAGGAAATGAATGCATAAGGAAAAATTGGAAAAATTGGAAAATTGCGACATTTTGAAACAAGGAGTGCATTGGACGGGGGAGTTGCGGCTAAGATGAATGATGTAAGTTAATGAATGAACTAGTTGCCAGGTGCTATACGCCAAACATGAGGAATAAAAACTTGTGGGCCTTAATTCGTAAATGTTAGTAAAGATTCGTACGTTTCGGAGGGGCATGTCTGCATACATGTGGGATTTTCACCGATGAGAGTGATAGAGGGCTTTGTAAATCATGTTGTAGGGCTGATGCGAAGGATGTGGAGAGGAGAAGGTGGAGGTGGCTGTGGCTGTGGGGGCGTGTTCGGGGGTCCCCGAGGGCGAGGGAGGCAGATGCTGGAAAAGTAGGAATCCCACGCTATTTAAGCGTAACCAATTGACAGCCCCAGGAACCTACCTCCGCTTAGGTCTTTCGCGGTAGAGAGGGCCGCTGCGCATCTACGCTTCCCACAGATATCATACGATCCGATCGTACGGCAGCCGCAAGCACCAAACGAGAGTTACTGATTACCTTACTGAAACACCATGAAATCCGGGTACCCTACCGTATCTAGCGTCCAAACACATACAACCCGTTTTTAAAGCTATTTTTTGTATGCACAGTAGGAAAAAGTCTAGCGACGCCAGTAGTGGGCAATAAACCAAGACCCTTTGTGGCACCGCCCCCCGCCCACCCTTGTACCCGAGTGCTCTGAGGAAGCTATCGCGACGGTCTAGGATGTATCATGCCGCGTATAGTGAGTTCGCACGAGTGCCCTCGATTCATTTCCGAAAGACTAGTTTCCTCCATGCGGGTCTCGACCGCGTGTGCCTGGGAACTCAAAAGAGCCACTAAGAAGGCTAGATGATGAAAGAACACCCAGCAATACAATACCGATATCGTGCTTGGGGGCCTTCAGAAAATCAAGGATGGGATAGTTTACAAAGCTTTCTCCAAGGGAGTCTCCTAGCGGGAATGCGAAGATGGGGCAATTTAAGTTCTTGGCGTGGAAATGATTGGCTGTGGCTTGCTTGTGAAACAACAAGCTCCCAACACAACAAAGCAAGCCCCGCATTTCCTCGTTCAAGTGAATGAGTCCCCGATTGACACCATCTACAAACTGCCCGGCTATTATACTAGCTACTAACCTGTTGCCAACTTTGTCCACTATGAACACATCACCGACTGGGAACGCTGGACCAAGTTTTGGTCCATGGCAGCATGGGATGTCGAGCATCCGTGCCGACTATCGCATGACTAATACAACTTATGGTGACGCGAATTCGAACATCGGGAATGTGTCAAACAGCTACAACACCATCAACGTAGGAATAGAGGAGGAGTCTTTGCGGATCCAAGAATGGATATCTCCACTCGAACCCCATAAAAAACATCGGGATGTGAGAAATTGTCGACTCGATGGCGTTGGTGAATGGGTTCTCCGAAGGTGCGAGTTCGAGTCATGGTACAAGAGCCAGGGCGACCCTACATTGCTGTGCTATGGAGGTCAAGGGGTTGGCAAGACGTATATAAGGTACAAGAGTATCCTCCCGAAACAATGGACAATGTTGACAAGAAATAAAATCAGTTCCTTAGTAATAGACACCCTGCGGAAGCAAACCCGGGGACGGAATATCGCCGTCATATTTCTATACTGCGATTACCAGACACAGAAGGAGCAATCGGCGGTGAATATGGTAGGGAGCCTAGTCCGGCAGGTTGCCTTGAGAGCGCCCAGGATTCCGAGCGAAATTAAAAGTGCTTTTGACGAGTCGATGGCGGAAGGTGGCGATGGCCTGCAGTTACCAGACATGGTGAAATTATTCGTCAAGGTAATCGGTTCCATCGAGGTAGTATACATTTGTGTCGACGCAGTGGACGAGGTGCTTCCACAACATCGATTACAGTTCCTTCGCGCGTTAAGGCAAATTATTCAAGAAGCACCAAATCTCCGGCTATTTCTTACAGGGAGACCGTACATCCGCGGGGAACTCGATAAGAATCTCACCAAGAGAGCCTATGCCATACACATTGTGGCCGACCAAGGGGATATCACTCGATACCTAAGCCAGAAGATGGACGATGACGATGACCAAGATCCAGGCTTGATGACAGAGAATCTGAAAAATGATATCATGAAAACAATGTTGGAGAAGGCTTCCGATATGTGAGTAGAAGCACTTCTTTGCCAAACTTGAACCCCTAATTGTTATTGTTCTCAGGTTTCTACTCGTTGCATTAAATATTGAGGCGATCTTGGGCGAGACGTCAGTAGCGAACAGAAAGCAAATGTTGCGGAAGGTGGCGACAACAGGCGTGGGTCTCGACAATGTGTATGTCCAAACATTGCAGCGGATAAGGGAGCAGAAGGGGGGCCGATCGCGACTTGGGATGGAAGTGCTGATGTGGGTATCGCACGCTGAGCGGCCTTTACGGATTGACGAACTCTGCCATGCTCTGGCGGTAGACATTCAGTCGACAGATCTGGACCCGGAGAATATCCGACCGCAAGATACTGTGCTAGGGTCATGCTTAGGGCTCGCCGTGGTTGATGCAGAGACATCGACTGTGCGACTGATCCACCACACGCTTCAAGAATACCTCTCCCAGTCTGGCATCTTTCCTGATGCCCACAAAATACTTGGGCAGATCTGCTTGACATATCTAAATCACAAACTGGTTCGGGGCCTCCCAGCTAATATCATTCCGGACCTCAGAGAAATGCCTTTTCTCAAATATTCATCCCTGTACTGGGGAATGCACGTAAAAATGGAACTCTCAGATCATTCGAAATCACTTGCACTGGAGCTGCTAAAGCATGGTGGCAACCATATGTATGCTACCTTACTTGTCCAACAAATAAGCAGTTCCCATTATTGTTCACTTCCCCATCGCCTATGGTCTGGTTTGCACTGCGCATCGTACTTCGGGATTGATGATGTCGTTGCTGCTTTGATAGAGAGCGAAGACTGTTATATCAATCAGAGTGACTGTACGGGTTTTACAGCACTAACGTGGGCTGCTCAGGAAGGGAATGAAGGAGTAGTGAGACAACTGCTCGCGCGAGACGATGTTAATCCCGACAAGCCAACCAACGATGGCCGAACACCGCTCTGGAACGCTTCTGGTAATGGACATGAGGGGGTGGTGAAACTACTGCTCGCACGGAATGATGTCAGTCCCGACAAGCCAAGGAACGATAGCGCAACACCGCTCCGGTGCGCTTCTGCCAACGGGCATGAGGGGGTTGTGAAGTTACTGCTCGCACGGAGTGATGTCGATCCCGACAAGCCAAGCAACAATGGTGGAACACCGCTCTGGGGCGCTTCTTATAGTGGGCATGAGGGGGTGGTGAAACTACTGCTCGCACGCAATGTCAATCCCGACAAGCCAAACAACAAGGATGAAACACCACTCTTGAGCGCTTCTTATAGTGGGCATGAGGGGGTGGTGAAACTACTGCTCGCACGGAGTGATGTCAATCCCGACAAGCCAAGCGACGATGGCCGAACACCGCTCCGGTGCGCTTCTACCAACGGGCATGAGGGGGTGGTGAAACTACTGCTCGCACGGAATGATGTTAATCCCGACAAGCCAAGCGACGATGGCCGAACACCGCTCTGGACCGCTTCTTATAGTGGGCATGAGGGGGTGGTGAAACTACTGCTTGCACGGAATGATGTCAGTCCCGACAAGCCAAGCAACGATGGCGCAACACCGCTCTGGGGCGCTTCTTATAGTGGGCATGAGGGGGTGGTGAGGCTACTGCTCGCACGCAATGCCAATCCCGACAAGCCAAACAACAAGGATGAAACACCACTCTGGAGCGCTTCTTATAGTGGGCATGAGGGGGTGGTGAAACTACTGCTCGCACGGAATGATGTCAGTCCCGACAAGCCAAGGAACGATGGCGGAACACCGCTCTGGAGCGCTTCTTATAGTGGGAATGAGGGAGTGGTGAAACTACTGCTCGCACGGAATGATGTCAATCCCGACAAGCCAAGCGACGATGGCCGAACACCGCTCTGGAACGCCTCTTATAATGGGCATGAGGGGGTGGTGAGGCTACTGCTCGCACGCAATGTCAATCCCGACAAGCCAAACGACAAGGATGAAACACCACTCTGGAGCGCTTCTTATAGTGGACATGAGGGGGTGGTGAAACTACTGCTCGTACGGAATGATGTCAATCCCGACAAGTCAAGCGACAATGGCCGAACACTACTCCTATGCGCTTCTCGGAATGAGCATGAAGGGGTGGTAAAACTCCTGATGGAGCGATGTCAATCCCCACAAGCCAAAAAACCATGACAGTACACCACTCTGAAGCGCTTCTTTTAGTGGGCATCACTTAAGGGATGGTGAAGCTTCTACTCCCACCGTACGATGCCAATCTCGATGGGCCAGACTATCGTTGTCGAACACTACCCCTTATCGCCTCTATTTGCCAACGTGGTGCGACCGTAGCACTCCTCCAGCCTCTAGCATCCCCAGTCCCTCCGGGTTAGTCTCAGAAAGCAATTTCCCTGCGCTGCCCTTCCGCCCACCTATGCCTACCTCTCGCTATAGTTCCCATATACATAAGTTGCTCCCTATCAGCGCAGCTGCAGCCCTCTCCCCGAATCTCTTTACAGCCACCTGGTCTATCCGCTCCCATCCCGTGGACACTCTCCCCTCCTTTCCCCTCCTTCCGTTTGCCGACCCCTGAACATATCTCGGGCATGTACTTGTCTCAGGAAAACACCATTATTTTGTATAATATATGCCTTTAATCTTCTCGCATCTTTTGTACCCATTTTTTTCGCAATCGGGCTGTATGTTTGGATCCTCTAGATCACTGCTTGATATGCTACCGCTTTACAAGAGCTTCTTTGTCTATTCTTATAAATTATCTCTCCCGCATGATACTATACTTTGTTTTCCTCCATCTATTTCTGAAGAATCTCTCGTTTAGATGTTTATAATATACATATGCTTTCAATCTAGTGCTGTGGCGCGGCGGAGGGTAGTCAATAGGAAGCCACTTAATAGCTTAACGGCTTGATTTGTATCGTATACAAAGGGTATGTTTAACTGACCTCACCCATTCTAGCCTTGGACTACCCGGGATAAATGGGAGGGTCAAGATCAGGGAATACCATGGTCTAGATCGCTCTTTAGCAGTATTCACGTTGCTTAAGATATGGTTTTGAACTTTTGTGGTAGATCTCAGCATCACCTAAGGTGCTGAGGCCCCCCTCTAAGTTATTAGACAAAAAAAGGGGAAAATCAAAACCCGAATCCTTACCATTTTCCACCATTACTCCACCTCGGAGACAGGCGAGCCCCTTTCATGCCCGTGCTAGATAGCCCCCGGGATGGGGACTTTAGAATCGGTGTACAGCACACCACTGGGGCTTGTAGTATTTATACTTTTCTTTCCCTATTTTTTCTATTTTTCTAGCCTACGGCTGAATCTTGAACAAATATCCCCACCCGCAACCGCAGCCAGGGATCCACCCCGCAGCCCAACAAATCAAATCCACTATAATGGAACACCTACCAAATTTACCGGGTACCAGTCACATGTGCTCACTCGGCCCATCCCTCTGTCTGACTAGCGGTCTCCACGGTCCCAAAATAGCATCAACACCTCCACATAACAATTTCCCCTGCTGCCGGCCACTTCTCAACTTAGTGGTGAGGCACACCTCTGCTGTGGCAACTCTGGGGATTTGCTATCGCACCACCCCACCCATTTAAATCGCTGCATCAGCCCGCAATAGGTTTCTTCTGGTAGATCGCGGAATAATTGTGCACACTAGCAAATGGGACCTAACATGGCTAAACGGCCTTGGCTATACCGTGTGAAGGAAGCAGTGGCCAGGCCCTCACCCGGGGATCAGTGAACCGATGGAGATGGGGGATTGAATAGAGGGATTTCGCGGCGAGCAAGTTGGTTAACAGTAGTCCTAGCTTATTGCGATGGCAACGGGTCACAGGTTAGGGCTCATGTCTCACTTAAGACATAACGTATGATATCATAATAATATTATTATTATAGGTAATCATAAGCCCCGACAGCGCAACACATGAAGAGAAAAATGCCAAGAACTATGTATTATACGGTATGTACTCGGGCAGTGCTCAACATCCAAATTCTAAGAGTTTAGAGTCCCTATATTGGGGAAATATAAATTATCAAGGAATTCCTGAATATTTTACATGAAATCAGCAAAGGCTTTATAAGGACACAGATATATCTTCACCAAGGCTGGTTAATTTTGATTTCTTCGGGCATGGGACACCGAAAGCCAACTCCACCCTCGAGGAGCACAAATTTGTACAAAATCTGTATCCCTTGCCCAATACTCACTAAATCAAAAAGACAGAGTCCGCAGCGTTGAATAAACGTAATTCTTGAGTCGCCCTATGGAGGGCTTTTCTCATTCCCTATTAATTTTGGTTATTGCCTTTAGTTGGCTACAGTCCATATTAGATCACCAGCACCAAACCCAACCTTAAATACTACTGTCCTGGCGAAAAGCATCCAGCTCGAGGCACACTTTGCGCACAAATTTTTCTTATATCTTGCCTTGATACCGGTTTTCTGCTACTCCTTTCCCAAGACAAGTGCCAGTTATGCCCACCTAGCACCCGAGAAGCTTGGAATCTCTAAATTACGTTGCTAGTATGTGAGCCTTTAGACCCCGTTTAGTTTACGGAGATAGAGCGGACCTATCATAGAACACTTCGTGCCCCTGAAAGATATTTATGTATGTTTTTTTGATTTCAAGTTTGGAAAAGCTTTTGTTTCTTGGAATTCCTTCCTTGCTATGTACTGTACAAACCTCAAAAATCAGCTGAAAACTTGGCACTCGAGGATCGCTCTTTCGACCCCCTAATTTTGATACACTTATTGAGACATTCGGCTTTTGATAGTCTTTTCTTACGCATTGTGAAAGCCTCACGAGTGAGGATCTATGATTGCACTATTGGCAAACATGATTGTCACACAAAATCGGAGTTCATCACCCTCCAATTTCTAAGGATGGAAGCATCTAGCCACTATGATCGGATACAAATTGACATCGGTGGTCCGAGAGAGAAGAGTATGGGGAGTACCGCTGCGTGCGCATCATCCAAGTTGTGCTCAACAAGGTCTTGTCCCAGCCATCGCAAGGAGTTACCACACCCATGTTCTCTGTATTTTAATTTCAGGTCTGCGGAACTTAGGAATGCTCTAGCCACCGAGGGGTGCTATTATATATAAGTTATGTCTTTCACCACACCCTATTCAAGTCTACGACTGATTAAACTAGGACAAGCTGCCTTGGTTTTAATCTGTCTACCTTCCTAGCGCAAATAAAGTAACCGCTCCTTATAGTACCTCGCGGTATCAGTAAAAAATTGAAAAACTATTTCCGCTGATCCGATACAAACCCCGGCGAAGCCAAAAGTCATGAATTGCGATCTTTGTAAATATGCCCGAGTACAATTGACCCCTAAAAGACTACATCCGATTAAGCTCCGACGGGGACCATGAGATAATGCTAGGGATAACGTCGTCTCGAAATTAAGATGTCTAAAGTGGACTATCATGCTCATAGCGGGTCCTGGAACGCCTATACCAAGCACTCGGGTGTCAGAGAGGGAAGCCTATGTGCAATTTATCTATCTGACCATTTATCTATCTACCGCTAGCAAGGGAAAGTAACAAGGAAATGAATGCATAAGGAAAAATTGGAAAAATTGGAAAAATTGGAAAAATTGGAAAAATGTGACATTTTGTAACAAGGAGTGTATTGGACGGGGGAGTTGCGGCTAAGATAAATGATGCAAGTTAATGAATGAACTAGCTGCCAGGTGCTATACGCCGAACATGAGGAACAAAAACTTGTGGGCCCCAATTCGTAAATGTTAGTAAAGATTCGTACGTTTCGGAGGGGCATGTCTGCATACATGTGGGACTCCCACGAATGAGAGTGATAGAGAGCTTTCTAAACCATGTTGTAGGGCTGATGCGAAGGACGCGGAGAGGAGAAGGTGGCGGTGGCGGTGGCGGTGTGTTCGGGGGTCCCCGAGGGTGAGGGAGGCAGATGCTGGAAAAGTAGGAATCCCACGCTATTTAAGCGTAACCAATTGACAGCCCCAGGAACCTACCTCAGCTTAAGTCTTTCGCGGTAGATAGGGCCGCTGCGCATCTACGCTTCCCACAGATACCTGAGCTTGTAGTAACTTCACTACCTCTGCGTGCCCCCTCGTAGCAGCATAAGAGAGTGGTGTGCTGCCGTATCTATCTGACCTATTGGGGTCGACACCTCCTTGTTCTAGCAGTAACTTCACCACTCCCTCATGTCCATTGACAGCAGCCCACACGAGTGGCGTTCGATCACACGTATCTAGGCGATTGAGATCAACATCTTCACGTTCTAGAAATAATTTGACGAGTCCTTCATGTCCTCTAAGAGCAGCCAACCCGAGTGGTGTTACCCCATTCCGATCCGGGCGATTGGGGTCGACATCTTCCCGTCCCAGCAGTAGCCTCACGACTCCTTCATATCCTTTGATAGCAGCCCACGCGAGTGGTGTTTGATTATGCTTTCCTGGGCGATTGGGGTCGACACCCTCCCGTCGCAGCAGTAGCTTGACCACTCCTTCATACCCGCTGCCAGCAGCCCACATGAGTGGCGTTCGATCATCCTCATCCCGGCGATTGGGGTCGACATCTTCCTGCCCCAGTAATAGCTTAACCACTCCTTCATGTCCGTTGGTAGCAGCACACACGAGTGGTGTTCGATCACGCTTATTAGCGCGATTGGGGTCGACATCTTCCCGCCCTAGCAGTAGTTTAACCACTCCTTCATGTCCGTTGGTAGCAGCACACCCGAGTGGTGTTCGATCATCCTCATCAGGGCAATTGGGATCGACATCTCCCCTGTCAAGCAGTAGCTTGACCACCCCTTCATGTCCCCCGACAGCAGCACACCTGAGGGGTGTTTGATCATACTTATCCGGGTGGTTGGGGTCCACATCATCCCGCCCCAACAGTAGTTTGACCACTCCTTCATGTCCGAACATAGCAGCCCACCCGAGCGGTGCTCGATCGTGCTCATCAGTGCAATTGGGGTCAATATCTTCCTGTTCCAAAAGTAGCTTCGCCGCTCCTAGGTGCCCGCGCCTCGCCGCCCACGCAAGTGGTGTATTACCTATGCAATCTCGTTTGTTGATCTCGCAACCTTCAGCATTTATAATTGCAGCCACAAGTGCAACAATCCCAAAGAACGATGCGCCATGCAGCCCAGAGAAGAACGAATCGGTACCGATATCTCCAATAAAACTAGGATGCACAACCTGCTTTAAAAGTGATACCGCAGCCACGTGTTCTTCGTACCGGCCCAAGAGCTCCAGCGCAAGGGCGCTCCCACGATCTGAGAGCTCCTTCCCCGCGTGAGTTCCCCAGTTCCTCGAGGAATATTTGAAGAATGGCATGATTTGATGGTCTAGGAGGGAATGAGGTTCGAGGTTCTTAACCCGCGGTGAGTTCAGATAGGTCAAACATGTTTCTGCAAGTATCGAGTGAGGTTTTCTGAAGAGACCGAGTTGACTACAGAGATACTCTTGGACAGTATGGTGGATTAACCGCACAGTCGAAGCTTCCTTATCGACCGTGACTAAGCCTTGACAGCAGTTAAGCAAAGTACTTATCAAAGGAATATTTTCGGGATCGAAATCTGTTGCTCCTATCTCCACTGCCAGAGCATGACACAGCTCATCCACCTGTAGCGGCCGTTCCGAATGACAGACCCATGTAAGAGTAGCCATCGCAAGCTTCGCCCCCTCCTCCCCCTGAACCTTTATCCTCTCCAGTGTCACACCATATGCATCCCCTAACCCTGCACCATGTTTTATTGACTCGAGTGCTTTCTTCCGCCGAGCAATGGTGGTCCCTCGCAGGATTACCCTGATGTGGAGAGAAGCGAGTAGGAATCTAAACCCAAATATGTTAGCCATTGCCTCAGGGTAGTTTTTCCCTTGCACCCAGTTCTGCATACGTTTCCGAGTTCATTCCGGGAATATTCTTCATAATCTCAGCCTCCAATGTGCTGCTCATTATCTCTGGGGTAGTGTCATTCCTGAGTTTATCGCGCAGATATCTAACGACACCATTCTCCGTAGGTTGTATCGATATAAAAGTTGTTGCGCCACCAAATCTCTTCTCCACCTCACTCCGCACCTGTGGTCTTCCAGTCACAAATAAGCGAGTATTCGGTGACCCCCGCAGAACCTGCCGCAGTGATTCAAGAACTACTATTCGATGTGCTGGCACACATTCGTCAAGTGCATCAACACATATAAACGTGCGTTTTGTAGCCGCGATGGTCTGGAACATCTCCAAAACCCCTGAAACCTGTAGCCCCCTACCCCCAATACCCCTTTTCCGCTCGAGGAAACTCTGAACTACTGCTTCGGGAATATTTTCCTGTCCGCTGACAAGCTGCCTCAGCAGGGAACCAAGCATATTCACTGGCGACTGCTCATTCCGAGCAGCAAAGTCGAAGTAGAAGCACATAACGACAGTATCTTCCTTCACAGCCTCATCGCACAACCTGTCTATAACTAGCGAACTATTATCGCAACCTATCAGCAATACCATTCTTGATTTCCGCTAACGATGCATTCTCCCTTACATAATATAGCTCTTTCCCACTCCTGGATTCCCGTCGCAGAATAAGGTCGCATGATTAGATTCGTCCTCGCTACTGACATTACGCCATCGTCTAAATTCCCTAGTTTCCAGTAGCCAGGCCCCTATACCATCTACCCGCTGAGCTCCGATGTCTCGATGCCGCACCCATGGCTCTAATGGAGACAGCCATGCTAGTATTTTAGACTCGTCATTGGAGGGAGTGTAGTTAAAACTATTCGCGATATTGATAGAGTTGCAGTTGTCGCTGAAATTTTGAGACATTTTCCGATTTTCGTCGCTTCGGATGTTGAGAGCAAGGGGTCGATTAACTTGGAGTCTGTTAACGCAAATACTTGGGGCCGAGGAAAGTGGTGTTAGTCTAATTCTTCGAAGCCATAGGCCGAAGTCATCTGTCCACTGACTAATCACCGGATCCAAAATTCGTTACACAGAGGCTCGAGGGCTCTCAGGAACACCAGGCGAATTCGCAAGCAAGCCAGGGTCACGTTGAACATACAGGTAGTGCCCCATGCATTTCGTTTGATACACTCCAAGGCAGTAGAAATTTGAGCCACTAGTACCGGCACCGTTCAAATCTCTCTTCAATAACCAACCGCAAAGTCATAAATTTTCATTCAACAATACTATGCTTACGGAGGCCTATAACGACCAAATCGCCACCAAACTGAAAAGACAAAAAACATTTCATTGAAAACACGAAAACCAATTTGGATTAACAACAAAATTTGAGAAAAGCAATGTAATATCGTACTAAATAAAAAACCGAGGAAAGAAAAAGAAAAACTAACCGAGGCAAAGGAAGAAAGAAAGAAAAGAGAAGAACTCTAGTGCCGGGTGGAAAGGTACTGTAAAATTGGTTTATCAGCCACGTGAACCGAATTAGAATTTAGGATGTAGAGCTTTTGTTTTGGGATTGAGTTTGCTCTAGCACAGGAGAGCCTTGTCTTCACATCTGCGATAGTGAGAATGACCTGAGCTGTGATCAAGAACATTTGGAGATATGATCTTTGCTGTCTTATAGAAGTTGTGGGGATGAAGGGGGTCCCTGGACGGTTCGGAACACTGTCTATAGATAAGCAGACCCTCATACATATATATGATGCAATACCACAGGCTTTCCCAAATTGCTTATGGATGAGCAGGCGACCATCATGCCCTCACATAATTTTCTACTCTATGTCAAATTGCTGGACGCCACCGGATCACCTATTTATTGTCATACAGATGAAGGTTCTATGTGGGTGTTCAACAGAAACTTGGCCATACAAGCACAATATTTCTTATGATGCTAGACCCAAGTGCAGCAAGAAGGGTTGAGAATGGTGCTGCTCTCCATACTCACGATACTTCCTTTGTTAAGATAACATCTGGGAGTAGCTTCGGATATGCGCTAAGGATCCGGGAATATTGCTTCGGCTTTGAACGTTTGGTTTGTCTGTTCAGGAAAGCATCGTAAATGCAGAAATGCACGATAGTTTTGGGATCGTACAGCTTTCGGGAGAAAAGCTGGGAGAAAAGTGGAAGCACTGTAAGGCCAGCGTGAAAGAGCTGGAAGCCCGGCGGTAGGATAGCTTGTTTTCCTTTTAGTTAGCTGGAAGTGCTTACGGGGGAAGGAGAGACTCACATGGAGTAGTGTGGTACCTCATAGATGGATGTGATGGCTTTGGGATTGATAAATACTCCCATGATCGCCCTTAGTTAGTCAGTTAGGGAGCATCAACCATCTAGGTGTCGTTGAGCGAGTTCCCCCCTCCGCTTCTGAGTGCTATTATTTGGGCGTGGTTTCCTTGCCGTTTTTGTTTCATTTCGCAGTGTATTGTTTCACCGTCTATATCCAAAAAGAATTCATGCTTAATTGGCAATAACCTGCCTTTTGTGGGTCGTACGGTCCTAAACTCTAGGTTAGAGAATTTTGCAAGCCAGGGCTCATTGCTCGCTATGAAGGAAAACATTGTACCCCGGACTTTTAAAATGTTTTGCTTTTCAACTTTTATTTTTTGGTTTTGGTTTTTAGTAGGAAGTAGTGTGTGGTTTTTGGCTAATGCGGGGTAACTTTCGTGTTTTTGTTGCAGTGTTTTTGGTTTTGTTGGTTCGGTGGCGATTTGGTCGTTATAGGCCTCCGTACTATGCTACTCCATCATTTCATATCTTGAAGTTGCTGCCAAGCAAATTTGCTCGTGATAGGGAAGCCCAATACATTACCACACTTTTGGTTGGACATCAGTGACGAGAAATCAGAGTTATTGGGAACTACAAACATTCGCAGCGTATTCCTTTGGGCGTGAGAGCTTAGGGACAAAGGCATTGCAAGAGTATAGGAAAATCAGTCTGAGGCTTTCACAGAGCCAGCACCAGCCTGGCGAGGGGGGACAGCCCATTCGTCGTCCCCCGCAGGGTTGCCTTAACAAGGCCTTGGCATTTTGGACCAAGTACGGTACGACCGTACCGTACGGCAGCCGCAAGCACCAAACGAGAGTTACTGATTACTGAAACGCCATGAAATCCGGGTACCCTACCGTAACTAGCGTCCAAACACATATCATACAACCCGTTTTTAAAGCTATTTTATGTATGTGCGTGAATGCGAAGATGGGGCAACTTAAGTTCTTGGCGTGGAAATGATTGGCTGTGGCTTGCTTGTGAGGCAACAATCTCTCAACACAACAAAGCAAGCCCCGCTTCTCCTTGTTTAAGTGAATGATGCCCCGATTGACCCCTTCAGCAAACTGCTCGGCTGCTATTAGCTATTAGCCTGTTACCAGCTTTGTCCGCTATGAACACATCGCCGACCGGGAACGCTGGACCAAGTGTCTTTGGTCCATGGCAGCATGGGATGTCGAGCATCCGTGCCGACTATCGCATGACTAATACGACTTACGGTGACGCGAATTCGAACGTCGGGAATGTGTCAAACAGCTACAACATCAACGTAGGAATAGAAGAAGAGTCTTTGCGGATCCAAGAATGGATATCTCCACTGGAGCCCCATAAAAAACATCGGGATGTGAGAAATTGTCGACTCGATGGCGTTGGTGAATGGGTTCTCCGAAGGTGCGAGTTCGAGTCATGGTACAAGAGCCAGGGCGATCCTACATTGCTGTGCTATGGAGGTCAAGGGGTTGGCAAGACGTATATAAGGTACAAGAGTATCCTCCCGAAACAATGGACAATGTTGACAAGAAATAAAATCAGTTCCTTAGTAATAGACACCCTGCGGAAGCAAACCCGGGGACGGAATATCGCCGTCATATTTCTATACTGCGATTACCAGACACAGAAGGAGCAATCGGCGGTGAATATGGTAGGGAGCCTAGTCCGGCAGGTTGCCTTGAGAGCGCCCAGGATTCCGAGCGAAATTAAAAGTGCTTTTGACGAGTCGATGGCGGAAGGTGGCGATGGCCTGCAGTTACCAGACATGGTGAAATTATTCGTCAAGGTAATCGGTTCCATCGAGGTAGTATACATTTGTGTCGACGCAGTGGACGAGGTGCTTCCACAACATCGATTACAGTTCCTTCGCGCGTTAAGGCAAATTATTCAAGAAGCACCAAATCTCCGGCTATTTCTTACAGGGAGACCGTACATCCGCGGGGAACTCGATAAGAATCTCACCAAGAGAGCCTATGCCATACACATTGTGGCCGACCAAGGGGATATCACTCGATACCTAAGCCAGAAGATGGACGATGACGATGACCAAGATCCAGGCTTGATGACAGAGAATCTAAAAAATGATATCATGAAAACAATGTTGGAGAAGGCTTCCGAAATGTGAGTAGAAGCACTTCTGTTCCAAATTTGATTCACTCATTGAGATTGTTTTCAGGTTCCTACTCGTTGCATTAAATATTGAGGCGATCTTGGGCGAGACATCAGTAGCGAACAGAAAGCAAATGTTGCGAGAGGTGGCGATAACGGGCGTGGGCCTCGACAGTGTGTATGTCCAAACATTGCAACGGATAAAGGAGCAGAAGGGGGGCCGATCGCGACTTGGGATGGAAGTGCTGATGTGGGTATCGCACGCTGAGCGGCCCTTACGGATTGACGAACTCTGCCATGCTCTGGCGGTGGACATTCAGTCGACAGATCTGGACCCGGAGAATATCCGACCGCGAGATACTGTGCTAGGGTCATGCTTAGGGCTTGCCGTGGTTGATGCAGAGACATCGACTGTGCGACTGATCCACTACACGCTTCAAGAATACCTCTCCCAGTCTGGTATCTTTCCTGATGCCCACAAAATACTTGGGCAGATCTGCTTAACATATCTAAATCACAAACTAGTTCGGGGCCTCCCAGCTAACATCACCTCGGGCCTCGGAGAAATGCCGTTTCTCAAATATTCTTCCCTGTACTGGGGAAGACACGTAAAAATGGAACTCTCAGATCATTCGAAATCACTTGCACTGGAGCTATTAAAGCGTGGTGGCAGCCATATATATGCTACCTTACTTGTCCAACAAATAAGCAGTTCCCATTATTGTTCACTTCCCCATCGCCTATGGTCTGGTTTGCACTGCGCATCGTACTTCGGGATTGATGATGTCGTTGCTGCTTTGATAGAGAGCGAAGACTGTGATATCAATCAGAGTGACTGTACGGGTTTTACAGCACTAACGTGGGCTGCTCAGCAAGGGAATGAAGGTGTAATGAGACGGCTGCTCGCGCGGGACGGAGTCAATCCCGACAAACCAAGCGACGGTGGTGAAACACCGCTCCGGTGCGCTTCTACCAACGGGCATGAGGGGGTTGTGAAGTTACTGCTCGCACGGAGTGATGTCGATCCCGACAAGCCAAGCAACAATGGTGGAACACCGCTCTGGGGCGCTTCTTATAGTGGGCATGAGGGGGTGGTGAAGCTACTGCTCGCACGGAATGATGTCAGTCCCGACAAGCCAAGCGACGATGGCCGAACACCGCTCTGGACCGCTTCTTATAGTGGGCATGAGGGGGTGGTGAAGCTACTGCTCGCACGGAATGATGTCAATCCCGACAAGCCAAACAACAAGGATGAAACACCACTCTGGAGCGCTTCTTATAGTGGGCATGAGGGGGTGGTGAAGCTACTGCTCGCACGGAATGATGTCAATCCCGACAAGCCAAACAACAAGGATGAAACACCACTCTTGAGCGCTTCTTATAGTGGGCATGAGGGGGTGGTGAGGCTACTGCTCGCACAGAACAACGTCAATCCCGACAAGCCAACCAACGATGGCCGAACACCGCTCTGGACCGCTTCTTATAGTGGACATGAGGGGGTGGTGAAACTACTGCTCGCACGGAATGATGTCAGTCCCGACAAGCCAAGCGACGATGGCCGAACACCGCTCTGGAATGCTTCTTATAGTGGGTATGAAGGGGTGGTGAAGCTACTGCTCGCACGAAATGATGTCAATCCCGACAAGCCAAACAACAAGGATGAAACACCACTCTTGAGCGCTTCTTATAGTGGGCATGAGGGGGTGGTGAAACTACTGCTCGCACGCAATGTCAATCCCGACAAGCCAAACAACAATGGTGGAACACCGCTCTGGGGCGCTTCTTATAGTGGGCATGAGGGGGTGGTGAAACTACTGCTTGCACGGAATGATGTCAGTCCCGACAAGCCAAGGAACGATGGCGCAACACCGCTCTGGGGCGGTTCTTATAGTGGGCATGAGGGGGTGGTGAGGCTACTGCTCGCACAGAACAACGTCAATCCTGACAAGCCAAGCGACGATGGCCGAACACCGCTCTGGAACGCCTCTTATAATGGGCATGAGGGGGTGGTGAGGCTACTGCTCGCACGCAATGTCAATCCCGACAAGCCAAACAACAAGGATGAAACACCACTCTGGAGCGCTTCTTATAGTGGGCATGAGGGGGTGGTGAAACTACTGCTGGCACGGAATGATGTCAATCCCGACAAGCCAAGCGACGATAGCCGAACACCGCTCCGGTGCGCTTCTACCAACGGGCATGAGGGGGTGGTGAAACTACTGCTCGCACGGAATGATGTCAATCCCGACAAGCCAAGCGACAATGGCCGAACACCGCTCTGGAACGCCTCTTATAATGGGCATGAGGGGGTGGTGAAACTATTGCTCGCACGGAATGATGTCAATCCCGACAAGCCAAGCAATGACGGCCTGACACCACTCCTATGCGCTTCTCGGAATGAGCATGAAGGGGTGGTAAAACTACTGATGGAGCGATGTCAATCCCCACAAGCCAAACAACCATGACAGTACACCACTCTGAAGCCCTTCTTTCAGTGGGCATAACTTAAGGGATGGTGAAGCGTCTACTCTCACCGTACGATGCCAATCTCGATAGGGCAGACTATTGTTGTCGAACACTACCCCTTACCGCCTCTCTTTGCCAGTGTGGTGCGACCGTAGCACCCCTTCAGCTTCTAGCATCCCCAGCCCCCCCGGGTTAGTCTCCGAAAGCAATTTCCCTACACTGCCCTTCTGCTCATCTATATGCTTACCTTTTGCTATAGCTCCCATATACATACTCCCTATCAGCGCAACTCCAGTCCCCTCCCCGGATCTCTTTACAGCCACCTGGTATATCCCCTCCCATCCCGTGGACACTCTCCCCCTCCTTTTCCCTTCTTCCACCCGCCCAGGCTCCGATCCCTGAACATATCTCGGGCATGTATTTGTCTCAGGAAAACACCATCATTTTGTATAATATATGCCTTTAATCTTCTCTCATCTTTTGTACCCATTTTTCCCCGAACGGGCTGTGTTTAGTGAAACCAAATACCTGATACCTCATACCCTATGGCTAAACACATCAACAAACCCATGAAAGAAATATCCTATGCCTAGCGACATAGGATGTGAGAACAACAACCCATGGGAGAATACCTAACCGCCGGAAATCCAAGAAACAGCCTGCCCTAAACCGTTTCTCTCCCAGCCGCATATCCGCATACATGCATATCCGCACAATCTAACCGCATGCCCTATAGGCAATCCAACAATATGAAGGGTATGGTGGAAAGCGCGTAAAAGTGTATCATATGATATCATCTCATACCAAGGGGGTGCAATTTTGTAATGCCCTCATTTGGCCAGGGTAAAGGGTTGTAAATGGCAAAAATAAATTCCCAGGTTGCATATTCAGTCTTTTTGTCATAATTATTAATATAGCTTAACTTTCACTACGGTATTTAAGGACAAAAGTACAGAAATAAAAAAGTCCACATGGCAACGGTTGCACCCAGTCAACTCACCTTCCTCACTCAAAGTAAATTATCTCTCCCAAAGCTTTAAGTGATATCGACCGTGGCCGTACAAAGTAAATTATCACTTTCATAGCTTTAAGCAATATTGGCCTTGACTGCTCAAAGTACATCACCACCCCCACCAATTTAAGTAGTCCTAAGCTTTATTATATAATGTAAATTATCACTGTTGCAGGTGTAAGCTTCATGCAGGCTTCCGAATAGTCTGACTGGTCTGTCTTGTGGGCAGCACGCCCTTGTGGTTAACAACTAGACCGGCCCAGTTTAAGTGATCTGTCTATACAAAAAGATTGCATGATAACTATTATAATAGTACTCCAATAGAATAAATACATATTTGGCAAAGAAAAAGATCTACTATATTCTTCAAGCAGAATGAAGTCAGGCTTACCTCCGTATGTTAAGCTCCCTTTAAAGTCTTTGATGCTGCTGGGCAAGCTCCAGTTATCGCACACTGGCAGCATATAAATGGCGGGTTGGGACAACCCGTTGCCAATTGGCCAAAATGCACAAAGCATCGCTCAGAGGTGATGAAAAAAAGGTTGAGCCGGTCACTTCCTCTCCTGGTGGTCAGAGCTTGCTGCCCATGGGCTCTGGAGCTCCCTGCACATAGTAGTAAATTGGTGGAAGTGATAATTTATTTTGAGCAGTGAAGGCCAGTATTGCTTAAAGCTGTGGATGTAATACTTTACTTTATGCGGTCAAGCCAATATTGTAACGAGGTCTTGGCACTGGACGTTAGTCCAAGGCACACAACGACAGGCATCAGCAAAAGTACACATTTGCCCCCTATACCTCATGAGGCATGTGAGGGATGGGGGGCAAAATTATCAAACTCCAGTTGATGTATGGGTCATCCATACCCTCATAAACCTCGGTTAAATCCTG
>Ga0307517_10002288_pt1 | contig 30897 bp, 24 predicted proteins | sample 23_EM_MG_FD_194515 | JGI IMG/M metagenome (GOLD analysis project Ga0307517, IMG submission 194515) | Populus trichocarpa ectomycorrhiza microbial communities from riparian zone in the Pacific Northwest, United States - 23_EM | ecosystem: Host-associated > Plants > Roots > Unclassified | place... | reverse complement strand
TTTTTATGTTTCCGTTCTCTTCCCCCCCCCCCCCCCCCCGCTGGTAACCATGTCTCTATTTGGCGATTCTCCCCCAGCTCGTTCTCGCTCTTCTCTTTTTGCGGATGAGGAATTCGAGTCCGCGCCCGGTTCACTGTTCGATGACTCTGGTGCTGGTGCCTGGAACTCGGCCGGGCTTCCCACGACCCGGCGCGGTGCTCCTACAGACATCCCAAAGACGCTGCTTACGAAGGAGAATGCGAATATTCCCGAGAGATACAATTTCCTTTACGAGTCGTTCCTTGAGCAGTTTAGAAGTCCTGATGGAAATGGGATCACTTTGGATGGTGTTAAGCAGGTGCTCAAAGAAGCTGACGCCGATGGGTATGGTGTTGAGGACAAAATTTTGAGCATTTTGATGAAGGGCGGGAAACAGAGCATCGGTCGTGAGGAGTTTTACGTTTTGCTGGCGTTGGTTGGATTGGAGCAGCAAGGTGAAGAAGTCACTATCGATGGAGTGGACGACTCGAGGAGGAGTATTATCCCTTGCAGACTGACTGTAGTATGGAAGAGAGAATAAAGTGCCATGTTGACAGTTGGACTTAGGTTTGCCCATACCAGACTTGGCTAAGTCTCGCCGTCCCCACCTCTCGAAGGCTATCGAGACCCCGACCACTTCCATTGCATCTTCGATCAACCAATCCGTTGCTCCTCCCCCACACCATTCGCAATCAGCCCAAGATCTCCCGACCTCAAGCACCCCAGTTAAAGTTGTCCATCGCCAACAATCCACTCCTATAAGCACTGCTCCAACCCGCCCCAGAAACGCGGCCGGCATATTTGGCGCTGAATCCGATCCATGGGGGAGCCCTGAGATGCACGCAAACCACGATCACGCTAACCAACAGGATAATCGGGTGGCTATCATAGATAATAGTGGAAAAAATCGTCAGCCGACACCTCCCATGGAGGGAAATACTTTTGAATATACACCATCTGCATCTACACTTGGAATGCCGCCCAGGGATCTTTCTCTTGATAGGAATCACTCCGCTTATTCTCACACACCCCAGGCCATACAACATATAGGTGACGGAGATCATGAGCCTGACGATATTCATTCTGCCCTTAGACAGAGCGATGCGAGTCGGACATCCGCCTCGTCCTGGGGGGTTTACGATGGTCCTCAGAGACAAGATTCGTTTGGTGGGAGCACTTATAACCAGCCTGCTGTTTTTGGAGAGCCAAATCCTGGAATGGGGCAGAGACATGGATCGTTCGGTGGCCTGGGTGGGAATAGTCTGAATGGCTCTATGCCTACTATCACCGGGCCTGATGGTGGAGGGTTGGGCAGGATGAGGATTCCAAGAGGTCCGGAGGAGGTTGTCACTGTGACTGTGCTGCCAGAGAAGGAGGGGATGTTTATGTTTCAGCATCGTAATTACCAGATTGCAAGTGCGAGGAGACAGAGTAGGGTTGTTAGGCGGTATAGTGACTTTGTTTGGTAAGTCGCCATTCATTACCCACGGGGAGACGACCTAATGCCTTTTCTGCGCAGGCTGCTGGATTGTCTTCATAAGCGGTTCCCGTTTCGGCAGCTACCTCTATTGCCCCCTAAACGATTGGCTGGTAAGCCCCAATTCCCTTGAGCTGTTGTTTGTGGGTCTGTCTGTGGTTTCATATCGAAGCAGAAATAACATTATTCACCGGATCGTGCAGTTAATGGGCATTATCTCTCAGCCGACGCGGCATTTCTGGAGCGTCGTAGGAGAGGACTATCCAGATTTGCCAATGCGCTTGTCCGTCACCCGGTGCTGTCACAGGAGCAACTTGTAATTATGTTTTTGACGGTTCCTACGGTATTTACCCTTACACTCACCATCAATGTCGCTGGCTATTGTCAGTTGCGAAAACAATAGGCGTGCTGAGAAAATAAGCAACAGGAGCTTTCCGTTTGGCGCAAGCAAGCGAACCTTTCGGTCCAAGAGGAGTTTGCTGGAAAAGTCCTTCCTTCTGGACTCGAGGAGCGTCTGCCACAAAACCTGGAGAACACGTTCGATATGGTTCGCAGTGGGCTACGTAAGTCCTCCGAGATCTACATCCAGCTGTGCAATCTTGTCGAGCGTCTTGAGAAACGTCAAGAGGGCATTGCGGCAGATTATATGAGATTCTCTGGTGCTCTTCGGTCTTTGACCGATGCTTCTGAAGCCACTTATGCGGTTGATACAAGTGAAATCCCACTACTTAACGACGGACTAACAGCAGTTGCCAAACATCTTTCACAATCACAATCCCTTATTGAAGACGAGACAAAGGCCTGGGACCAAGGCGTTCTCGAGGATCTCAAGCGTCAACGCGACTGCCTTGTCAGCATGCGTGAACTCTTCGAACGCAAGGATCGTTACGCTGTGGACAATATCCCGCAGCTCGAGCGGAGAATCAAGCAGAATCAGGCCAAACTTGAAACGCTCCGCCACCGTATTGAACCTAGAAAGCCGGGAGAAGAGGAAAAGGTGGAAGAGAGCATTAGTAGAGACAAGAAGAGCATCGTAGACCAGCATGCTCGAGGAGTCCTGATCAAGGAATGCATTAGAGACGAACTGATTTATTTCCAGAATAGCCAGTACCATGTTGCCAGGTATGCTCCCTCCCCCTTCTGGATTACGGGGAGCGTGGCTGACAGTGATTGTGCTAGATTGCACCAAGACTGGAGTCAAGAGCGCGTGAAATACGCTGAACTACACGCGGATAACTGGAGGTCGCTCAGTAATGAAGTTGAGGGGATGCCATTGGGGGAATAATTTTGTGTCTGTTTTTTATGTGTTTTTATATTTCCCTTTGTTCTTTTTGTCTCGCGTTCGCTCGCATGTTCATGCATGACGTTTCTGCGTCTTAATGTTCCTGATGCGATTTGTCTGGCCAGTGCAAGACCGTTAAAAGTTGAAGCGGAGGTTACAGTGTGGTAATATGATATGGCATGGTATCTTTTGCGGGGTTCTGTAGGCTTTGATTATCGCTAGTGATGCGTAAGGAGTGGCTCCCGTATCGGCGTCTCGTGAAATTAAGCTATGCGGCTCTGTAGAACTTTGTGGGTTAGGGTTGGTGCTTTCGCGGATGTCACCAGGCACAGTGGGAGGGTTTGGCAATTATCGCGGCGGTGGGTGGAGACACACGTTGAGGATACCCTCCCTAGGCAAAAAGCGTGCGTGAATTTGCTTAGTCACTTGTCTCACATTCTTTTGGACTCTTTTGCTCAGGGCTGTAGAGGTGTCATGGTCGGATTCTTGGTGGAATTGGGTTTTGAGGTCCTGTGGTGTGATAGAGGCTGAAACTGGAGTTGTGGCTCTGTGCTGTGTTGAAAGAGAAGGCACCGTGCAGGCTTATGTCACCCTCCCATCTCCAAATGCCTTGTACGAGTGCGGTGCTCGGGCGTATCGTAGGTAAATGATGAGACGGGGTGGGGTATGGGTGGCCCGAGACTTTACTGTTATTAGTGTTATACCCAGAGACCCGCCCTCGAGACACACTCCTGTCAATCTGCAGTCTCATCACCTGCCTGTATACCCGAGTGGGCAATATGTGGCTTGTATTTGTGCCCCCCTAGCAGACTTAGGTACAAGCACTTGTGCTGCGCCTCGCTCAACCTCTCCTGCTCTTAACTTTCCTAACCCGTGACACAATCACATCCCCCATCCGAACCTCTCTCATCATGAAATCTTCAAAGCCAGATTTCCAGGCTAACTATGTCTTCCCGTACAATTTCATTGGTGGCACAGACGGGCTCACATCCCACCTCAACCGGCTCCAGAGAGAAGCCTCCAAAAACGGAGACATAAAATTCATCTTTCCCGACGGGGGTGAGCACCGCACCTACTCTCCCCTCTTCTACATAGCAGCGGGAAATAAGCTTCACACAGACTTTGGGGAAGGCGACGGAGGAAATGTCCATGTTGCTGAGGGCAAGGACCTGGAGTGCGCTATCGAGGATATTTTGGAAAAGTGCTACACGAAAGAGACCTTGGCGGGGCTATGGAAAGCCATGAACAATGTGTATCCGCGAGTGGAGGGACCTCGTGCCGTTTTTCAAGAACCGGTATTGAGCACTGGACTCCCGGAGGTGCTAATGCCGGATTTTACCATTCATCTGAAAGAGCTAGGGGACAAAGTGCCGGTCCATTCTGTCAAGGTGCACCGTTTCTTGCTCCCGATTCGTATAGCGTACTTCAAGACGCAGTTCAGCTCTGCGTTCCGTGACGCTCATGCTGCCGAGGCTACGTTCTACACGGAGGAGTTTACGAATTGTGGGTTATGGGCCGTCATCTCGTATGTGTATGGCACGGAGCTGTGGTCTATATTCGAGAGTTACGAGCTCGACAAACATATGAATTGTTCTCCCATCTCCCCGAGCGGGTCTCCGGATTGCAGTCTGTACAAAACACCAGGCGCCAAGATGCCCCCCGTTGAGATCATCGACCGGCTCTTTGAGATTGTGCACGCGGCGGACTTCTTACAGATTACTGATCTCAAGCATTGGGCACATTACTCAATTGTTCGGATGGCACATGAGTTCACTTGTGTTGGTGCAAGCTGTGCACATATTGTGCCCTACGTGCTAGATCGGGTATACAATTGTGAAGTCTCGGATACTTGGATATTTAACAAAGGCCTGGGCCTACTCAGTACCCGGGGCATGAAGGGCCTCTGGAAAAGGCCGCTGCTGAAATGCAACGACGCAATAATCACCGCCCTCGTCACGAGAGTCTGCGAGGAAATGTCTTCCAACGAGCAGAAGATGGTGGAGATTTACCTGAGAGTCCATGCACACGCTTCCCTCGTCGCCACGTCAGATCTGAAAGAAGACTGGCACCGGAAGATCATTGACCCACTACTGGACCACGGCGCCCTCATGGCCGCGGATAAGCTCGATAGCTCAAAGATCACCGGTCCAATCTCTATAGTCCTTAAAGCAGCCACACCCGTGAAACCTGGAATCCACGACTTGGTCACTCGGGCAACCTCCCCAAAGACCATAAACCAGAGGAACTGCCCCCGGATATTCCGCGGCATCCGAAGGTTGGAGAAAGCCATCGCGCCGATTAAATCTGAAGCCCTCCACGAAGCTAAGGAGGCTCTTGCTGTCTGGCTGCGCAAGAATTGGCTTACCCTGTCACTCACTCCCGCCCCCAACGGCCGCGAAGGAAACTACTTTAGCACTTGGGATGATAAAGACCAACAGCGATTAGCCACGGAATTAAAAATTTCGGTACCAGAGTTGTTGGCGCAGGAGGCTACTAATGGCGGGAGAAAAGTGCGGAGCAGTTATGCTTATGACCCGGCATTTAGAAAAGTTAGGTCGAATTTCTGGGAGAAGGGCGGTAGCGGGAGTAGAGGTCGGAGGGGCGGTAGCGGGAGGGAGGACGGGAAGAGCAAGGCGGCGGTGGCGGTGGATGGGTGGGGGAATGAAGGACTTTCGGAGACAGGTGCGGAAAAGGGGAGTTTGGCCGGGGGGAGGGCTGTTGGAGGACCGGCGGATGGGGGTGAGGTGGTGTTTTGAGAGGCGTTCATTTGTTTCTCGGATGTATTGTCTTTTTTTTACAGGCTTATATCGTGGCGGCGGTGGCGGGCTCCAGATTTTTAGGTGTTAATAGTGAATGGTTTCTTTTATTCCTTTGAGTATGGGTTTTTCGTGGTTGTGTTTAGATGGGATGGGTTCATACCCGGCTGCCAGGGAGCCAGCGAGAGTGTCCAGAAACCTGGTATTGGCTGAGCACAAGACCTAGTATCATTCGATGAGTTGAGAATACTTACTCTCCGTGTACACCCCCACAAGCAGCGCAGATGGTATTGCGGTTTAAAAGCTGTGGTCTAGATGCTGAGGTCTAATTAGGTTCGAATCCTATTTCTCGGGCTCCCAATCGCCGCTGCGTAGGCGCTAGCCTGCGGCCTGTAACCTACAACCCACTCCGAGTGACTGCCATGACCCGAGATCTCCCGTCTTGGCAAGATCACATTTTTTTCGATCCCATCCACCTATCATACCAGTAATCTCCCCTCCTCCTACCACCACCGCCTCCACAAGTCCGCAATGGCAGATATATTCCGCCTCCTAACCCGCTCAACCACACTCACAAGGGGCACCGGCTCCGCTTCCGTAACAACTCCAGCATCCACCACCTCCTCCGGCGCACTCCCGAAAGAACTCGACTTCTTTAATGCTGGTGTCAAGCGCTCCCGTGACGACGGCGCCGATGGCGAGGATAATAGTGACAGCGATAGAGATGGCGATGAGGGGGGAGAAGAAGAAGAAGAAGAAGAATTGGGCCTATGCGAGCAGCCGGCACTAGGGCGAGAGGAAATAAAGGCTTTGCTAAGGAAGCATAAATTAAAGTTTACGCTTTTGGAATCTACGAATGCCAACGGAGGGAAGGAAAAGAAGAAAAAGAAGCAAGAGCTGGTGATCCAGCCCCTGACTTCATTCACCCACCTGCACAAGTTATCCCCGCGCCTGCACCGTAATATGCGAGCGCAGGGGTACCACGTCCCGACGGAAGTGCAGATGGGCGCAATGCCCGTGATCTCGCGTGGTGAGAACCTGGTCTGCTGTGCGCCGACGGGGAGCGGGAAGACGGTGGCGTTCATGGTACCGGTTTTGGACTGGATACTCGCGCAGGGGAAGGGCGATGAGGGAGAGAAAAAGAAGAAGAAGAGGAAGAAGAAGAAGGTGCGAGTAGTAGTGGTGGCGCCGACGAAGGAATTGGCGGGGCAGATTGTGAATGAGGGGAAGAAGTTGGCTTTGGGGACTGGTGTGCGTGTGGCATTATTGAAGAAGGGAGGTGAGGGGGTTAAGAGTGAGATTGTGGTGTCTACGCCGGCGGTTTTGTTACATTCCCTTGAGGCTTCTACCTCATCTGCTTCCTCCCCCGACAAGGGGGAGGGGAAGAAAGGGAAGAAGACCGACTGGTCCTCAGTGTCTAGGTTAATCCTGGACGAAGCTGATATCCTCCTAGACTCCCTCTTCCGCGAGCAAACGCTTGGGATCTGGACACGATTACAATCTCCACACCTCCGCACCTCCCTCTTCAGCGCGACAATCTCTTCTTCTACCGAGGCCCTCTGCCAACAACACATCTCTCCCTCCTCATCCCCTACCATCCGCCTAATCGTCGGCCTAAAAGACACCACAATCCAAAACATCACCCAGAAGCTAACCTACACTGCAACCGAACCTGGAAAGCTCCTGGCGCTCCGCCAGCTCTTCACGACCTCCTTCCATCCGCCCGCCTTAATATTCGTGCAGACGATCCCACGTGCGAAAGCGCTTGTCGCTGAGATCCTCTACGACCTGCATACCCCAGGCCGGATCGCAGTGCTGCACGCGGAGCTCTCAGACACTGCGCGCGCGGAGGTCATGGGTCGCTTTTTGGCAGGGGAGATTTGGGTACTTGTCACAACGGACTTGCTTGCCCGTGGGGTGGACTTTCGGGGTGTCAGGTGTGTCGTTAATTACGACATTCCGACGTCCGTTGCGGGGTATATTCATCGTGTTGGCCGCATGGGGAGGAGTGGTGGGGTGCAGGGAGGGCTGGCGGTTACGTATTTTACAGAGGGGGATGTGCGCTTTGTGAAGGGGATTGCGGGGGTTATAGCCAAAGCTCAAGGAGGAGGGGAAGGGGGGGAGGGGGAAGGGAGGTGGTTGGTAGATGCACTGCCGAAGGTTGGAAAGAGCGCTAAGGAGCGGTTGAAGAGGAGGGGGGTTGAATCGAGGAGTAAAACAGCTGATGGGAAGGAAGGGAGGATTAGTACTAAAAGTGGCTACGAGAGGCGGAGGGAGAACAGGAAGAAGGGGGCTATCGAGGGGAGCAAGAGGCAGAAGCTGCAGGCTGGAAGTGATGGGGAGGACGGGGAGGAAGAGGAAGAGGAAGAGTTTCTGGGGATCACAGACTTTGATTGATCACCTCGTAATCACCACCTACCCCCTTCCTATCCGACATATCGGGGCGCATAATTGCCCTTTCCGTTAATATCCATCACCTGCCAGATTGGCATATGTATCATACTCCATTATAATCACCGTACACAAAAAAACTCAAATCACTCGATTAGAAAGCACCAATCACAGGATCCCGATATCACAAAGAAAGTCCGAACCACTTCTACTCATAAAAGTATACCAGGGCGGATTCGTTATATCATAGCGCGAGGCATTGTCCACGTAGACTGCACACGCTAATTGTATATAATTGCAGAGTATATACAGTATATACATTTGGAAAGTTTTCTTATCTTGGGTGCGGTAGGTACTCGAGTACTGTGTTTTATCATACCGGTGTACCATCGTAATTGAATGACTTACTCTGCCTCTACCATCGCATGGCCCACCTTCTACATACTGCGCCATGCGTTAAGTCCTCCGCCCGCGCCCGGTCTTCTACGTTATGTAAGGCTCTCTGTTGGGTCGATAACGGTGGGATATGTACTGGAACGTCTTGGGTTCGGCGGGGAGGTAACCCCCCCACACACACACACTGTGCTATCGAATGACACTCTACTCTATGGCGACTGGATTGGTGATGGGGGAGATTACTTGTAGGGGAAGCATTACTTACACAGCTCGTGCCAGAGCTGTACTGTACCGTAGACCTTACCTTCCTCCACCCCCCTTAGCTTCTCGCACAAACAGCCAAGTCATAGCTAAAGCTGAACAAAGCACTCCACGCCCGACCGACCGACCGACTGGGCGGCCTACGGGCAGAGCAGAACTACAATACTGTAGTACTGAGATACTAGCAAACCTTGCTACGACAAATAGGGGGCAAATCTTGGCTGAGAAGCACGAGTATGTGTTGTCGCTCACTTGCATCCCACTATGACTTAAAAGAGCTCCACGGGCCCCGATAGCGATGCATCACCGTAATATTGCCATGGTTAAACTCTACCGGTATGTCTAATTATTTTCACATAACATGAAGGAATTGAATTTAGTTTTATCGTTACAAAAATCATAAAAGATGCGGGTGTAAAACAGTGTACTTGGGTGCGGTATTAATCACAGAATTCGCCTTTTTCGATAACGAGGATGGTAAGCAGGAGAGGGCAGAAGGGCACCTGGGCCGAAAATTCGTGTGTTCTGATACCGATGATCTGAGCGCTACAGTTATACACTGCTTACTCGGGGGTCGCTCGGCTCATCTCGATCAACCGTTTTACTCCGGGCATCCAGGTGTCGCATTCTGAAGTTCGGTTTGTTACCAAATCCACCTGGATGGAGTGTGCTGTTGTGTAGTCCTTGGCAACGAGCGCTATACCAAAACGTTAGAAATTAATCCGTATAAGGTAGAAAGTGGACAAACCTTTAGAGAGCTCCAACATACTCTCAAGCGCCTCCTGAGAGAGAACATCTTCGTTGTTAATATGATCGTAAAGTATATTCAACCTCCTTTCAGTGTCTTTGACTTGGCGGTGGAACATAGGCTGGATTGGATATGCGTCAGTATTCTATCAACCCCTAAATCTGCTCAGAAAGTCTAGAAATGGTATGCATACCGGAGCACGTGGTTTGATTCTCTCAAAGTCGGAATTCAAGAGCTCAAAAATGGGACGGTACTGTGAGGGAATATGTGTTCGGTCACCCGCAGCTAGTATGCGTATTAGAATAAGGACTACTTTTAATGCATGATACACTTACGATGCTTAGATGGAGGTGGGACTGGTGTCTGTGCTTTTGGTGGCGGAGCGGTCTCCGGTTGAGCGGGCTGAGATGATGGTCTTTGGGCAGGCGGGGGCCCATATTGGCTAGGTCCCGGGGGTGCGCCATATTGACCGCCCTGGTTTTGAGGCGGCGCTGGTGCATAAGGTGATGGTACTGGTGGCTGACCGAAGGCGGCTGGTGGAGGTGCGTATTGAGGTCCCAGTCCACCTTGCCTTGCGCCTGCAAAAGCTCCCTGGGGGGGCGCAGGTAGTGCTTGATTCTGGTGAGGCTGCGAAGCTGCGCCCGCAAGGGCGGGGGTAGGGGCATACCTACTCGCCGCCGCCGCCGGAGGAGCACTAGCATAGCTAGGTTGCGGGGGGGGGAAAGTCTGTGCAGTCGGGGTATAAGGTGCCTGTGCCTGAGCAGCTGGGGACTGGGATCTCAACTGGTATTGGGCAGGAGACTGAGCCCGTTGTGGGGGTGCAGCGTTCTTGGGAGGGGGTGGCACGGAAGATCCTCTAGGGGGAGGCACGCCAAAAGGCATAGATGCCGTTGGCGGTGATGGTGCGCTTGGGGCGCCTGGAAAGGGTGAAGTCACCGGCGCTGTCGCGGAAGGTGTTGCACGGCGGGGCACTTTGGTCACGTTAGGTGTATCGTTCCAATTAGACATGTTGGATGCCTGGGAAGGAGGTGGCACTGAGGCAGTTAGACCAAGGTTTCTCTGAGGAGGGGGCTGGCCAAAGCCAGGGGTATTGTATCCCGGATATCCTGCTCCATATTGCCCTGAGGCTTGAGCTGCTTGGGTAGGTTGATAAGGAGTCGGCTTGTATCCTTGAGTCGCTGTTGAGGGAGGGTAGGGGCTTACACCAGCTGGCGGGGCAGGCGGAGCGTATGGGCCAGGCTGTGGCGCGGTTGTCAGTGGGCCATACGGACCAACGGGAGCTGCCGCTAGCGCCGGCGGCGCGTAGGGATTAGCGGGACCAGCAGCTGCGGTCGCCGGTTGCTGAGGTTGCTGAGGTTGGTATGGTGAGCTGGTTGCTTGATGATGCTGGGTACCATATCCAGTTGAAGCGGGTTGTTGTGGCTTGCGGGCTTGCGTTGTAGTTGCTCCCTTGCCGGAGGCTTCTTTCACCCGATTTCTGGCTACAGTGGCTGCGGGATAGTTGGTCGGGAGAAGATCCAGATATCTCTCCGCAACTCCAAGCTGTCCGTGAGAAGCAACTACGTCCGCATACTCACAATACTTCTCATAAAGGACATGGAGTTTCCAACCGCTGGGGAGGTTCTTTTCTTCGTCCGAGAACTTGACTGCCTCCCGGAATACAGTGACCTTTTCAATGAAGTTTTGAAGAGAGCGGGCGTGAACGGCAAATGTTGAATCATCAGAAACCTCTTCTAAACCAGCCTTCTCATCCTCATGAAGCTCTTCAATCCAGATACCAACAACCTTTTCAAGTTTGGAACCTGCCATGTAACAGAAGGACGCTTGCTTCCGGGCCTCCTTTCTTCCTTCTGCGAGCCCCAATTCCCGTTCAAGCCTGTCGCCCAAGGCTTCACAAAGGTCTGGGAAATCCTTTCCGTCCGCAAAACTGCAAAGAGCAACCATAACCTCCTTCCAATTAGCCAGGTCCGCATTGTGGACTACATCCCAGAGATTCTTTCCAACGATCGAAGCTAGAACACGGAGATAGTTCGGGCCTTTGGCATTCTTCGCAAAGTATGCCGTTTTGACCTTTTCGATGCACTTTTCTCCTCCGCATATTGCTAGCATGAATGCATCAGATATACGATCTTCCTTCAAGCAAACCTCAACAGCCTTTTCAAACTGGCCTAAAACAACTGCGCGAGTGATCTTCCTGTTTGCCTCAGACTCATCTCCCGTAAATATTTGGAAAGGGTTATTCGTCTTCGCCCCACGAGTAGACTGAATGGAGGAGAGATCCGCCAAAAAGTTTTCTGAATCGGCACCGGCATCTGCAAAGAATGATGAAAGCCGTTTGTCCTTGGCAGCTGCGCCATCTGGCTGGTCCGAGCTCTGGTTTTCGCCTTCGCCATCAGTGTTCTTTGCATCCACCCCTGCATCTGTGTCTTCCAAATCCTCCTGTTTGAATCCGAGATACTCAATCAACTTCTCCCGAGGATCCCCCTCGAATAATGTTCTAAGAATCTTCCAATCCGCCTTCTCCTCATCTGTTTTTGCATCCTGGCTCCTCAAATCACAGACGTTTACAAGGTTGCCTTCCCTCAGCGCCTTCTCAAAGCTCTCAGTAGCTGAATTAACACCAGAATCGACAGCAAAAGTCGAGATCTTTACTACAGACCGACGAGGTTGGCCGGCCTGGGGATCTGAAGATGTGAAACTGACGAGCTTACCGCCAAACCCAAATGATGCTCCCACGGGCGTACTGAGCCACTTTGGTGGCTGCTTGAGAGTAAATGAGGAAGTTTGGGCGTTGCTTGCTCTAGAGAAGAAGTCATCAGCATCAAGTTGTGTGGCACTCGAGCTGTCGGCTTGGGACGAGGTCGGGTTTGTGTTTTGGAGGGTTTGGACAACAATCTTCCCATCAAATGAGGCAGTAGCTGAGAGACTAGGATTCCTGGGGTTCCATTGAGTCTTGAAAGTCCAGTTAGTGACCACGGGGAATTCACCAAGCTTCTCTCCTGTCTGTGGGTTCCAGCAAATTGTTCTATTATCTTTACCGCAAGAGAGGAGCAGGTCTGTATCTTGTCTGCACCAGGAAAGAGATAGTACACCCAATTCGTGACCAGATAGTGTCTACAAATTTCGTCAGCTTCTTAGCGCGCACAAACTAAGGAAGATCTACGGACCCGTTCAGGAGCATTTGAGTTCCTCAGATCCCAAAGCAATATGACCGGATTGGTGTCATCCGGAATAGCAGTAATAAGTTTTGTTTGCTGCGTGTTATTAGCAATGGCTATCGAATTGACCGGGCTCAGCAGACCTGTTCTGGATGCCAGGCAACAGCACTGACCGCCTTACGGCCCAGATTGTTTAATGTGAGTGATTCCTTCTTGGATTTCACATCCCATACTGTCACAAAGCCCCCATTTCCACCAGTGACCAAGATGTGGGGAACTTTCTTGTTCCAGTCCAGGCAGTCAAAGTCGTCAGCCCGAGCAGCCCTGTTTCCAAGAAGGAAAGGATTTTCGGTGTTGTTGAGATCCCAAACGTACAGCTACAAAGACAGGTTAGTTATGCTCGGTTTTCATTTATAAATGATCAGTTCGCACCTCTCCCTTCGCACCTGCCGTAGCAAGAAGTTCAGACTTGAATGGATTGAACTGGAGCGATTTGATAGAGCCTGTGTGCTTCGTTGTCCGAGAAACCAACGGGTCGCTAGACATAGCATTAACAACCCGACTACCAGATGACGGCTGGGGGAACCTGCCCACTATTGCTCAACAAAGCATCGGCACTCCATAGATCTAACGACCCATTCTCCAACGCACCGGCAATAATCCCTCGGGGCTTACCATTGGACACCTTTCCCCAAGCAATATCGTAGAACCTATCTTCAGTTAGCCAGCAGAGCTTGGATATCATCTATATTATGACATACTTGCTGTCAGTAGTGATTGACGCAGCTGGTGCCAATTCACCACCGGCATGGGCATTTTCCAAATCAAGATCCCACAGCTCCAGCTGGGTATTGTCGGAAAAATCTGCGGCAACCGCACCAGCTTGGGTACCCGTTGCAATAAAAGGAGCAGAATCCGGAGACCACGCAAAGGCAGCTGTCCGCTGGATATCTCTAATTCTGGCCATCCTGTAGATGTGCCCCTTTCTTCTCGTGACTCTGTGCTGTAAGCTCTTTAAGAATTTTTTTCGATAGGTTTTCCCACAGAAGAGGTCCTATAGTAGTGAAGGGGTGATTGGGTGGGTAGTGGATGTGGATGGTTGTATGGGGTACAATCACCGATGGGGTCTTGACGAATATCAGCGGGTGACGAACAGGGGCATCCGGCAAGCAATAAATCGAATTCGTCAAAAGTAGGGTAACAAAAAAATAATACTTGCCACGGATCCTGTTCGTCGCCCGCTTGATATTTCGTCCAGACCCCATCGGTGGCTGTGCTCGTGCCAAGGTTGTGGCTGCGCCACAACCCGCGACCGTGGGGCACTCCAGAGAGTGCCCGCCAACTCAACGAGCGAGTGGCTTGGGCAGACGAGCCCACAGAAAGCCCGAAGAGGATAAACACCCGAAAGAAAGAAAGAAGAAGAAAAAGAAAAGCTTAACGTGACTTATCACGCAATGTTGCGACGAAGGGGGAGTTCGATCAAAAATGATCGAAGGACTAGGGGCACGCTTTCCCGAACCGGGGGGGTTACGACAGAACCCCCAATAAATCAGTAAACAATGATATTTGAAGGCAGTTGGAAACAAAGAAACAAATGAAATGATAGGAAAAGGAAGCAAAATGTAGCAGAAAAGGCAAATAAACCAGCACCGACACTCCACTCCCCCGGCTCCTGAGCAAGAAATCCAGGTACTCACACAGGTGGGTTGAGGGCGGGGATTCCCAAGAATTCCTACTATTTTTGCTTACTAAGACATTAAAGAACCCCCGTGTTCGATTATCAAAGGCCTTCTTTGCAACACTCTCTCAACGTGAGTTTCTCACCAACGTGAGTTCAGCTCAATATTTAGAGTCAACTCAACATAAAATTGCGTCGCTAAACCCACTTCAGGGGCATGTCGATTCGGGGGGTAGGTCGTCGCCACCTTTTTTCCTCTCATTTCACCCATACCGTATCATACGGCACCTTTGATACTAGCGTAGGCCTCGATGGATCTGGGAACAGTTTTCTCCCTTTCACAGCTAGCTTGAGATATTTAGCCAATAACGTCCAATGGTGATGTGGAGATGTTGCTGGAGGCGTCTGTGTTTTCGACTGAGTCGGTCGGTATCAGATCGGAGCTATAGTGCCTCGGGACGAAATAAAAACGTTGAGGAAAGGGACGGAGGTTTCCCTAGATTAGCTGTTTACATAACTAGCCATTATCCAAAGGAATGTCCTCTGGGTGATCCGCTGTATAATAGGGTACGGTGAACGGAAAAATATCTACCCATGGACATGCCGAGGGGCTAACAAATGACTAGTGATTCCAATATTTAGCCTTGGAGTTTAGAGTTTGTAGCGGGGATTGGTTCAAACCTGCCAGCATGATATAATACCTAGTATTGGTAGGGGTTTCTTTGGGAAGGGGAAACCGTAGTCTTCCTCAAGGGGGGCAAAAGGTATTCAAACTGGTCACTCGGGCCCATGCAACTTATAATACTAGACACTGAGCATAGCACTGGACACCTAAAACCGAACCTCTTGTTTCCCTCGCTTTTTAGTAATACGCACGGAAGTTGGTCGAAGGTTTGAACCTAGAACGCAGAGCACGGTGCGGCGCTATTATAGTAGTGTGCAGTGTATTATACCTGTTCTACTCGTACTCCGCAGCTGTAAATGTGGCTCCATAGATATTGGACAGGAGGGCACAAATAAACCACAAGTCCCGCACAACCTAGGAGTAGTTTTCGAGTTAGTGCCAGCATCAATAGTTATGTCCTAAACCAGATACCACAGGCGACAGACTACCACTGCTGAGACATTCACCATACCTTCTGGCTGGAATAGTTAAGCAATGGCGGACGGACAAACGGATATAATCTATATTACGACACTGCTGGAGACGAGGACCAGCAGACGAGGGACCACATAAAGGTTTTCGTCCTTGCCTTGGGTGTTAGCGATTCAGCGTAGAAATCTTGTTCTATGGTGAACCTAGTTTTTGAATAGGGGGTTGAGTGTCGGTAGAGTGCCACAAGCTGCAGGTAAGAAGTATATACCCGAAAACGCGGATCTTGAATTTGTATGGGCTTTAGATACGCGATGGCTCTCCACTATATATTTTGTAAATCCGTCTCTTTGAGTACTTGTACTTCTTGCCTGCTGCAGAGCTCCCGGGAAGCCAAGTCAACAGAATACGGTAGGAGAGTCCATGAGCCGGGGGCTGGCACACAGGAAACGCAGCAGCATCATCTTTTGTGCTTGAGTACGAGATAAATACTGTGCTAAACCTCGATATGTACAAGAATTAAGAGCAAGAGTCAATGTGGCTTGGACCCGCCGATCTATATTAGAGAAACATAGCCCTTCGGACATCATTGATATTATCGGAACTAAGACACCAGGCCTGATCAAATTGGGTATTTTGCTCTTCCCAAGTGAACTCTAAAGCAGCTTCCGTAGCCCCGTCGGGGATTAATTTGGTAATCCGTGTCAACATGGGAGCACCCAAACATCAACTATACCCGGGGGAACTTCGCATCTCATACCGATATGCATAGGGAAACTCCTTTCTAGATTGTAGTTTATCTGTGCTTGAATATTAATCCCGGGCGCGTTTCTCTTGCCTAATTACGTCTTTACAAGGTGTTCCTTAAATATCGTACTTCCCGGGTCGCGAAGTCCTCGTCCGCCCTAAACCCTGTTAACCTCTGTATCATTACTCACCCTTGCATGAATCCCTGATATCATACTATCATACCTCAACCACTACTGCCCTGAGACTTTTGAAAAATACGGGGGATAAGTCTAATGGTGAGAGTAAAATCTGAATACTAGCTGGTATTTAGTTATTAATCTACGGCTTCTAGAAATGAGTTGGGGTGGTTCGTTGTTGCAAGGTTAACGAGGTTAGGGGTGGACGAGGAGGACTTTACGACTCGGGAAGTATCTTATTCAAATATAGTTGACATCTGAAGACACCACTCCACCAGTCGTTGTTGAACCCAGTCGGAAACGTTAAACCTTAAAGCGCCACGATAGCAGCAAGCTACCCAAGACACAACTCTTTGAAACCACAGACGCCCACAGTACAGTGCACCTACAACAAAACCTTCCCCGCTCTTCGCCTCTTCCATACACTAGGGCAAGATTTCCGGATCATCCACTTCAGAAGCACCACTTATCACTCGAACCACATTCCCTCCGCCCAGCATTCAGGCTTCGGGGTTCTAGCATGAATGCGCATACTTACAGCGCCGGTATGATAATACCATATTCGGACAAAAAACAACAACCTTGTCTACCGTAAACTAGAACGGGCTTCCGGCAGTCTGTACATTATTAGCTCTGGAGGGAACCTGCATTACACGACGAGAAAGCGGAACCTATTCTCGACCAAACGATTGAACTGGGTTTCTCAAAAGCATAGACCCGGGGCCCAAGAATATTCCTGCATCTATTATACAACGCTAAGGAGAATGGGGTACTTGTGTTTGTCCTGTTCTGGTCGTTGTTTTCGTTTTGTTTTGGTCATGGTGACTAGGCCTTGTGCGACTCGGGATTTTTTGTGGGGTCGAGCGGGCTAGGATCACATATCATAGCTCGGTGTTTGGTAGGACTTGGCACCTTCAAAAGTGTCCGGACGCTTTTGGGCGGGGTGGGTACTGATAAACGCAAAGTGTCCGGAGACTTTTAACTAACCAAGTGGTAGACCTGGATATCACATAATTTTTTGTGACGACAGTCTTTGAGTTTGGTACAGTGACTACCTCTTCAGGACACGAGGTGCCGGTACATGTATGACATATAGAGGACAGTGCCCATCCAAAAATATCCGGAGATATTGGTTTTGTTTCTTGCCCCTAAACAGTGCCAAGACTTCAGGGCACTTCTGGGGTGCAAGCACTCGAGTGGAGTATCGTAGTGATGGTAAAAGGGTGGGCGAACTCACTTATTCTCTACTATGGAATCGCCGTTTCTCAGGACATCGCGCATCTCGGTGTGTGATTCGGTGAGGGGTGCCTCTCTAGTAGTGTAATCGAGTGCAAGTACACAGAGATATATTTTAACACAAGACAGGGATTATCTCACTGGTTAACTGCCCTTGTCTGACACGAAAACATCTCACTGGCGCTTGTATTATACTAATTCATGGCCTTGGTATACGGTTCGGACAGATAAGAATTATATTAAGCCGGTATGTGGGTTCTTACTCTATAGAATTAGGAACACCGTCGAGGATAGTGTATTGCTTTATTTTGCTTTGGTCAAGCAGATATGCGGATGGATACTTGTTGCATGGATGGGTGGGTAGATAGATGAATGGTCAAAGCTCATTGATTTTTGTGATAGTTCATGCTAGAAAACGTCATTGATGCCAGCATCCGGTCCCACTAGGTCAAGTGTTTTGGTTTAAAAATGGCTCATCTTTTCTCGGTGCCGGTATGAACGAGAACCGGCTTGCACTCTTAAAGGGAGGTTGCACGTCAACGGCGGAGACGTTTATTTGGAATTGAAATTGGAGCATGGTAGAATATTGTCGTGTCAAGCATTGCAAGTTAAACCCTCCCAATGCATTACATGAGGATGATAGTGAGTATAAATGCGTGCCCCGTAAAGTCAATGATTTGATTTAATGGTGATAACGTTTCTCATAGCCCTGGTGGTAACTGAGGGGATGGGATAATGGTGAGTGCGGTGAGGGAAAGAGTTGTGGTGGTTGCGGTGGGGTGGATGAGCCCCGCAGATGTGGCTCCGGGGGTTGATAGGACGATTGTGTTGGCTCCATGACCCGTGAAAGTGAGCATGATGATGATATCTTTTAGCTGATTGATAACCTCGATTGAGGAGGAGGAGGAAGCGCACATAATGTCCCGGACCAGTGCCTAACTTTAGTTCACTGTGTACCGGACTTCTACCGTGTTCGCGGAAGAATGCTTTTCCTTCTGAATCCCAATGGGACGCTCTTTAACCATGTCTCTCCCCGAAGAAATTGGTCGGTGTCTTGAACGCAATTCCTGGGGGCTTGGCGTAAACCCTACCTATCACAAGTCCAAAAATGATCTCTTTCTGGCCTAAAAAAGAGAAATGGTCCACACTCTCGGCATTAAAGAAGTTGCAATAGCACTAGCGGTCCAGTGCCAACCCCCAGGAGGAGCAGGAGCCACACCCTTCTTTTTTTCCGCCGCTTCTTCCCTCCCATCACGATCGCCGCCCCTGTTGAGGACCCCGGGTCTGGGAAATCTTCGAATCTTTAACTGTGGGTGGGTGGCATGAGAAATTGCTGTTTTCCCGGATCTGTTCAGACATATTGCTTCCTTCCTGTAGCTGCTATCGAGTTTCTCATCCTCCCTATTCGCACGTTATTCTTGTTGAGGAATCGGAAATCGTCAATACGGGTGCGGTATTAGGCATTGTTACCTGTTAAGGTTGTCCACACATTTTTTGCACGCATATTTTCCAAGTTCCTCCCCCCTACCGAATCCCTCCCTCACCCCCCTCCCCCCCTACCGGTACAAGCCTCCCTCCACCACCACCACCACGGTAAACCATTTTCACTGCCCACTCTCGCCCACCACCACCACACTACCCTACCTCGACTACCAACAAGCTAACTTGACAGGACGCATCTGCCACCGCCTCTTCCTTACCTGCTATCCCACCTGCCTCCCTACTCTCTCCTGCAACGCGGCCTTACCCTGCCTTTGAACGACAGCCCGGACCGCTTCCTCCTAACCACCAACAGACGGACACCCAAGGTGGATCAACGAAAGCCAAAAGCCCGCCTCTCGCGTCCATACCAGGACCAGTCCTCGCTTTGGGAAGCAGTTGGCTATTCTCCCATCGCATCCCCTGCCAGCGTTGGGGCCTCCAAGCTTCAATTTCCCGGTTCGGCAGCCCCTCCTCCGCCTCGCATCGACCCCCCTTACCACTGCTCACAATCAACGACATCTCCCGCTCAGTTCCCATCGATAGCAGAGTTAGGGATGCCGTCTCCAAGTCATCACCAGCAGCCCTCCTCTCCCACCGACTCCGACATTCCATCTAGGGATGGAGATCAACATACCCCCACGTTCCATCAGCCTCATTACCACGAAATGGACAACAGGGATATGAGCGATCGCCATATTCTGGAATGGGACGTAGATGATGTTGCTGGTTACATACGCTCATTGGGATTGGATCAGTACGGCGATTCGTTTTTCGGTAAGCCCTTTCATCCTTTCATCCCTCCCCGGACCTCCTGGGATGGGTTACAATGGGTCGCAAGATTTAGGATACAGGGCTAGAAGCGTGAATAGCGACTGACAGTCCACGCAGAAAACGAAATCGACGGCCAGGCCTTGGTCCATCTCGATCATGAAGAGCTACGGGATGTTGGTGTGCAAAGCGTTGGGCATAGGCTTACCATCTTAAAAAGTGTCTACAATATCAAGATCGCTCACGGTGTTCCCATCGACACCGGTGATTATGTGCCAGTCTGTGGGTTGCTCCTTTGCTTTCAATCTGAGCTTCTTTTCTTGCTCTGATATTTTTTGACCCCCCCCTTTGTGTGTGGCGCTGATTGGTGGGTTACTTTGTTTTGTTTTTGTGCATGTGCAGCCGCCGACGTCGAAGATACCGAAAAGTCTGCTACACAGCATGACATACAACGACTAATTGGGATAATAAGGCAGAGGGATGAGAGGATTTCGCAAACTGAGGGCGAGCTGAGGGAATTGCAAAAGGGGATCACAAAATTGAGAGAGGAACTTCTTCCAGTATGGCGGTTGCTCAAAGACAAGAATCAGGCATTACCCACACCACAAGGATTAAATACGCCTATTGGATATGCGTCTGAACCTCTCCAGCCCCGGGAACGGGATACAGATAGACGGGAACGCGATAAGCGGGATCGAGACAGGGATAGAGAGGAAAGAGATCGGGAAAGGGATCAGGTACAGGACCCTCCCTTTAATAGTAATGCATCTTCAAGCCTACAGCCTACGCCATCGTTGGGGAGAGGCTTGTCAAGAAAATTTTCGATGAAGAAGCTCATCCTTGGAACACCCAAGAACCCATCACCCACGCATTCTACACATCCCGAGAATGTGCGAGCCGAATATGAGCCACCGCCGACTGCAACGAATGGGAATGCTGCGATGGCAAACTTGCAGAATTCTCAGTCACCCGGCAACATCCCCTCACCGACATCGCCATCCACAATATATCATGTTCCTGGGACTGGCGTAGGTAACCCTTCACATAACTCCACCGTAGGTGGTATGACCGCGCCTGTAGCTGCCCATAGACCCCCCGACGGCCAGCCGCCTCGTACTCGTCCGCCTCGAGTTGACTATGAAGAACCCAACCCACTATCAACACCAGGCAATTCATCATCATCGGTCGAAATTTTTAAATCGTTCCGAGTATCCATGGAAGATCCCTGTTACAAGGTTTTACCCGCAGCCCTCAAACGGTACAATATCCAGGCGAACTGGAGACAGTACGCACTTTATATAGTCCATGGCGATCAGGAGAGATGTCTGGGTCTCGAGGAGAAACCACTCATATTATTCAAGCAGTTGGATAGGGAAGGAAGGAAACCCATGTTTATGCTAAGGCGAAACGGCAACTTTGATTCTGGCGGTAGCAGTTCGAACGGCGGGGGACCATCCGGCGGAGGCATGGGGGGCAGCGGAGCAAGTGTATATGGTGGCCGGGAAGGCGGCATCACATTGCCTGGTGGAGTATTATAAACCTTCCTCCTCGTCTTACCGCCATAGATGGGGGAAGCAGAGAAAGAAACAATACATGGAGTATGCCCAGCGCTTCACCATAATTCCCTTTCCTATCAGTCCGTTTCATCTTTTCCGCACTCTCGTTCTATTTCTTACGTCCCTATTATTCTCCCTCTTCTATCTGGGCACTGCTATTTGATTCTTTTTAAATATCGCTTTTCGTGATCTTTGTACGGAATTCTTATTTTAGCCTATTATTTCTCCTTCTCTATTTGTTCTTAGTTCTCGGGATTGGTTGGATTTTGCTTTGCTCTATTTTGTACCTTTCTTTTCCTTTTCCTTTTCTCCCTTTTTTATCATCCACAACCCTATTGGGTCGGGCGGAATAAGAAGCCAAAGAGTGTCTGGGGAATGGATGTCTATTTGGTGACCTTTTTACCCCTCTTTTCAAAGTATTTTTATTCGATTCTACCTTATTCTAGTTTATTCACTTGACACTTCAAACTTCAGGTCGTTCCACGATTACCTAAGAGTACTACCCTTACACAGTTATGTGTGTGCTGCTGTGTTGTGTTGATAATAAAGATGATGAATATTATCAGCCCTTTTTTTCTTCTGTGTGGATTTTATTAGCGGGGCACGGCAGGGTAGGGTAGGGTAGGGTAAGGTGTCTGCTGGGTGGGTGGGGTGGGATGGGGCGGTGTTGGAAAAGATGGTATGGAGAGAGCGAGCAAGAGATGGGTGGGTGGATTGCCTCTTGTCTTTTCCCTTCTTTTGGTTACCGGGTGTGCTCGAGTAATTATGTGTAGATGTCTGAGACCAGTTAGAGTGGCTAGGTTAGGTGAATATAAGGGTTTGAGTCCTAGAGGAGCGTGCTTACTGTTGGAGGCATTCGGGTGACATTTTACGATGGAGGGACCGAAAGCTGTGCATTAGATGCCTCTTTGGCGTATTTCCGGGCCCATTATTCTAGTTCCCTCGAGAAAATAACCACTTCCTCCCGAGGCTACAGGCACATTATAACCTGGCGCATAGCCACCGCCCACGACCCGGCGAATGGCCACCAAATCGTCCATCATCTGGCATCGAGAGCACTCTACAGACCGGTACTACACAGTACCGTACTGTACTAACGGCTAGCAAGGCCTAGTCGAGGCTTCGAGGATTGGCGTTTACCCATACGGGCCCCGGCTCACTGTTGCGCCCCTCGCTCATTCCAGTGTTTTGCATACTATATAAAATTTCCTTTCCTGCTTGCTTGCTTGCTTGCGCTCAGCCCGCTGTTTCCCAGGGTTGCTGCGGCTTTGGCGGGCAATAGGGATTCACCCCCCAAGCAAGCGAGCAAGTATGAAATTCTTAGGCCCTATTGCAGTAGGTATGCAACCAATTTGAAATACCATAGTATATATCACGGAAATAGCTTGTAGCCTGAGATAAAAAATATATATTTCTGGAGGCGCAGGTGTTGAGAATTGGCATGATTTTTGTTGCGGTGCTTTTTGAACGGGGAGTGGAAAGGTGGAGGGGACTAGGGGGGGGGTACTAAATTAATAGGGTATAAGGGAAGTTTTGGTATAACATAAGGATGGGGAGTTCTCTCCGTTGTGGGGAGCCCCATTTGGAATCTTGAGTGATGTGCACCCTTTTAGTTGCAATTAGTTATGCTAAAGTCATTTATTTGTTAACTATACTTTTCTTAGGGATGTTTGAAACTTCCTTTGTTTGGGACTTTCTGGTATTTGTAGGGCATAGTTTGCGGCATCTGCTATGGAATTTCCTGCGTGTTTACGGATAGATCTATAGACTTAAAAAAAAAAGTGCCGCCGTAACCCACAAACATTTTCTGAAGATGCGAGTATCGTACTGCTAGGGACGTAATCGTCTTCGAGGTCGTTGAGACATAATCGTGGGCTATTTGATAAGTGATTGCCACGCCGGAGAAGTTGTACGAATTCTCGTGAGTCGGCAGGGTATAGAGCCGAAAGGTTTCCCCCTCTTGGAGGAATGGGATGGGCGAGGGACAGGGCGGGGGAAAGAGGGGGGCAGCCGGAAGCAAGACGGCGAAAGGGGAAAAGGACCAAACGGGTGAGCTTCACAAGCATCAATCTACCGCAAGGACGTTAGAGTCGCCTCTCCCATTAAGGTCTATTGGCTTTTCCATCTTATTGGTCTCAATCGAGGGTTAGAAGAGAATATTTCCGCTGTGTTTTCTCCTCTTAATCCGAAGGGGGGGGGTTCTGGACGTCCTAGCCTCATGCCCACTTATTCCGGTTCTTACCTTAGAGGAGTTCAATTGCGACAAACTCCAACGTGATCATAATGAGGGATAATACTACGCCGAATAGAAAGCTAATGTGGAATAGATATTATTCCAATATGACCACGGGTGGTGCGGAGGACGGGCTGGGGCTTGTGGTAATAACACTCTAAAGTCAAGAGATTCTGGTTGAAGAAATGTCGCAGGAGGTAAAGTATATCAAGAAAGCAGAAGATGCTATCTTGAAGACTAAGGAAAGGTTTATGATCGAATACGGGATGGTGTTATCGCTGAGGGTTATCCTTCGAGGGCTAATCCGCACTCCAAAGAAGCCAATACCGTTACTTGGTTATTTTCTGGATGTTTCCCACGCCAGTCCGTCCATCCCGAAGGCCAGAACTGAGTGGCGCTGTATGATAGTACACCTTTTTTTTTTTTAGGTGAGCAGACGCCCTGTGTCCGACAGCCGAAGGCCAAGATAGATTGTGGGCCCCGTCTGATGCGGTAAGCTCTGGCAATTATCCGCAGGCTCTCACCCTCCTCCGCCGTCCTTTGAATTATTCGACTAAAATGTGCCTCTCGCGGTGGCCCGCCACTTTATTTATCCACCACTCGGAATGCGGATTCTGATTCCAAACCTGCTTGAATTGGGCTCCTCATATCTTGCCCCTCTCGATGGATGCCTTGCCATCCTACGGAGTTGGGGATATGGTAGCTCTCGCAGTAATGCTCCCTTGGATTACGGAATGCTCTCAAACTTGCCATTAACAGAGGTGGCGAATAGAACCACAAGATGCATTCCAGAGCAGAAGGCATATCCACAAACTTAGACTTCGAGATTCCTACTGGTACCTGTTTGAAGAGTTTTGGGATCGGTACTGACAGAGCTGAAATCATGAAACATCACTCATGCCGTCTCCCGCCGTCCCTGTTGAGAAATGAGACTCCGCTTGAGGAACGAGAGCTTAGTGTGAGCAGGAATGTGGATATGAGAGTGGACGTGGAGGTTGGCACTCTACGTAATGTCTAAGTCACCAAAGTGGGATACATATATGCCGTTCATGTCCCTCTTAGTTCGGTAGTGAACTTGTGAACAATCTTCCGCCGCAGGACGAAACCTTCAGTTCCGAGCAGCACCGGTTGCCCTGAAACTCCCCCGAAAATTCCTTGGTATCTCCTACAGTCCTACCTCCACCTACGAGAAGCACTGCCTCACCACATGGGCCCGCAGTCAGAGCCAAGAGGGCAGTCCCACCATTTCTCTGCCCTAGATGAGCTGCTAGAAACACTATTTACGCTACCATTGTTCGCATCGTCGCGGATATTAGCATTGACACACGCAATACGAAGATGCTGGCTTGAAGACTAAGCAAAAGGTTTACAGGCGGATAGGGGTCCAGCCTATTGCCGAAGGTTATCCCTCAGAGGGGGACCCATGTTCTAAAGAAGCCAACCCTACGGTAGTGACTTAGTTTATGCGATGACTATCTCATCATTGCTGATGTTAGCACCTGTACACGCAATACCTTAGTATTGCATAGAAAGAGTCGGCTCATTTCCACAGACTGAGATGAGCGATTATGAGGAAGCTGTTGTGGCGGGTTTGATCTCTTTGAAGGGAGAGAAGTTCCCCCTTGCCCTAGAGGTCAAGAGGTCGACACAAACACTAAAGCAGTGTTTCTAGCCATGAGGGATATGAGTGATAACAATGGTGGAGGCATTGTGTACAGGTTTATGACAACCGGAAATCTTTTTGGCAAATGGTCACATATGATGGCGAATGGTTCAAGCTGGCTAAGCAACCCCCCTCACTTTTTCTCAGCATGAAAGTACGGAAAGAGCGATGGATCAAGGGTTACTCTGTTCCTGCCGATTGCACGCATGCAGCGTTAAGCAGCAGAGGAATTATGGAGGAACTGAAACACTGCGAAAACTGACCGCCTCCGCCCGATCTTGAGACAAAAAAACAACAAAGTGCCGGAACATACTAGCCAAGTGCCGGGTCGGAAGATCCCATTGCTAATTAGTCGAAGCACATAGGATATCACCCGAAGGCAAGAGCGGCGTCGCGGTGGCCTCTGGGGAAAGGTATAGAGTGTGGCTTGCTTGGCTTGGGGTCATAGTTCAGAGAATGGGGGTCTGAGGACTCCCAGCACACATAGCACAACACAATCCCCCCTTCTACCAGATCTTCAAGCTCACTACAGCTCGAGTTCTTTGTCGCCCCACCAGCCACCCCACTCTCCGCATCGAGCGCCCTCATCTCGGGATACATTGGCGACAACTATCTTGAGCGACAAGGGCAGCGACTACTTCAACGCCTCCGGCAGTGGAACTACCTCATTCCGGATAAGGAGGAAATTGGAATCTGGGCTTGGTTTCTGTGGTTATTGTTTTCTGGGTCCAGGTTTTGTTTCCTACCTTGCCAATTTTCCATTTTAAGGTACAGGTTTGGCTTTTCAAAATTGGTGCAACTCCAATGTCCCAGTGTGGGGTTCAATTATTCGAATTACAGTATCCTTGTAGTCTCTTGGGTGTTCAGAAATGCACGTTTAAGTATGATACCATATGATTTTCACCCTACCCAGTGTAAGGACATTCCGAGAAGTAGGCCTGGGGGGGATTTCTTGTTTGCAGCCACTAGCTCATTGCTCAGATGGCTAGACGGCGGTGAATGGGCTTGTTTGATTTGCTATCGAGGAATCAGTGTGGAGTATGGACTGACTGACTGTACTTGTATATCACTAGGTGGGAGGGAAAGCGAGGGACTGATAGCGGACTTTGCACGGGAGTTTAATTCAAATTTAATACCATCTCTTACGCTGTTTTGTATCCACTAGCTTTCTGATCATCTTTAATTTCGATTCCACCCGCCCTCCCTTGTGTCGCCGTGTGCCCTCTCTAACTTTTTTCCGGTACTTTTTTTTACATGGTCTTTTGGAGCTTTTATAAAGGGGTGTTTTTCATCAGCTCCCTAAGCTACTGTACAATGCGAACAGCATCTCTTGCGGGGTTAGGCTTTCACGACGGGCACACAAACCATCTACTCGGGAGAGCAAAATTTAATAAGAGGGGGGAACATAACTCCTGGGGTCTCTTTGCAACCTCAAGATACTTGCGTAGACCACCCCGGATCCTCATTTTGTGCCCCTTTCGAGTGATATAATATGATTTCACCTCTTCCCCAGCCCACCCAGATACAGTATGCGGCGAAAAGATGGCTCGGAATTTGCCCCCGACTTTGCAGTGATTGCCACTGGTATCCGCTGAACGGTAGATCCACTCCCCTTCCATCCCTTCAACCCTCCTTACGGTGCCTTTCTACCATAATATAATAGCAAATAGTGAGCCACTATTCTAGGTTCTTTAAATGGATTTCCCGCAGATGTAAAAATTGAGCAAAATGTGAGCTGCTTAGCTCTTCTGACGTAAACAAGATAAATATGGTACCCAACCTTGAGAGAAGAGACGACACGACAAGTATAGTGCAGTACACGGTTCAATGGTTTTAGTGTAGGGATCGACTTTAACACGACATCCCCCATTACATGAGCTATTTATTTGTTCTATTTGTTCTATTTGTTCTATAATATTATAAGCGTTTGCTAGAGCTATGGAGATATAAATAAAGAAGTTGCCCAAGATCGTCTGACGCGGTTGTGAAAGGGCCTGCCGGTATTTCATTAGGGAGAAGCCTTCGTTTGTTGCGCGGCCTGGCCCGTGAACTCTCCTTTACTCGAGTTGATAATGTCTGCTGTGTCATAAGTCCAGTTTACACGTGGGTCGTAGTAAATATTCCAAAATCGATAGTATCATACTGGGAAAACTCGTTAGATCCGGGTGTCAGTGATGATAGACCTCAGCGGTATAGCGCTGCTAAAGCATAGTAGGCTCAGCAGAGCAGGCTCGAAAAATAACGAATACCAGTTAGTGAAGTTCAGCAGGCTCGGCCTCCCCGGGATATACCCCGTCTGGAAACCCTTATTCCTTCTCGGGGCGTTTTGACATAGATTGTGAGGGCTAAGGGCCTTATTGCAGATGCCGGATCTAACGAATTTTCACTTTGTCTCCTCCGGCCAGGGCATGCTGCTGGGGATGCAAATGGGGTATTTTATTTCTTGGCATGGGAATGATTGGTTGGGGCTGGGTTGTGGAACAACAATCCAATAGATTACTTGAACAAGGGACACAAGGTATCAGATCCCCACTTTTCTTTGAATACGGCACCCATCCGCACCTTCCACAAACCACCCTACTGCTATTCCATCATCTCACCTATTACCAAACCTTATCCGCTATGAATACATCACCGGCGGGGAACGGAGGATCAAGCCTCCACGGCCCACGGCAGCATGGCATATCAAACGCTTATACCAGCCATCGCACAGCCTATAATATTCACGGCGACTCGAATACGAACATTGGGAATGTTTCAAACAGCTACAATAACATTACCAACCTGGGAGTAAATGAGGAGTCTTTGCAGATCCAGGCATGGTTATCTCCACTGGAACCCAATAAAAGGCACCAGGATGTGAGAAACCGTAGGCTTGGCGGTGTTGGGGAATGGGTTCTCCAGAGAAGTGAATTCGAGTCATGGCGTGAAAGCCAGGATGGCTCAGCGAATCGCACATTGCTATGTTGTGGGGGTCCAGGTGTTGGCAAAACTTATATAAGGTACAAGAGCATTCTCCGAAGGCGATGGACAGTGTTGACAAATCATAAAATCAGTTCGCTAGTAATAGACACCCTACGGAAGCGAACTTATGGACATAATATTGCGGTTCTAGCTCTCTATTGTGATTATTAGGCATAGAAGGACCAATTGGTGGTAAATATGATAGGGGGTCTGCTTAGACAGGTTGCTTTGCGAGCGGCAACGATTCCAAGTGAAATTAAAAGTGCTTTTGATGAGTCGAAGCACGGAGGTGGCCAAGGCCTACGATTACCGGAAATGCTGAAGCTATTCATCAAAGCGATCGTTTCCATTGACGTAGTATACCTATGTGTCGACGCAGTTGATGAGGTGCTGCGAAAATACCGATCAGAGCTTCTTCGCGCCTTTCGACAAATTGTTCAAGATGCACCAAATGTGCGGCTATTTCTTACAGGGAGGCCGCATATGGGAGCTTGACAACCATCTCACCAAGGGGGCCTACATCATACACATTGTTGCCGACCGGGGAGACATCGCGAGATACGTGAGCCAAATAATCGAGAATGACAGCGACCAAGATCCGGATTTGATGTCAGAGGATCTGAAAAATGATATCGTTAAGGCAATATCGGAAAAGGCTTCGGGAATGTGAGTAGGGGCAGCCCTGTCACAAACTTGAATCACTAATTGATGTTCTGCTCAGGTTTCTCCTTGTCGTATTAAATATCGAGGCAATCTTGGATGAGACCTCGTTAGCAAGAAGAAAGAAAGTGCTGGAGGAGGTGGTGACGACGGGTGTGGACCTCGATAGTGTGTATGCCCAAACACTACAGCGAATTAGAGAGCAGAAGGGACACCGATCGCGACTCGGGATGGAGGTTCTGATGTGGGTATCCCACGCAGAGCGGCCGTTAGGGATTGACGAACTCTGTCATGCCCTGGCGGTAGAAATGGGGTCCACAGATCTAGACCCTGAGAATATCCGGCCTCAAGATACAGTGCTGGGGTCATGCTTAGGGCTTGCTGTGGTTGATACGGAGACATCGACGGTCCGGCTAATCCACTACACGCTTCAAGAATACCTTTCCTGGCCCGGTATCCTACCTGATGCCCACAAAACACTTGGGCAGACATGCTTGACCTATCTAAATTACAAGCAGGTCAAGGGACTTCCGGCAGACCGCAAGCAGGTCAAGGGGCCTCCGGCAGGGTACACTGGGAGCCTTAGAGACATGCTCTTTCTAGAATATTCGTCTTTGTTTTGGGGAAACCACGCAAAAGTGGAACTCTCAGATCGTGCGAAATTGCTTGCACTAGAGCTATTAGACCAGGGTGGCAACCATATATCAGCTACCTTACTTGTTGAAAAAATATGGCGTTACAATTCTTGTTCTCATCCCTACCACCTATGGCCTAGTTTACATTGTGCATCCTACTTCGGAATTACCGAGGTCGTGGCCGCTTTGATAGAGAGGGGAGGCTGTGGCATTAATCAAAGTGACTGTATGGGTTTTACACCACTCGTGCATGCTGCCCAGCAGGGGAATGAAGGGGTGGTGCGACTCCTGCTCACACAGGACGATATTAATCCCGACAAGTCTGACAACGCTGGTAAAACACCACTCTGGTGGGCTTGTTGTCGTGGGCCTGAGGGGGTGGCGAAACTACTGCTCGCACGGGACGATATCAATCCCGACAAACCAAACTATAATGGCGAAACACCGCTCTCGTGTGCTTCTCGGAGTGGGCATGAAGGGGTGGCGAAACTACTGCTCGCACGGAACAATGTCGATCCCAACAAGTCAAGCCTTTATGGTCTAACGCCACTCTTGTGGGCTTCTTCTCGTGGGCATGAGGGAGTGGTGAAACAGCTGCTCGCCCGGGACGATGTCGATCCCAACATCCCAGGTAATAATGGTCCAACACCACTCTTTCTCGCTTCCAGGAATGGGCACGAGGGAGTTGTGAAACTACTGCTCGCCCGGAACGATCTTAATCCCAACCAGCCAAGTAATCATGGCGAAACACCACTCTTGTGCGCCTCTAAAAATGAACATGAAGGAGTGGTGAAGCTGCTGCTCAAACAGGACGATGTAAACCCCAACAAGCCAAACAACAATGGCGAAACACCTCTGTGGTGTGCTTCTCGGAGTGGACATGAAGGGATAGTGAAACTACTGCTCGCACGGAATGATATCAATCCCGACAAGCCTAACTATAATGGCGAAACACTACTCTTGTGTGCTTCTTTCAAAGGGCATGAGGGGGTGGTGAAGCTACTGCTCACACGGGGCGATGTCAATCCCAACAGGCCGAGCAAACTCGGCAAAACACCACTCTTGTGCGCCTCTGAGAATGGACATGAAGGGATAGTGAAACTACTGCTCGCACGGAATGATATCAATCCCGACAAGCCTGACTACAATGGCGAAACGCCACTCTTGTCTGCTTCTTTCGGGGGACATGAGGGGGTGGTGAAGCTACTGCTCACACGGAACGATGTCAATCCCAACAAGCCAGGTAGCGATGGCCTAGCACCACTCTCGTGGGCTTCTTCTTGTGGGCACGAGGGAGTTGTGAAACTACTGCTCGCCCGGAACGATATCAATCCCGATCAGCCATGCGATTATGGCCAGACGCCACTCTTTTACGCTTCTTTTAAAGGGCATGAGGGGGTGGTGAAGCTACTGCTCACACGGAACGATGTCAATCCCAACAAGCCAGGTAGCGATGGCCTAGCACCACTCTCGTGGGCTTCTTCTTGTGGGCACGAGGGAGTTGTGAAACTACTGC
>Ga0307517_10002287_pt1 | contig 30898 bp, 38 predicted proteins | sample 23_EM_MG_FD_194515 | JGI IMG/M metagenome (GOLD analysis project Ga0307517, IMG submission 194515) | Populus trichocarpa ectomycorrhiza microbial communities from riparian zone in the Pacific Northwest, United States - 23_EM | ecosystem: Host-associated > Plants > Roots > Unclassified | place... | reverse complement strand
GTTCCAGAGCCCCGAGTACTCCTCGACGATGAATCAGAAGATTTAGAAGGCTCGTACCACCTGATATCGCGAAAATAACAAGCAAATCAGAATCCGGAAGACTATGAGGGATTTACGCCTTTTCCTTGCAAGTCTAACTCGTGTCGTTTCTACCTGTATATAAAAAGGCAGCTCAGGAAGATTCGAAATCCCCCCAACTTTTCACCGTGTCCTATGTAGCGTCGCAGAGCTCATAGCAAAAGTAAAGTCCTTGACCAAACAAACAGACGGGACGTTCCAGACTGCCTGGAGTTCCTTCATCGATCCATTCCAGGATTCATCTACGTCGGTATGCAAAAAAAAAAAGTTAATCTGTATTTCCCGTACTGACGAGGTGCTACATCGCTCCTGCGCCGGCAGGTGTGACTATGAATCAGAGAACTGCGGGACCCAACGCTTCCATCGATCTCAATCGGCCGGTGAGTAAGAGCGAAACAAAAATATGGTCTGCATCAGGTTTACTAACGTCGACAGTGGCAAAATTTCATACCCATCCTCTCTCAACCAACGTCAGTGGATCCTCAACCCTCGAGAGCAGATATGACCAATGCATTTGCCAGAGGTGTACCAGGAATCGCCATCTCTCGTCCTGGTGTCTGGTCATACGGTCCTGAAAGGCGCAAGAATAACAAGAACCCAAAGGGGTACCATGGCAGTTGCCGAGTGCACATTTCTGATCATCGTACCGTTCAGGTCAGTTCTAGTGAAGGCGCCCGCCTCCGTGGACAGTCAAAAATCAGTGGCCATTGACAGAGCGGTGTTGAATATGGCAACTGAGAGCGAGTATAGACGAACAAACAAGAGCAAATAATGTAACCAGAATATCGAGTCTTTGCATGTTACTGTCTACTATACTTGTACTATGGCCTCGTAATATCCAAAACCCCTTGAATGCATGACAAAAATGCGGCCAATATCCATTGCGTACGTTTTCGAATCTCAAAACCTCCAAATTCGAATGATAACTCTTCTACAACCTAGTATGATATCGGATTTCTTTCATCCAGCCGTCGGAGGTGTCGAAAATCATATTTATATGCTCAGCGCAAACTTAATTCGAAGGGGTCACAAGGTACGAATGAATCCGTCCAATTTCCACCTCCGAATTTAAAAAACTGTTCTCCAGGTCATCGTGATAACCCACAGCCATGCAGACCGCGTTGGAGTTCGGTGGCTTCTCCCAGCCCTTAAAGTCTACTACATTCCCTTTCCACCAATCGCATCATCCGCTACGTTACCCAACTTCTTCACGTTTCTGCCATATCTTCGCACAATTCTCCTTCGCGAGCACGTTTGCCTAATCCATGCGCATGCCAGTCTTTCCTCTCTCGGCCACGAAGGCATTCTCCATTCTCACCTCATGGGCATTCGGACCGTTTTCACAGACCATAGTCTCTTTGGCTTCGATGACGCTGCTAGCATCCTGACAAATAAACTAATGGTCGGATCGTTGAAAAACGTAGATGCCGTTATATGTGTCTCTCATACAGGGTCAGTCACTTCCATTTTAATTAATCTGAGCTAACTAGACATTTCACAGACGAGAAAATACCGTACTCCGTGGCCAGCTCTTTGAACGAAGCGAAGAAGACCCAAACGTTCTCGAAGTCCGCAAAAGTGTATATGTCATTCCGAGTGCCCTCATCGCAGAGCAGTTCACACCCTGTCCACCACCCCCATCCGATAAAAGTCCGTTTTCCTTCATATTACTAAAATATAATTTCAAAGCTCATGACTTACAGTAACCATCGTCGTACTATCTCGGCTTACATACCGGAAAGGCGTCGACCTCCTCGTTGCAACCGCTCCAAGGATCTGCGCACTCTTTCCAGATGTCAACTTCATCGTCGGTGCGTCCAATCCATAATACTATCACTCCCCTCCCTCACAAAACCCCCCTTCTCACAGGAGGCGACGGTCCGAAACTCATCGACCTCCTCCAAATGCGCGAAAAGAATCTTCTACAAGATAGAATCGAACTTTTAGGACCGATCCGGCACAAAGACGTTCTTTCCGTCCTTTCACGCGGTCAAATCTTCATGAACACGTCTCTGACCGAGGCATTTGGGATAGCCATACTCGAAGCTGCGTGTGCAGGCCTTTATGTCGTTTCAACGAGGGTGGGAGGCGTTCCGGAAATCTTGCCAATGGACATGATTAGCTTTGCGGAACCTGAAGAAGCTGGTAAGCCAATCTTACACTCCTCCTGGCATGAGTATTGACCCTTTTTATATCAAGACGTTGTCAGAGCGATTTCAGAAGCCATTCAAGTGATTAAAAATGGGAAACACGACCCATTCCAAGCTCATGAACGCATTAAAACATTCTACAACTGGGAAGATGTCGCTATACGAACCGAACATGTCTACGACGCCGTTTTGAAAACACCTCAGCTGGGACTGATGAAAAGAATTGAAAGGTTTGGATATTTCATTTTCCCCCCCGTTAGTTCCTGTTTTGCTAAACTCGAGAGAAAGGACTATGGAAATAGGGCCGTTTGCAGGCCCAATCTATACGATAATCCTTCTTGTTGATTGTCTCTTCTTTCTCTTCTTGGAGTGGTGGATTCCTCGAGAATCACTTCATTACGTCCATCATCAGTGGAATCAGGGTGAATATCGTAAGGTAATGCATTTTCTTTCTCGAAAAAAAATATCACTTACATATCAAATAGCTAGTCGAGACCAAACAGCGGAAGGAAAATGGCCATGCGAATGGAAGGATGCAATACCCAATTGACTCGGAATGATACCCATTAAATATCCGGGCTTTCAAGGTCGTCTACAATCCATTAATATTATACCAATCTCAGCCAGTACAAGAAGTTATAATTTATTATTAACATTAACCCGGATTTACCCCCAATGATTGCTTGGTCTGGCCCCTTGCTCCTTCAGCATCTTCACCGCCATCTTCGCGCTAAGCAGCAAGTGCCCCTCGGGCACTTCAGCGGTTTCTCCTCCTTCTTCCGGAACATCTCCCGACGTTAACCCGTCTTCTTTCAACAATTGCAGAACCTCCTTGTTCGTACGGATGGTATGCCCTTCTCTGGCTTCATCGGCCCACCACTCGGTCGCGAGTGCGTGTGGGGATAGAGAAGGAGAGGATCGAGTCGAGAATGGTCCTTCTGGTGATGGAGAAGATGACGACGACGACGGAGTCTCGGCCTGTAATCTCATAACGGCACCATGAGTATACTTGAGGAGATGCAAGGTAGGAAGCAGATGGCCCAAAGTTTGCAACGTCATATTGCTCATCTGATTGAAGGTGACGTTGGGTGGTATCGAAAGGTTGTGTCCTTGAAGAGGAGAGTAGGACCCTGGAGGGGTGGGCACGAACGTTCCAAGGATCGGGACGCGGTGTAACCCCAAGTGAGGAAAGATGCTAATCAGAAGTGGAAGAAGGAGGAAGAGTGTATGTCGTAATTGCACAAAAGTATCGTGCCACTGGAGGGATATTCTCAGTGATGGGAAAGTGTACGGGGATGGGAGGAACTTTTACCATCGTGACTGGGGTATCGATTCCAAAGGGCGGTATAGTTACTTGCACGGTCAGAGTCCAATATATCTCCGCCAATAGTGAGGCGAGAAGCACACCAAGACCAAGTGGTCGAAGATACGACGTCAGCGAACGTGGCAGGGTCAGAATCTAATTTGTATGCGACTGTGAGTCTAGAATGATCAAGTTAGCTGGGCGTTTCATGCTTACTCCGATGAAAGCTATTTCTCGAATGTATTCGGACAAGGGTGTGGGGAAAGCATATAGGGCGTAGTCGTCAGATGACCGACAGTAGAAGCAGCTTGCAATAACCTCATGACCAAATCTATACGGGGTGGTTTCATTAAAACGAATCGAAAATTCAATCTTGGGACTTACCGAACATACTGGGCCCTTAGGTCCATCAGACCTAGACGCTTGGGCAGGGCAGCCAAGGAAGGGGGGATGTTCTTTTCTCCTCCGTATGTTTCCACTAGTTTGGCGTGAAGATATTCCGAAGGGGCATTCAACGGTAATTGTAAGGATTTGAAGATGTTTTGTGGAGGTGAAACAAGCAATGCATGGAGCATATACAAAGTATGGACTAGGAGCAAAGTCGAAAGGACCCTGTCCTTGACATTTCTTGCGTCCAGGAAGGAAAAGGGCGAGGATGCTGAATACAACCAGAGAGTGGCCAAGATGAAAGAGAGTGCGATATATGCGCCGAAGGAGAGCTGGAGAACATCCGCGACCGTCATTTTTACAACAATTATTCAAAACATGAAGATGAAGTCTCTATTGAGGGCTGGCATGCGAGTACGGAGCGGAAGCAAGCAAGGTTCCCACGTTTGGCAAATAAAAAGTGGTCCAATCCAGGATCGAACTGGAGACCTTCTGTGTGTAAGACAGAAATCATAACCACTAGACCATTGGACCTGCGAATCTGATTGTGACCAGAGTCGACAAGATGCTGAACACCCCAGAATTTCCGTGAATATACATATATTTCAATATATTCCAGCTTCCCTTGCTTCCGCTATGCTCAACAGTCTCCTCGGAATGCGTTTTATCGAGCGAAGGATGCTTGTGGATGGCCTGATGGAGAATTCCCACTGTTCTGTGAAAATGTTGATATGCTGCCGTCTGACCACACACTTTTGATCTCCACCTTCCAAGCCATTGTCTGCAACAACGCACAGCCAATCGAGGCCGTTTCATCAGCCTCAGTGGCTATCTCTTTCCGCCTCTCTGTGCTTCCGTCTCCCATGGCGAACAGTCGCCTTTCATTGAGCGTTCTCCGTACCCTCTCCACCGCCGCTTCAATACTCGGGGTTACAGCTAACTATGTTCCAAGGCAGGGTTGGTGCTTCCTTTTCTCTTTATATAACATTCTGACCCTATTCATCAGCGCCTGTCTTCTCATTCCTCAATGACGACGAGCTTCAGCCTTCTACTTGTCAGGCTCTCAATATATATTGGTCCTACAGCGGTCCTCAAGGTACCATCAACCTCTATGCCACCAACATCGGGCTTTCGCAAAGAACACCCGCTCCATCAAGATCCCATTCAGCGGTTCCGCTGCAGTCTGGGGTAGTCGACGCTGCCAACATCACCGTAGCCGTCGGTACTAGCATCGACCCTTCCATCTTCGGCTACAGGTGGTCATCCGTCAATGTCCCACAAGGCTGGTACATCTTCAATGCTTCTATCCCAGCTCAACGTTACAGTGCCGAGTCCGTCCCATTCTATGTCAGCACCGGAAACGATACTTCCTGCACCTCCACTCCCACGAGCAGTGTCGACACTCCACAGTCCACCTCTTTCCCAAGCCCAGTCGCAGCTTCTCTCCGGCCAGAAACAATAACCATCGGAGCTATTATTGGTGCAAGTTTCGGTCTCGCTATTGTTGTCGCTGCGTTGATCTCGGCTTACATATGGCTCAAGAGAGGTCGTGGTGGAAAACGCAATGACAAAGGCGATTATCCGAATGCCACCCATCATTGGAAAGAACTCGGCTCGTCTGATTCTCGAAACGCACTCCGCGGTGACCAACAATTTCGTCGATCAAACAATTCCTTTGGGACCGTCCTTCAATCCGTCCAATCGGATGAAGGAGCCGGAGCTGACAAGAGCTCAATACACTCAAAGTTGGAATCAACAGCTCTTTCATGTGAGCAGGATAGCGCATTGGCCACTCTCCCTGTACTTCAGCACCAATCTTCACGATCCCGGACCTTTGCAGTCGACCGCCCCCCTTCATTATCCTCATTAACCACCCCCGGTCCATCTAACAACGGCCACTCTCCAACGCCCGAGAGAAGGTCTTCCTTGCGCGATACAAAGTCGAACAGACGGTCCCTGGACTCAGTCTCGTATCCTCCCTCACGCCCAAATCCGACTCTGCTCAATCGTGCATCCATGCAGCTACCCAATACAGAGCCACTTCCGCTAGGATCGGCCGAGGCAATGAAGCAAGCCAATAGACAATCCTTTGGGAGAAAACGCAAGCCTGTCCCAATTTATGATGAGGAAGAACCTTCTTCGCCCTCTGTTCCTCCTCCTCTTCCGACCTCTCCCGTCTCTCCGTCATCTTCCCCTCTGGAAGCCTTCTTGTCTGCGTCACCCACCTCCAGCAGTATAGGTCATTATGTCACACGAAACCACACCATCCAAGAATCTGGCCACCCCGATCTGACTCTCAAAGGACCCGGAGATAGACCAGTACATTATCTCATTCCTGATATGCCAATCGCTCAACACTAAGAAGCACGTATGCCAACATTTTTGAAATTTATCTTGGGGAGGGGTGTGGGACATCAAGGGCTCGCTGCGGTTGCCGCAGATTAATTTCGCTCTGGATGTCAACGTGGGTGCCGACCGTGCTTGCATGACAAATTCTCTTTTTGGTTTTTATACCGCTTGATTTTCAAAAAACCGCCACCATCATGTTTTGTTTCTCCATGTTTCATGGGATTGCCTGCGAGCAGGGTCCCGTATATCATTATTATTATATCTCCATTTCCATATAACCCATCTCCTATTCCCAAATATTACAAGTTTTTAAAAAACGCATGTTCATGTTTTGTTTCATGATTGCCAAAGGGGGATATTATATGTGTTCATGAACCCTCCGGCTATTTTTTATTATTATTATTTCACTTGACTGGCGCACGTTTGCACCATGACCATGTGCGGTCAAGGAGTATTCATTTAGCGTACAAATCCTCAGCGAAGCTTTCTGTAAAAGGTCCCTTGGAGATTCGTCACATATACCATTCGATCATGCGGGTAGACCTCATTGGAACTTCACCAAATGTTGCGGTAGACCATCTAAGGGTCTCCCGGCCCTGTCCATCGTTTAGCCAGGGGTCGTTCTATACACACGTGCATCTCTGTAAAAAGAAAAAAAAGAGTCAGCGGTTAAGACTTGAGTATCTCTACTTTTGGGAGAAGCTTTGACAGGATACAAAAGTGTTGAATTGAGTGAAGTCGCTCCGGTTAAGACCCGAGACCAACCTCTCATGAAAATCGGCACAAATGCACGCTCATGAACACGATTCAATTACTTTTTCTTTGGCATTTGACTTGGGTACGAGTTGCCAGCTGCGAGTTGCTAGATGCATACGTTCTCAATGTTTGTGTTTATTTGCAGGCATGGACGACAGTGGACCCTTTTTCGATTTCTCATCATCCATATTTACAGCTACGAACGAACGTTCAATATTTCAATCTTGCTCATCTTTTTTTTTACATTCAATAAAGTCCTGGATCCACATTCTGACTCATGCTCACGTGATCTTTATTTCTTACTCAAGCTTTTGAAATGACGGGGAACTACGGAGCTTGGGGTTGTGGGGAATGGTAGGGTCCTCGCTGCCCTTGCAGGTTGCCTTGAGGACTTTCAAGTTCCCCCCACTATTAGCAACTCCTGACGTCAGGACGAAGCACTAAAGACAAACATAAATACGGATCATTCTAATGAAAAAACCCCATTTTCATTTGAATGTATTTTTCTCCAAGCGAGAATTACTCTAGTTCCGTCCTCAGCACCCTTTCAAGTCTACCACCAATCTGAAACTGGACCATGCCTGGACAAACCCATGCGTACAGCTCCGCAAAAACCTTTTACCAACCACTTTCTTCTACAAAAAAAAAACACATAGCATGGTGGCTCTGATTATCTGTCCTCCTGACCCTTGACTCACAAACGAAGTCGATCTGTAGCATGTGGTCGTTTTTTAATTTTATGGAGAGGGTATGTATCCTTATTCGGTTACTCATCGGAATCGATTTTTCCTTCATGTCACCTTTGTCGAGCAACTATCAACTTTATTCTGCAAACAGCTAATAGTAAGTACTTCTCCAAGTCGCACCTTCATTTTTTCGAGTTTTCATTGATTCTCAATCTTCTCTCGATCAACTTTGTCCGAGGAGACAAAAACGGGTCGTTTACTGCGACTCGGAGATCGATCATTTCTCCATCCGCCCCCTTTTTTTTTTCGATAATCAATGTTCATGATCAGTGATCAGTTCGTTTAAATCGTGGGTTCTGCGCGATTTTGACTTTTGTACTGTACTACGTAGTAATGTAGTAATGTACTGGACCCCCAACAACCGTTACAATGGAATTCTTTCGCTTAAATGCACATTGCTCCACTGTAATGATGTGTCAATAACCTGTTATGGAGAAAGCTAATGTTTTTTTTCTTCGTGCTCTTTGCTTCTCGGAGTATTGTAATTCAGCAAGTGCCTTGATTCATCAGCTGATCGTCCATGGTATCACAGACTCCGTCAACCTTCTTCACAAAAACGTCCAAAGGATCCTCAATGCCGCATGTCCCCGCATGTGACAGATTCCTTCTGCTATGCTCAGAGTCTTCTCGGGAAACTCCCTGACGAGTTCAATACCCTACGCACGTTGTTGGGCATTTTCCGGCCGGCCTTTTTTTCACAATGCATATACTAGATTGAGAGGGTATAAATTAAAATTGGGGATACAAGGTTGCAAACCCTAGCAAATCAGAATGATCATTGGAGTTTGGTCATCATGTGATACGTTTCGACGCCCTTTTCGACCGAGTAATGATGGCAGACAGGCTTCCACGGGGTGGTCTCTGCATCCAATCGCCTGATGTCCGAATGGCACAATGGGTTTTCGTACAGGGTGGTGACAAAAGGTCAACGTCATGCCCTACTCGAACGTTCTGGTGGCGCAGTCGTAAGTTCTGTAATCCAACCGCAACCGCAGCCAGAAGTCGAAGTTCAGGACCATCCACCAGATATCCTGTTACGTAATGGAAGAGGCACCCATGCCCGTTCTCTTGGATTCCTCTTTGAATTATTCGAGGCCAGACCAACTTTTCGTATCATCGCAAGTCTGGGATAATTATTAGTAACTAGATGAATTGTGTATTGGGGACACCCACCTCCGTAAGCCCGCCCATGCAACTCCAAACGCCAGACTCGTCGCGAACGCAGACATGGCGTAAAATGCATATGGATTGTCCTCGAACTGGGTCAAAAGCTGAAATGCACTGTTAAATATTGTCGATAATTTATGAGGCCGGAACCTACATTCATCCCAAAAAATCCTGCTACTAAAGCTCCAGTACCAATGCCGAGTGTCATGATCGAAACCTGAGCGATCAACATTAATAGAGATGGTGACATTGAGCACACAAAAAATGACCTGAAGGTCTAATGCTAGCAATGCATTTCGGTTGGAGTCCAGGATCAATTCCACTATTTCCTGCGTCGATTGCACATTACTCTGAAGAAAATATCAGTAAGTTTTCTTTTAAGAACAAGGTAAAACTCGAACTTCGATGGTTTCCGCCTCATTCACAATTTCTTCCACTTGCTTCGAGAAGGATTCCAGCAGAACCTCAAGATCTTCGTGGCCGTGGCGAACCTTACCAATTTTTTGGTCACTCAAATACATCGCATCTAGGTCCTCATCTAGCAGCAAAGAATGACCAGCTCAGTTCTGTGTGGGTTGTGCGATGGAATGTCGTACCCTGGCCAAGAACCTCGTCTAAGACTTCTTCAACCTATGCGATGACGTATAATCACGTATCGATTGGGAAGTGAATCAGACTTGCCAATTGCGCCCTATTTTTAAAGCCTGCTAAACGTCTCGAGTAGTGTAATAGGCGTTTGAATCTGTCGTGGTCGATGTTGTCTTCCATCTCCCCAAGCAAACCAACGACTAGATTGCGGATGAATACCATTTCTGCTTCCAGGGCGCTTAAAACGGACAAGAGGATAGATTCCAGGGCTCTACCAGGAAATTTGTTAAGGACCACTCAAGAATTCTAAGTCACTCTACCGGAACTCGTATGGCATTCCGGTGCCCTTGGCCTTCAAATTGTGCTAACAAAAGATTAAGTCTACGAGCGGTTCATAAAGTGCAACCAGACAAACCTCTAAATGGTATAAAAAGACTGAATGCAGCCTTGAGTCAGCTGAGCCATACGTGTCAAAAAGAATAACCGCGTCGGCTTTCACTAGTGCGCGTATGTGAAGGATATTAACCTGCGAAATAATATTAAGTATCAGCAGAATTTGTTCAAAGTCCGTGACATACTAAAACACCTTCCCTTCTAATAAGGATGGTGGGAACGAGATTTGGAATTCTCGAGTCAATCTTTCGCAAGTCGCGAGCCTAGAAAAGAAGTTAATGGCGAATATGACAGTGGATACTTGATTACGTTTAGATGATGTTCTACGCTGAGGTCTGATTTCTTGAAATGTCCGGAGATCGTCTTTACAATGCCTTGCTTCCATGTGAATAATTGGCAATTAGCAGAGAACAACTCATACCTTCTGCGTCGAGTATAGTACCTAACTCCAAAAGATTCATTAATATAATCACATGACAGATGCTCAGAACTTACAGCGAAGCATAAGTTCTGTTGGCTGCCTTCCTTTCATGACTTTGTCCAGAATAGCAGCCCTTGCAGCATCTTCCTCGTTGTCTGGGACCTCCGCAAACTCCTTGGAACGAGAAGGGGCCTTCCACGACCATGTTATCCCTCGGCTACCTCTTTGTGGTATCAATTTGGTACCATGGGGAAACTGACCATTAATATTCGGCAAAAAAGCTTGTCGGTTTCGGTACGATGTGGCAATGGCTCGAAACGGTCCAGATCGACCAAAAAGTATGTTATGCGTGTAGGCATTGCGTCCGTTTACATGACTCGCACGGGCAATGCAGAGAGCTCTATGCATGCGCAAAATGGCAACAACCAAGTCGTTTTCGAGTGACCGATCACGGGTCACACACTGACCGGTGCGGACCGCGCCCCTGAGATTTAAGCGGCCCGTTCGGGGAATTTTAAATCCCATTAGGGAATTTTAACCACATGACCCGGCCTTCCCTGGCAGTATCCCGATTTGGAATGAGTTGGTTGCGTCGACGAATGGTTTTTGAATGGTTTAGCCGGCGGCATGGAGTTCAACATCCTCATAAACTCCCCGGGGTTTGCATGTGAGATCTTCATGTACACCCCAGAATCTGTTCAGTGTTTTGCGGGGAAGGATATGTTTAGAATCTCCAAAGCTCAAACTTCTGTATATTGCTAGCCGTCAGAGAATTGAGTCGGATCCAGGCTCAAGCGCTCGAGGCCAGCCATACCTCATATTATTATATCTTGACGCCTTGGCATTCTATACTTTCAGCAATCTCTTCGAGACCCCAGACAGCGGTTCAGGATCGCAATGACAAACCTGATCAGATCACGTCAGATCAATGTAAAGATTGACTTTGTGGTACCGATGTAATACCATTCTGAATGCCTGACCGCCTACAATGCTTGGTCTGGGAAACGTTGTGACAACGTGCTGCCGTCTAATGCTCCGGATACGTCCGTTCGGCAGAGGATGAATGAGAAGATTAAACAGACTGACACTTTATGTGGATTACAATCTTGAGATTCGGTTGTTCAACTACTGCCTCAACATGGCCCATTCCATTTCACATATTATAACCACCACTTGATACCTTCTCCCTTAAACCTGCCTCCCTCTTCAGACATGCACGAAACCAAAAGACTCCTGGACGCCGCCGCTGCTCTGTCTTCCCTTCTGAAAGACACAGGCATTCCACATGCGTTCCATGGAAGCGTACTGAGGGCAGTGGTTTCGAACACTACATACAGCGATGCAAGTAGATTTTCCCCACCGGAGATACCAGTCTTACCAATTATACCCTAGGAGATTTTCTGCATAGTCGAATCAAGCCAGCATCAAGCCCATCCCTTTCGCAGAGTTCGCGACGCCATAGCCGGAAGTTCGGACTTCACTATAACTCATTCTCCTTGGACGGACAGGTAGGTAGCGGTTTGTATGTCCATCCACTTTGTCCTGAACGCCCTTTCAGGTTGCATGTCACGTATCGTCGCCCAATACCATCGATAGACGTAAGTGTATTTGTTCAAGACCGTAGGACCTTGCTCATAGCAGTACAGATTGAAATACTGCCCGCCGGGGAAACTGGCCCCCGTCATCTGGATGCTTCAACAACATTGAAGCTACAGAACGTACCTTTTTTGACAATATCAGAGTTCCTTCGAGCCAAACTGAACTCTTGGGTGATGTACACAATGTCTTCTATCATCTGCATGCGTATTCTGACATTCGGCTAGTCGACGCGACGAACGAGATGCGCAGGACATCACATTCGTTCTCGCCAGATATTGGACCGGAGTGGACATCAACAGGATTGTAGAACAAGACATGAACCAATTCTGTGAGCGGAATCCAGCGGCAGAACCCGCATGGGCTTCACTCAAGAGAAAGTATGGCATGTGATGTCGAGGACAATTCCGAGCGTAATCTGTGATTTTCTTCATGTGTAACCCTGGAGGAACTGTATCAGTAAATTTTTGGTATCTGAATACACCCTTCATTAAACAGAAACTGGCATTCCTTACGCGAGATAATTCCGGTCCGAACCTTTGCATTCGAAGCCAAGTTTAGTTCACCACAAGTGCATGGGAAAAGCATTCACGGCAAACAGCCGTTCTCATGCACATGTGCAGCGTGCCTCCTGCCCAGAACGAACGAACCCCAAAAGCAGACTTTCACACCCTCAAATATTCGAAGAAAACCGCCTGTAAATCGGCACTAAACCTACAAAGACTTCCTAACATGATAAGCGGCTTACACAGCTGACCTCGCTATAATTGCGTCAGGTCGGCGCATCGGCGCATCGGAAACCAATCATAACCACGGTACCCACCTTCTAAGGTACCCACTTCCCAAGGTACGAGTTCAATTCATCTTCCCGATTTCCAGTCTTCTACTGACGCAATAAACGAGTCGTTTGGAAGCAATCGATGCCCCGAGAAGTGGTACCCAATGGGACGAGGATAAAATGGCGCAGATCAGTCCACTGAGTGGGGTGCTGGAGAAAGCGTGGGGTTGACTTGCGACCCCAAGTTCAGGATCTTGTCTGTGACTCGCATCAAAGTGACTGGAGGTTGCGGAGTTAATACTGCCTTGAGGACGACGTCAGAGCCTCAAACGCAATTAGAGTCCAAACTTACCCTGATGGAAACCAGGCCGGCCCAAACTTATTCAAGGCAGCACAACGTTTCTTACATACGGCAAAATCTTATCCAGGAATTCTAACCTTATGAAATCAGGGACGGAAATCACCATATCCACTGAGCATTGGAAATATTTCAGACATGTAGTGACCTGCCAGATTGGCTTACTTGATTGCACATGTACCACCCGCCTTCTGAAATACCCAGATTAAACGTCCGCGTCATGGTCCGGAGTTACAGTGAGACAATGTTGGGATTTGAAAATTTCTCGGCCCCTGTGCCCAGCATGCTGGCGAAGTAAGAGATGCTGGCAAAAGGATGAGCAAGTCCGTGACTCCAACTCCGGGGATCACCGGGGTCACGATGTCGTTCAATATACAACTCGATTCAGATTCTCAGAAGAAAGTGCCTGCATTTGCAGACTTGGATATTTCGGTATACATTCCAGCCAGCTTGTTCGTTGCTCACATTCAATGATTATGGAGTACTTTCTCTACCATCTCCCGACTCAACCCAACATAATTCGACGGATCGCAAAGGGCTTCCAGTTCCTCTCTCATTGTTTGCGACTCCCGAACGGCAGAATTCTCCAAAAGGAGGTCAACGAATGACTTTGAGCTACTTTTTGTCAGCTCTTGGCAAAATGTCGTAAACCAAGTCATGAGCAACCTGACGACCTATTTTCTTTCCCAGTGCCATCATGACTGCCTCGCTGCTAATCGCACTGTTGGTGAGATTAAGATTGCTTTTCATGGCCTCTGGATGGACCTCCAATCCCTGGAGAAGTGATAGCGTATGACGGAGGATAGCGTGAGTCAGTATTGAAATCTGTGGTAACACGATCCATTCGATCTCCCAGAGCCCTGTACTGCGTTCATGATCCCCGACCATTGCCTCGAACAATGCAGCACTAAGCTGTTTGACTGTACTGGCCATAGCTGTGATATAGGCACAGGAAACTGGATTCCTTTTCTGCGGCATTGTGCTGCTGGACCCCCTGTGTGGAGCATAAGGTTCGGACGCCTCACCGACCTCAGTTTATATCCAAAGCAATCTTGCCGCATGTCCCGGTAACGAGCGCGAAGAATTTCCGCAATTCTGTCCCTTTCCGTGTGCCATGCAATGTCTGCAGTGTTTAGGCCGAGTTCTTCGAACGCGACCCCCCCGTGTCGGCAATCGCGGCAAGTGTACCAGCGGCCCCACCAAATTGCAAAACAAGGAGGCGAGGAAGAATTTCTGTAAGCCTCTTTTTATGTCTCTGGAATGTCGCGAGGAGGCGTGCCATTTTGAATCCGAAACTAATCGGAACGGCTTGTTGTAAATTCGATCGAGCGGCCATAGGCGTGTCGGCATACGTCGAAGACAGATGTCGGAGGACTTTGATTATGCCATTCATCGACTAGATTACAGGTGTCCCTCAATTGGAGCACTGTCGCGGTATCCATCACATCCTTAACAAATAACTTGGTATGAGACCAGGGTCCTACATACGTATATCGTACCCCCCCAGTGTGCCCACTTTCCCAATTGCAACCCAGATTTATCCTCATTAGCCAGACGCACGAGCTCCTTGATTACAGGTAACACGGGGTACCCGATTCTCGTGTTTCTTCTCCATGTTCATCAGCCTGACATGGCAGTTTGTTTGAATGGCATCCGCTGCTTCATGTGGTATGATTCCACGACGGCCTTCAACCAGTGTGAGTTTCGCTTCGAAGTCAAGATAATATTGAGTGCGCGCTCGATCCGACCATATCTCAGAAACTTCGGGAGTTGAGAATATACAAGGGAATCAGATACGGATGTCATCAGAAGATCGATGCGAGTGCCAATGTGGAAATGGAAATTTTTGGTAGTTGTCTAGAAACATTCAGAGCAACCAATACATGAGATCATACACCGTGACAATTCAGATGATTCATCCCGAGGCAAGGTGTTTGCTGTCTGCTCAACATGGTAACTGTAACCATTTTATGTTAAAGTCCGCCTACTAGAATTGCTCTATCAAAATATGGAGCAAAGAAGGGCCAATCCAGTTTGGGAAGACCGGAGAGTCGACGGCAAGAGAGGAGAAATACGACCACATTTGTATGTTTAACCAGTAATCATCGTCCTGACACACCACCACCACCCAAGCCTTGGTAGTCAACAGATGAGCCTGCCAACCTGCTCGCAAGATTATCAATCGAGTCATCGTCCTCGGGTTTATTGCCTTCCAACACGCCTTGGATAAGGCTCATAGTACTTTCCAAACTCCTTCGTCTCGTGCTAGGACTCGTCATGGTAGTACCTAAACTTGCCTGCCTTGAATGTCCACGTTTGAACCCTCCAGGAGTCATATTACCAGAAGGGCTGTGTTGTGATCCAGACGGAGGCACGAACGTGTTGATCCGGGATAGAGGGGTACCACGAGCGGCCATCAGCTTTTCGAGGCCTTCTGGAACGCCATTGACTGGGATCGCAGCTGCCGAAGTGTCGGGCTCAGATGGTGTGGTTGGGATGGAGTTGGACAGGATGGCACGTCCTTCTACTGAATCAGCATCGAACAGTTCGGGTGGGAGGCGTTCATTCTCAATATCTGACTTCCGTCTAATAATTGGGTCAGGAGGGCAGCCTCTACCAAGGACGCAGATACGCACGCATCATCAAAGCTACTGATAGCATCCTTAATTCCCTCGGTTCCAGATGCGAGTGTCCCGTATGGAAGCTTGGATGAACCGGAAACACTTTTGAGTTCAGACACTTTCTCTGACTCTTCGCTGTTGTGACTGTCAGATACAAGGACATTTCATAGACTTGAAATGGCACAGTACCGTAGTAGAGCAAACACTCTGGCCATCCGCCCAACAGCCATGATTTTATTTTTGATCACTTTTCTGCGCTCAGCAGTTTCCGCTGCTGCCGTTGTTGGCGACATAATGGCCAAATCATGGTCAACTTCCTCCAATTCTTCTTTGGTGCATGTGTTGAGAACGGCAACCAACATATCCGTGACTAATGGAGAAATGAAGGTAGGACACCATGAGATAAGAAGGTCGGGAAATGTGAAAAAGACTGACTTTTTTCTCCAACAAATGGCAAACTCCAGGTAAAGACGTCCATGAAATTCGGTAACCAATAAGGATGGGGAGAGCAGTTAAATTGCCTGATGTTCATAACGTTGCTTTCGTACTTCAGGACAGCCGCTTTGTTGTTGTACACGTCGAGATAATTGGGAGCGGAGAAAATGGTCATGACAGAAGGAAAGCCGGTCGTCTTGGTCTTGCGATACATGCGGTATCTACATTACCAATTCAGAGGGCAGGCCAATCGAGTGAGAAAAGGCTTTTACCCCGCATCTTGAGCCTCGTGTGCTCTTATGATAGACAATAGATTGTTGCGTTCAAGGAAGTGGCACGCAGCTTGGTATCTGTTATAGAAGGGTGATCAGAAGGAAGGTAGATGTCCAGGGACACAAAAGACGACGTACGTGAAAAAGAATGAGCATCCTCGAACATGATTATGGATGAAGCTATCAGTTGTCTTCTCCTGCCCAAAGTCTTCAACGGGGTCTGACCACAAGATGTCACACATCAGACCATTGGTAGGTGGTTCGCGGAACCGGTCCAGCTGAATTTGGATCAAAATGTAGCACAGAAATCAAAGGTATGTTTGGAACTGACTGCTCGTAGGTCATCTAGGGTATTCAGTTCAGGGGACAAACCACCATGTATGCATAGGAATTGCTTGTTCATAACAGCCGCAAGGGGTAGAGCACAGAAGGACTCCATGCAAGCTTCGTATATGCGTTCGCTGTATTTGTGTTTGCCTAAACTATATGTTAGACGACAATTCAAAAATACGGGCGTCTCCATACATTCGAGTTTGAATGTAAAGTAATCCGTCAGATGGCGACATTCGTGATTACCGCGGAGCAGGAATAGCGAATCAGGGTACCAGATCTTCAATGACCATAGATACAATACACACTGGACGAAAGACGAAATCGTAAGGTGTTTAATATATCTTGAGGAGTACAATGACTTACTTCAATGCTGAAGTATCCCCGGTCGACGTAGTCGCCAAGGAAGAGATATCTTGTATCGGATGGATTGCCTCCCACTTCGAATAATTTCATCAAATCGTACTGCCCACGTTCATCAGTAATCCGTGGAATAAAACATGTCTGCAGAACGCACGTATTGACCATGGATATCGCCACACACTTTTCATTAGCGATTACAGATTGTTCGAGTGCAGCGATGAGAAATGCATACGCACCAGTGATAGGAGCATCTACCGTTAAAACGTTTGGTTCTCTCCGTAAGAGGTCGGTAGCCATTTCGATAATCCATAAGGCCTGTTCCTCTGTCAATCTCCCTTCCCGATAGAAATGGTTTTTGAGAAATGAAATGTCTGGCCTCGTTCGATCCTGCCCGCGGTTGTTGAAGAACTGTTCCGGAGTCGGTTTGAACATCGCTGGTGCCTGAATCTGGTAGCAAGGTGAGATGGATGCCAGAATATGTCTATCTCGGTGATGGACATACGTCTTTCACTACTCGTTCTTGCGTGCTCACTGTGTTGCCATCCTCGAGCATGTGTTGTGTCCAGTCCACGTTCACTATCTCTTTGGTCTGAATTTTTTCTATCGCTCGTTCGAGTTGGGTGCTCATGGTTATAATCGTCGATGGCAACTTCTTCCAGAGTAGTACGGTGCTGAAGGTGAAAGAGATGTAAAGAGCAGACGAACGACGTCGACGTCAATGACTTGCGGAAGATCAGACTGAGTGGGTCTGTTGATCAATAACACCAGATGAAAACACACTCAGTAATTTTGGGCTCGATACTGATGCTAGTGGCAAGAATAATTAAAATAAAATAAAATCCCAAAAAGGAATGGGGAAAAGAGAGAAAATAGTGGGAGGGATTATTACATTTATTAGGAATTGAATATCAATACACCATATTTTGTTCTAGTTAATGGAGCAACTTGTGAGCTAACAAAATGGGAAAAATGATAGCATGTCACTATCAGCCGCTCAATTTGGCAGTTTCCCAGGTATTTTTTCCCTTTGCAGGCACGCCGCTCACGCCGCAATGGATATTGGATAAGATTCCTGATACTTGGATTAGATTATTGATCTCGTAATGGCTTCGAAAGGAAGAGGCACGTGGCATGAGAGCACCAGCCTGCTCATCAAATTGATGGAAATATGAGCGTTAGCAGCTGCGGAGACGGGAACGGATGCCAGCAAAAGTCATGTAAGAGGAAAGGACTCCGAAAAGAGGTAGTACTATGACGTACTTACTGCTTTGCAAACGACCGAGTACCGACACAATATTCACTATGCGATGCGCCTCATCATTGTCTGACGATTCCAGCAACAACCGTGGCCCATCCAACGTCTTCCGTTTCTGCAAAGCACTTGACCACTCATACCAGTCTGTGCAGTGGGGGACGATAAACAGATTAGAAGCCAACGCCTCCGATGGCTATGCCAGGTGCCTTCATCATCGACCAAGAGATAAGGTGTTTATTTTCGGCTTCCGAGTTGCTGGAGGTGCTTTCGTGGCACGCGTTCAATTTCGTCGCTCGGCTTAACGACTGGGCCCGCTGTTTGAAGTCCAAAGGCTTTGGAGGGATTCACGCCAAGGCGAATGAATGGGAGTGACGAATGGGAGTGGGTGAAGAATGATGGTGGGGCCCCACTAATGATTCCTGAAGCTCCTTTCCCATCGACTGAGGAGAGCTATGAACGGTTGCGGTACGTCGCTACGTGAAGTTCAATGTCCCACCTGAAGATCTCGAAGAAGACAAATATTATTTACCTTTCAAACCAAATCTAGCTTTGCTTGATGCATTCGCAGTTGATTTTGACCATCCATCATTTGGATTCTCCAAATGGTGACCTACGTGCATACTCTCAACATCAAGATGCTCCAAAAATTCTGTCACAATTGGTGTGTGGGTTTCAAGGTAAGACTTGGCAAATAAATTCCTAAGATTCGAGATCATAATTTATCAGAATAGACATTGGAGATAGAGCCCATAATAGCATCTGTCGCAGCCATTAAATTATCCTGTTTTTGTGACCCACCACGACGACCCTTCTTACTCGTGGTCAAGCCATTGGATCCATCTGTTGAATCTTGAGAATGGTGCAGCTATAGCCCACAAACCCACTCACCTATGCAGTATGTACGTTGGCGTCGTTTTTCGTCCTCATCAGCCGAGTATACACTCTTTGTGACCCATGTCCCATTCTCCATTTTCACGCGCTTCCACTCCCACTATACGGGCCTAAAAAGGCGAGGCCATATTCGTAAATAGTGATCATGTGTTCGGATAATAATGGTGTGTATCACATTGAATCAATGCCTCTTTGGTTCCACTGGAGAGCAGTTTGCGCTCCTGATCGCGATAGCCCTCCTTTTTGTTATGTGCGATATGTTTCACCTCGACAACGACTCCCACATCGTTATGAAACACAATATCCACTCGGTCCAGTCCGGCACTAACCTCCATCCTGGTGGTCCACTTCGGGCAGTCTGTGAAGGTGCGAGCAGCACTCAAGAAGTAAGCGTAAACATATTCTTGATATACTGACTCAAGGCCGCCAAAAATGCGTGGTGGTGCCTCGGTAAAAAAGAAATTCCCAAACGATTCTGCAAATTCTGCAAAGTGGCCGTTGACCATGAGGTTGAATTGGCCAATACTAGTTTTAGTAAGTCCGGGAGCCATACGTCTGTTAAACTCCTCCCGAATCCACCCACGAAACTGGAATTGAATTTCGGCATTTGGAATACGAACGGAAGATATCGCATGCCGAGAGACATCAGTCTGTATTCCAATCAGCGTGCATAGAAAATGGGAACGAGATTTTTACCGTCGTCAGATATCCGGCATAGTACATCAAGGTCCACAATTGATCTTTTGACATGTTTGCAACCCTGAGCACAATCAGGATTCAGCCAGGATTTGGAGAGAGGAAATAAAAAGACGAACGAAGAATATTCTACCTCGCTAATTGTGATGTCTATTGTATCGCCTTCAAGGAGGGTCTGACATGGAGCACGAAACTCATCATCACAACCAAGAAATCAGTAATGCGGGCCAGAATTGTTGCGTCATATCCTGCAGCTTGGTCGGTCGCAAAGTGGTGTAAAGAGGACGGATTTACCTGATTCATTCCACCACGTACTCAATCTTCCCGTCGTGAGGGCATTGGAAATCGACCAGGGGTTGTAAAGATTGATGCCATCCGCCGTGGAATAGCCATTATACCATTTTTAAAAATCAACGAATTCGAAGGGAAGTTCCTATTGCATGTGAACGGTAATCGACATCCATGAAGCCCATTAAATGTGCTTACTTGTAATCCGACTTGTCGATCATACAACATTCTCGTTTCATCCTCTGTGAACATGCAAGAACTGGAATAGTGGCTCGACTGACCCAGAGGAAAGACCTGGATGGAGATGCTATTTCATCACAAGCAGAATTAATGATCATGAATAAGCGGACTTCGTGCCTGAGGACTCGGTGACACGTAAAATACCAACGAGGCGAATGTGTTTATTATCCTGCAATTCCATGTCAGTAGCACATCAAGTCGTTACAGATCACGTCGACCTTAAGTAGACCTGAGAAGACTCGATGGAAAAACATATTTGGCTGCGAAGGGAATGAGTAAGTATACACATGGTCGGAACTTGGTTGAGACATACCTCAGAAGAATATCCATCTCGTACGGCATGGGACATTGGCGTGTCGTACTCATCAATGAGAACTACAGCTTGTTTCTGATGTAGCACTGCATGAAGGTTTTCGGTCAATTTGAATAAGACATTGAACAAATATAAATCAGGAACCGTGTTCTTCAGGACTGCCTCAAGAAATTTTCGCTGATTCTTTGGCAGTTCGTCACGATTCTGAAAGAAACCCGAGTCCTCCAACCCCCAGCAAATGTCAGTGACATGCATCCTGAAAATTTGCAGCAGCTCTGCCATGGTAGAGGCCATCACGCACTTTGCACCACACACCATACATCAGTTTTGAGAATATAACGAGAACTGCCAGTGATCAGAACATACTGAGAAGTTCACATATAAGACCGGGTATTGCCCAAACTCCTTTTCAAACCTTGCGTCCTTAGTGATTGCGAGGTCATTCTTTATGAATAATTCCTTTCTCGTCGAGACTTGCTGACTCGAAGAAGTATTTCGTTGAAGGACCAGAAGCTACGATTAGTTGTGATGGAACTTACCGAAACATGGACAACAGAGTCGTCTTGCCTGAGCCACGCGGACGAAGGAGAACTCAGAAGATGGATTGGGATGTGAAAACGCAGAAAGTCTTGCAGGGCGGAGCTTCTATCGACACCGCTTCGCCAAAAGGGCAAAGTCGGACTCGGATGATGATGAGAGAGGATCTGTTGAAAGTTTCAACTAGAGCGTCTTGAGATTTTCGTTGACTGAACTTTTCTGAGGAAAACAGCCTAGAGACAGTAGAATGTTGGTGTTTGGAGGCCTGATCATGACAAGCCAAGAGGGCCAGGAAGAGCGCATTGACCTCATAATAAAAAGCATCTCGTAGGGGGCTCTCTGTGACTGTGATTATAATGAGCCCAGATCATGAGGGATTTTGTATATTGATTGTTGTCATGATTCCATTGGGATCCAGGAAACCTTTTAAATACCTAAACCCGCTGCTGCTACAGAACCTTCATCTGAAATACGCTGCAAGTACATGCTGTGCTACATTGAACCCAAGTAATGAAAAAATGTATGCCGTCAAAAGTGGTAAGAGAGGCGCTAGCAAGAGCTCTGTGCGAACAAGAAAAGGGAGGGCTATAGGAATAATTAGAAACTATGCGTCTCTGATGGCTCTGCGACATACCATTACAGCCAAGGTAAAGTCCATAAATGTATTGCATAAAACTTGGGTGGTGCTATGAGCCCCTTATACATGTCATAAGCGATAGAATGCTTACGCTGCAAGATATAGGGTATTCCCTAACCAGAGACAAAGCCAATTGTTTCTGAGGATGACAGGCAAAATGAAAAGTTGTGCCACATAAAGAGCGAGGAAGAGGGGGAAGAAGGCGTTTGTATGAACGTCAAAAGCGTAAGCCCATTCAACTCTGGAATCTGGTGCTGTAAACTGAGACGGGGGAGAGAGAAGAAGCCGGTTGGCGATAAACCTTAAGCATGTGTTTAGCACAGTAGGAATTTCAGGAACAACGGGACTGACCACAGCAATGTTGTCACCACAAGTCCCGACAGCAGGAAATCTCGCAGAATCATCAACAATGTCGTCTTCAGTATTTCCAACAGCCCGTATGCGTACACAACGCCCCAGGCAACTGCTGAGACTGAATACTGTGGATTAGACAAGGTGATTGCTAATCGATACGACATACCGCATAGACAAGCCGCTATCAGGACAAGGATTGCAGGATCATCCCGGGCCCAAGTATTCTTCGTTTCTGCAGAATTAATGAACCATGGATATGAATAACAAGTTCATGGACACACGTTTATGGAAATAGACATTCCGATACCTGAGTGCCGTCAGAAGAAAAAGAGTGGTGAATAGCGGAACTTACACTCTTCTGGGAGCTAGACACAGATATGTCAACTGCCAAGCGGCAAATTCAAAGTCCTAGACAGGGTGGTCAGAAAGCTGGCGATTCATGACCACTAAATACCATTTGCTGTATCCGATGGAACCTCCGAAAAATAACGGGCACGCGCAGTGGGGAAACATGCTGCTGGGGGTAACCGGCCTCCATATGTGGCCTTTGAGTACTGTTACAAGAATTCTGGCAAGGGACGGACCGGCGCTCAAATTGCTTTGGTTGTCTTGCTGAGTTTGAACTGGGTCTAAATCAGTGTGGTGAATCACACATCCTACTATTTCTCTCCCTCATGTCCATCATGCCACAAATGCAGTTGGATGACGAAAACGAAACCCTGGACTGGGGAAACGAAGAGGAGGAATATCAGGAATCAGCCAGAAGGCTTCATGCTGGTGGCAATGCAGGAGACGGCACCCTTGTGGGCGACGACGTCGAGGACACGATATCCTTAGGCGACGACGAGGATGATCAAAGATTCTACTCTCTTTCTCGCCATGATGCTACCAACTTGTCTTCGTCGTACAATGTTCCACCTGCCAGCCCACCTTCGTCTCAAAGCAAGTCAACAGCCTCCGGCGCTAATCCCGCCCAACTGGGTCACCGTAGCCCAGCACAAGGCGCCCATCTTTCAGCTCAGGAGACACCTTTCAAACAGGAGACACCCCAGAAAAAGTCTGCTGCTCGCCATTCGCCTCAAAGGTCTCTTCCCCGGCTCACCCACGCCTTGCCCCCCAAACCTGTGGCTGCTAGCGCTACTGCATTAGCCCAACCCTACCCTACCGTTGTTGCCGTAACCACTATAACTCCCATCTCCCCTCATTCTGCCGGCCGTGACTTGAATGATATGAATGGAAAACTGGGTTTAAGCCCTCCTTCTGCTGATCCCCCACAGGATTGGGAATCACGTTGCTCTCGAAAGGGCGAAACGTATTACTATAATCGAGTGACCCATGAGTGCAGGTGGACTCTCCCCAGCAGGAAGCCCTCTATTGTCCCAGCTTCTGTTCAAGACGATTCGAAGTCGCGCCCCCAACGCCGGAGTGTGTCACCAGGTGGTAACAAGGGAATAGTGTCCTTTGACTCTAACTCAAACCGCCCGCAGACCTCTCGCCCCAACTTTTCTGGAGCCGGAGAACCGGAAATCGAAGAAAGGAAGCGACCCTTCACGCCTGATGCGAATGGACTCACATTTGAAGATCGGCATTACAGACCAGGACTTAACTCTGTTTCTATGGCTGATGGAATCCGTGGTTTTGAACTCTCGGACATTTCGACAAGCGCAGGACGATATGCCAGGTCACCCTCTCCTCGTTTGAGAAAACCGGCTTCTCCGCCAAGTAATGAGCTGCATACCCGAACAAAGGAAATTCCTCGTGTCCAGCGTTCCGTTCAAGAAAAACCTAAAACCTCTGCACCAAAACTCGACTCCTATAGACCAGATTACGACAGCCGGCTCTGGCCACCGTCTTCTCCCCCTTGCAGTCCCACAGACTATCATGCTCGCACCCAAAGAGAACATGCTTCATATATCACTTCCGAAGAAGATCGCATGCAAGTAGTCCCAGCTGATCGTATGCCAGGACCGTCATTAAGAAGAGAAGACACTACTCGAGATCGTCATCAACGCAGCGGGGAGCGGGACCCGCCACCGGCTCGCGGTTTAGACGTACGCGATCCAAGTGCAAGCCAAAACTATTTTACTGCACAGAGTACGTTATCAGCCTCCTACCATAAACCCCCTCCTGTCGTCCTCCTGCATAACTTCATGCAAACGATGCATGCGTGTTTCTTTACGATTTTCCGGTTTCGATCCTGAAGTGCCTGGCTGGGGCCTGTGGCATGATGTACTCGGACGAGTCACCCAGACAACACATTGATCCCGCACCGATATTTTTTCCTCCTCCTCTACTGCTCTATCTGTCGAACTCCTCGTTCTTACCATCTTTTCCATTCCTTTTTCCCTTTGTGGAATTTACAGGGTCTAGGTCGCCAGCTCCGGTCCCTCGGGAACGGGATCGTGATATCAGGGATGCAAGGCGCGAGTCCCGAGAACTCGATCACCTTTATGACGGTGACCCTCGACATTCAGAAAGAGAAAGAATACGACAATACGAACGTACTCATGCCCCAAAAAGTACTCAAGCAAGCGGGCGAGAACGGCCAATCGAACCTGATGTTGACCCTCCCAGGGGAAGAAATTCGGAACGAGAGAGAGTTCGGGGGTCAGAACGAGATCGTGATGTTCACAACCCTCGTCGGGAAGTAAATAACGGGATTGATGCTGATCAACGGTCTCAAGGTGCCACAAAGTCGAAGCGAAATGCAGAGGATCATGACCGTGAAGCCGACGAACTTTCTTCAGCCCGTAAGCTCTTCACTCTTCAGCCACATGCTCTATTGATTATTCTTTAGGTTCGAAGCGTGCACCTCTACCCCCCCAACAGACATCCTTTCGTTCAGCCCGACTCAGGGACCCACCTCCGATCTCCACATCTTCCAAACGGCCAGAGGACAAACACATTGCTGTTGATGATGCTCTGCCGCGCCAACCCCGCAATTCCTCTAGTGCAGTTCAATCGCTGGATTTAAGTCGCCCACCAAATGGCGCTGACCTTCATCGCTTCCATGGTGGACCCGAACGTCAGGAGCGTCCTCCCATTTGGGACGGTGCCTCCTATTCTGATAAAAGAGCGAATGTAATTCGAGATGATTCTTCAAGGCTTGAAAGGCGACAATCGGGACCGACCGATCGTCGTTTACCAGAAGACATCCATCGATCTTCAAACATTCCACTCGACTCAGATGGAGGAAGAGGGTCACTGCGGCGCCGACCTTCGGTTAATGACAACGTCCAGAGAGATTCGAAGTACGACAAGCTGAAAAATGAAAATCCTAAGGAGGGTAGCGATAGGGACGTTCGGCCACAGTTTGAACGAAATATTGTACGTAACCTTTACTACTACAATAACAACCTCTACTTACCCATTGTTAGTCGACGCGCGGGAGAGATGCCCCAAGCCAATCTACCCGCCTCACTGGCACAAACAACATACCGATTGGTAATCGGCGTTCTGTAGTTGCCGTGCCAGACCCCGAAGACAGACCACCGGCTACGAGAAAATTACCTCCTGGGAAGGAGTCTTATGAGAGGGTATGTCCGCTCGAGTATCAATGTTACCATTTTGGCTGATTTTTGTGCATCATGCAGCCTCCAGACCTAGACCCCTCCAATCCGCTACGCCAAATGGGTTCCTCAAGTCGAACAGAATCGGGTAAGAATAGATCCCCTCACGACCTTAGACAGCCCCAGATGGTATGTGAAATCTCCCTCAAAACTCCTTGCGTTCTGACAGAGGTGTTCAGAGACACGACGATGAAGCAAGGGGTCGAAAACCACTTCCCCATCCCCTAGAACAATATTCTAATGGCTCTCGCTATCACACTTCGACACCGCTATCACGAGACTTGTCGGGTTCGATCCTGAGTGTTCCCGGAAGACTATCGACCTATCCATCTTCTGATGGTAGGTCAGAGTTCAGCTTCCGCGCTAACCAAAACATAGATCCACCTGCAAGGTCCCGAGGGTCATTCAGACAGAGAGATGAGTCGCTAACGAGACGGGATCCTCAAAGAGGGTTGAAGCGTCTGTCACATTCGCCAATACAGCTACCTCCTGACGGGGTTGGCCCTCATTCGCATCTTTCAAGTGCTGGCGTTGTCCCGCCGTCTCACCTCCGAAAATCGGGAGGCACTGGTCCTGACCTAGACCCCAGGTTTAGCTCAAGCGGAGATTTGAATATATCTGCTTCGGACCGCTCCGACTTTATCAGTCGTGTCGAACCACCTCCATTGCGTCGCGGCGGGTCGTTACTAGACAGATTGTCAATGGACAACAAGGATCGTGGCTTATCCACGGATTCCCTTGCAGGCACTTCCCTTCGAGATAGACTTGTGCCGTCGAAGAGGGACAGGGACGAGATGATGTACAGTGAGGCGAGCTCTGGCAGGGGGTTAGGAGAGAGGCCGCAGGATTTCGAAGGCAGTGAATTGAAACGAGCGAAAAAGCGAGGAGGGAAGAGGAGATCTGCTGGAAGGAGGGTATGAATGACTTGTCTGACAACCGTTAAATCATATGGTCAAGAATAATGTTGCGATAATCAAGCTGCTGTTTTGTGAACTCTTTTTGTTATATCAGAACCATACTCATGCTATATATTTCTACCCGAAATTTAACATCTTAGATGTTATTAGTGTAAACCATGCCAAATAGTTCTTGCCCAAGTATGGCGTGCCTTTTCATAAGGCTATTCAAGCAACGAGTTACCATCAACAATCCGCATTTTCAACAGACACCACGCCAGTTCTCCGCGAAAATGGGTGCAATAGGACAACACACGGTACACACTACCGATCGATTGGCAAAGTTGCGTGCGCTGATGAAAGACAACAGTTTGGGGGCATTCGTCGTATCAAGTGAAGACCAACGTAGGTTGAAGACCTTACTATCATTCAGCAATACTAATTACCCAACAAGACTCAAGCGAATACATTGCACACTGTGACGAACGTCGTGCTTATATTTCGGGGTTCAATGGTTCTGCTGGTGAGCAGTGGTCTACATCTTGCCTGGCTCATCTCAGATGGTCATAGGCTGTGCAATCGTGACATTAGAAAAGGCTTTCTTGTTTACCGATGGGAGATACTTCCTTCAGGCGGAAAAGCAGCTGGATGAGTACGAAAGTTTCATGCTCTTCCACACACAGGTTACTCACTTGCCCAGGAACTGGACATTGATGAAGCAAGGTCTGCCTGGTTAGTGCTTAATCTTTCTCCTGCACTCGAACGCGTACAAACATAACATAACCGCTAAGATGTTCCAAGCTGGCAAGAATTTCTCCACAAAGTGGGTTTTAACACGTCCATTACACGACCAGCTCAGTTAGGTCTCCACTAGCAACTCGAGCCAAATTCCAGAATTGGGATTGATCCTACACTTATCGAAGCATGTACGACATCAATTTCTACCTTCTGACGACCCTCATATTCTTGTGCAGCTGACGCGAGAGACATCGAAATGAATCTAAAAGGAAAGAATTCGGAACTAGTACTTCTTTCCAACAATCTCATTGATGCCATCTGGACCGATCGACCAGCCCGGCCTTGTAACAAGGTCTTCCATCTTGACGAGAAATATTCAGGACAATCCATTCAGTCCAAAATCTCGAAGGTAAGGGAAATATTGCAAACGGAGTCTGCAAAGGCGGTTGTCGTCACGATGCTCGATGAAGTTGCATGGCTCTTCAATTTGAGAGGATCAGACATCGATTACAATCCAGGTGCGCAGGGACGTGGTCCAACAGACTCATTCTCACTTCGTTTCTAGTTTTCTTCTCGTATGCGGTGGTAACTATTGATGAAGCCATCTTATTCATTGCGGACGGGCAAATGACGGAAGACGCTCTTCAATATCTGGGAAACCAAGTTAGGATAAAGCCCTATAATGCATTTTTTGACGATCTCAAAGAACTCCCATCCACCCTCGACTTGAGTGATAAATCGGTTAGTTCTTTCCTTATATTACGGCATAACATCAATAATCGCAACAATAGAAAATTATTCTAGGGAGCAATGCTAGTTTGGCAGTTGCGGCTGCCATCGGCGAGGGGAAGTACACCCTAGAGAGTTCGCCGATTAACGAACTCAAGGCGGTGAAGAACGATGTAGAGCTAGAGGGCTTCCGACAATGCCATGTTCGCGACGGCATTGCTCTCGCCAGGTATTTTGCGTGGCTAGAGGAGCAATTGGACAATGGCGTCGAACTCAATGAAAGTCAAGGTGCTGCTAAATTGGAGAAATGCAGATCGTGAATACATTTTCGAATGGTTTTCAAAAAAAGTTTGCTAATACTTTGTAACAAGTGAGCTCGAAAATTTCCAAGGACTATCGTTCACAACCATTTCGTCAACGGGGCCCAACGGCGGTAAACACAAGCTTTCTCGTGTCCTAAAATGCCCTCAATATTTCTGTCATTAGCGATTATCCACTATTCACCTGATCCCAACGACTGTGACATTATCAGGAAAGATCAGGTATGCAAACACGCTACTGCTCCATAACAACTAACAAGTGGATCAATAGATCTATTTATGTGATTCTGGTGGTCAATATCTTGATGGCACCACAGACGTAACACGAACTTGGCATTTCGGTACACCCGCAGACGAGGAGAAGCGGGCCTTCACTCGTGTATTGCAGGGACATATTTCGATTGACACTGCCGTTTTCCCTTCAGGGACAACTGGTCTCATTATGTGAGTAATAGAGAAACGAAAACTGGGGTGCCTTGACACAGGTCCTTTCAAGTGACGCTTTTGCTCGGAGGGCTCTCTGGCAGGACGGTCTTGGTAAGACCCTTTATTGCATCTAGGCCCACATTAACTCTTTTCCGTATACAGATTATAGGTAGGTTTTTCGATTTTTCATATCCTCAAGCTAAAAAGTATGGAAGGCATGGCACTGGGCACGGTGTGGGACATTTTCTCAATGTCCATGAAGGGCCACACGGTATTGGACCGCGTCTGGGTAGACTTGGCATTTTACACCATTATTTGCACGGCTAAATGTTGTCTAGGTAACAACAAGGCTGCCCTCAAAGCAGGAATGACGGTCTCTAACGAGCCTGGCTACTACGAGGACGGCCGATATGGCATTCGGATTGAGAATATTGTTCTTGTACGGGAGGTTAAGACACGCAACAACTTTGGCAACCAAGGGTACCTTGGGTTCGAGCATGTCACCTTGTGAGTTCTACGACAGACCCGAGATCCAGCGAACCTCATTGAGCATGCGATAGGTGCCCGATGCACAAGGTGCTTATCGATGTCAATTTACTTTCGCAAGACGAGAAAAGATGGGTGGACAGCTATCATGCTGAAATCTGGGGGAAATTATCACCTTATTTGGCGAATGACCCAAGGGCTTTAGCATGGTTGAAACGAGAAACCTCTCCGTTGTGAAAGTGCAGGTAGATGAGTCACCATTCATATATTACATGCAATAGCAAATATCAGTTACAAGAAAGAATAGATCAGATATATATCCGTCAAAAGGGATCATCACCCCAGGATGCCATCCCTGTAAGTTCTTCATAATGAGTCAAAACTTGGGCCACTTCGTGGGCATTCAGGAATTGATTCGCTAGGAGAATCTGGCCAAACGTTCTGTCACACTTGCAACACATAAAGACTGCACTTACAAGAAGCCAAAACCTCAAGGCGTCCCAGCCTGCAGCTCTATGGATCATTCGCCAGTAATAATCAACAAAAGCCAGTGTTCCTTGAAGGTAATTGGAAATAAAGTCATTCCTGCGAAAGTTTTAAACAAGTAAATCAGTCCCGGGGATTGAACTCACCGATGAAGCATAATCCACCTTGCCCATAACGCATGCATAACTTTGTACTCTTCTTTCACATCGTCGCTTTCGTATATCTCTTCTTCACGGTCCAACACTTCCCAATCAAGAATTCCGAATTCCTTCATCGGCAGAGTGCCGAGTAGATCAAACAAGCACGCTCCTCCTGGTCTGCAAGAGTAATAAACAGCAGGCCCGCCATATTCGGAATGCGCTGGAAGGTAAGGAGGTCTGGCGGCAGGACCAAGAGGGTCATCTGGAGGTGGAGGTGTAGGATACCTAACATCACGGGGGATTCTTGAGGTAGTTGTCGTAGTTGTCGCTGTAGTACTTTGAGATGTTCCCGTCATCGAACGACTTCGAGATGAAGAAGGTTGAACGTTCGAGATGGATTGGGATATCGGGGGTGCGGGAGTTGTTTCTCTGGAATGTTCGATCTTCAAGGTGGATGGTATGTCTGGAGAGGAAACTTTCTGCTTTGTCGGAGAAACTTGATGAGGAGAAAATGGAGAAAGTGGGACATAGAGGAAGGGGCTAGAAAAATTTGAGGCAGGGATTGATGGTGATCTGGGAATATGCTCTTCAGGTATTTCTGCGTCCTCCTCCCCCTCCTCCTCCTCGTCTTGACCCTTTTCATCCTCTGCTTCACTTTGCAGGTGAGGATGGCTACATATAAATCAGACCCTGTTTAAAAAGTGCAATCGACAAACTATTACCGAACTTGTCCATCATCGCGAACTTCATGGGGAATTATCACTTGAAGACTCCACTCCTGTCGGACCTACACATGAATGAGCATG
>Ga0307517_10002286_pt1 | contig 30918 bp, 19 predicted proteins | sample 23_EM_MG_FD_194515 | JGI IMG/M metagenome (GOLD analysis project Ga0307517, IMG submission 194515) | Populus trichocarpa ectomycorrhiza microbial communities from riparian zone in the Pacific Northwest, United States - 23_EM | ecosystem: Host-associated > Plants > Roots > Unclassified | place... | reverse complement strand
AATAATTTAATTGATTAGTGTGGTACGTACTGACAAATCTTATTGCTAATTCACCAGACAATAGCAATTTTAAATCAAGTTAAACTCTCAGCTTCTTTAATTTTTTTTTTAAGTGGTGTTTCAGATTTTGATGATAGTTATTTTTAAAATATTTTTTATTTAAAAAGATATATTAAAATAATATATTTTTATTTTTTAAAAAACAAATTACTAGTGTTTCGGTGTAGATTGCGAGGAGAAACACAAGAATTGCTAGGTGTTTAAATTATTGTGAAGGCCAAAGGGGTTCATGAATCAACAGTTGGAGACTTCAAGTTCATTTTCAGCATTAGCAACTGAATTTGATTTTATATCTAGATGATTCTTCCTAAAGCCAGGGGGGGGAATTGGTTTGCTTGAATGGTTAAAGCGACATCAATACCGTCTATGCTTGCTATGAATTTGTCTTTTATTCAATGATTAAGTACGGTCCGTTAATCATTTTAGCTTAGCCATATAATTTGTTTTCATCATTGCCCCCAGTAAAGTATAGTCTAGGAGTATCTACCCATTACTATTTATTTTCTAGTATCACTATTAAGAAGTTGTTACCTTTACTATTCACAATTTGTGATGAAGTTCTTCAAATCATCTAACAATTGCTATGGTTTTTTTCAAATTAAAATACCCTTAACCGCTCTAATTACATTCATTCTTCTGGTAATCATCATTAAACACACATGAATCACCGTCATCATTTTTGCTAAGAACTCTACAAATCTAGTCATTTAGAATTTTGTTGTAAAACATTATTATTTTTATTTATTTATTATGGAACTAGACCGTAAATCTTAATTATTGAGCTCATACATGATCCGATGTCATATAGAATGATATGAAGTACACAAACAAGTCATATTTTTTCCTTAGCAAATATTTTTCTTCTCTCTTCAAAGGTTAACACTTGTCAACATAAACAAACTATTTTTTTTTATATAAGAAAGGGCATTTTAAACATATAATGTAAGCTAGGGCTCACATTTATAAAAAAAAGAGGATACGTACACATATAAGGTTTAAATAGTGTTTAAGAGTGTAAAGACTTAAGGTAACTTGTTTATATATTAAGATCTTTACTCTTTAACCTTGATTTTAAAATTTTAATGATTTATAACATTACAACTTCAATTCTCTAAATTTTATCTCATTCTTTATCTATGACATTTTATCTAAAATTCTGGACTTTGCACAATTATTAGAAACATTTTTGGAAAGCTTTTTTTTCCTTTTGTTTTGTAACATTTTTATCCTTCTCATATTTTTTTCTATTTTGAGAAAGATTTTTAAATTATGCTCCTGATATGAGGGGTGATCATAGTTTGAGTTATTACCTAATAAATATTTAAGGCTCAGAGGGGACGACAAGAGATAAATTTTCACTTCTGAATAATATATCAAAGATGATCCTTTTTCATCTCAAATCCAAGTATATTAATGCTGATAAATCCTAGGCTTATTCAAATATAATTATTAATCACAAGGTTAACTTTAAAGAAAAAGGTGATAGAATCATGACCCAAATGCAAACTATTTACCATCAAATTATTTGGTTTTATTTTAGACTTATTTTAAGCAAGACTTGTATTTTTTGGGTTTATTGAGACGAAGAAGGAAATCTTAGGATTGAAAAGGGAGAGCTAAGTTCGACTCTATCTTTTAAGATTTATCAATATCATAAAATGAAATTTTTAGGTTTAAAGAAAGATTTCCACTCCTTTGAACAATAAGAAAGGGGCCATCTCGCAACCGGTTGTTATGTCCTGAAAGATTTTCCACTCCTTTGAACATTAGTATCATTGCAGTTTATACTGCCATCAAGGGTAAGGAATTTGTCTAATATCCTCCGTCAATGAAAGTCATTCCCTATACACGCACCTCTTATAAGTATTGCATGTTCCACCAGGACAAAGAACATGATACCAAATAATGTTATGCCTCGAAGAAAAATATTAAATGATTGATAACTAAAGGGCTATATCTAACAACTTGTGAAGAGGGATACCCACATTGAACTAGGTAGAGAAGAATCCAACGAATCCAACCAAGTATTGCCAGAGATCAATATGATTTTAGGTGGAACCTCGACAAGAGGTAATGGTGGAAATGGGAAAAAAAATATATGAAGCAAGTCCTTACCTACTACCCACCTTCCACATGAAAATTCTCCAGTCATCTCGATAGTATCGAGATTGACTAATCACCGTGTCTATATGATATTAGTAGATGATTGTGGTGTGATCAATATTCTTTCTAACGACGTAATGACACAAACGAGAATAGATCCCTCAAGATTAATTCTCGTAAAGACTCCCCTCATTAGGATTGTGGGTACAAGCATGCAAGTGAATGGCGCCTTGGATATCATTGTCATCATCGGTACTTACTCTAAATATCTAACTCTTCAACAGACCTTTATGATCAATGACACGAGTCTGGCTTACAACGTCATACTTACCTTAGATGCCTAACTCCCCAACAAACTTTCATCGGTATTTACTCTACTCTTCAACACACCTTCAAATGTTATTAGACCAAGAGTCATGGTTTGCATTATTTTCTATATAAAAAAGGAAAATCAAAGCAAACAAGTTTTTTTCGTTGATCTTGATTTTAAGAACAAAAACTACAAATACTATAAAAACAATACACCTTAACTTTTAATTTTAAGTTTTTTTCTGGCTTTTTCATCAAGATTAGATTGAAGTTAAAATTGGTTATATGTAGGAACGGGAGACTAATCCATATTGTTACTCAAAGTCCCGTTTGGCTATGCAGTGATCATCTTGCAGAAACCATAGAGCCAAAGATACTGGCTAGGAATCAGAATACAGTAATAATATAATAAATAAGGCTTACCCCACTCTTAGCTAGAATCGTCTTCTTGCACATAAGCAAGATAAAACCAGTATTATTGTAATTATAGCAAAGAGACACCACGAGTCACCTTCTTATCCAACTCACTATGCATCAACTGCATTGATCTAGACAAAAGGTTAATTTCCATTGAAATTTCATCCCCGGTCCCTTTTGGGCATGGGAATCTTAGCTAAGGAGGGTAAGCATGCCAGAAGGCATGTGGTAGTAGCACAGTAATTTATTGAGGATGGTGAGCCCTGCCAATTATGTTCATACGTCAAACACATCTTCCCCAATTTGTTTTATATCTCGGTAGCCTGTATGTACAATCCTTTCCTAACTGATGGACTGTTTCATCGGTGTAGTTTTTGTAGAAAAATTGTTCATAATTTGCCTGTTTTCCTGCTAGATTGTTAAATGTTCATAATTGCTAGACAATAGGCTCTAGTACCAGTAGGTAGTAGGGGAGGGAGGAGGTCCACCACGTGTAATCAATTGGGAGCACTGTAACGTGGTGCATGGCCCATGCAGTGCCAAAGTGGATACTAATTTTCCTTAAAAGAATTATTTTTTTGGGTGACAAGATGGCAAAAACTTCTGCTATTGTACTGGTAGTAATCTGCGCCAAGTTATCGCATGTAAAGCGTTTTTGAGCAGAGTCACGTGCCCATTTAATGCATATATTTAATGGATTCATGGCCTCAGAGTCTACTACTCTTCTCCATTGGTAGCCAAACATCATAAGCCCATAATTTACAAAAAAGGCAACAAGAGAATATCCCATCCGTTAAGATTAACTAAAGTAATATATTATATAATAATATCCAGTAGAGGACAGTGAATTTTCTAATGTGATGTCACTGTTGTACTTGCTATATATCACAGCGTATGCTGATGAGGGTATCCTGCCTGCTTTAGGTAATTGATCAATCTACTTCTCGTAAAGAAGGAGAAAAACTCAATGTAATGGAGTCGCACGTATCGGAGGAATTATTTAAGACATACCAAAAACAAAACAACTTAAAAACATTAAAAAAAAATCTACAATAAAAAAATATTTAAATTTTCATAAAAAACATGTTGAACTGGAGCTCCAAACAGTCACTTGCATAAATGCAGAACTCCGGTGTATCTATTAATTTCTCGCATGTGACTAAGAAAATATAATGGCTAAAATAAGCAGTAATAATGACTTTCTGCTACTAAACCTTTGCTTCAACTGGAGTGGATGCTTCCTCTACATTTAAAAAACCCAGACCTTTCGGAATGAAGTGAAATGCCACAAACACCCACCTTGGAAAAGTGGTATGGTCATCTCTCTCAACATGATGGGGAGGATGCCCTTAAAAATTAAATGCTAAAATATCAGCTCGTAAATTCTTACCCAACATGTGCTTTGTTTCTAGACAGCACAAGCAAACACCGATCTATGCATTAGATTACAGGGAAATGATTCTTCTATTGACCGCAAAGCACTGATGTCATACGAACCGAACATGTATGCAAACGGGAAATTATGCTTTACATAGTTTTTTTTTGGAAAAACCTCCACTGTTATCATTCAATCGAGTTCTTGTATTTTTCTTTTTTTTAGCTGACTGGCTCTATCTTGCCAAACCGGAGAGGTTACTCAATGAGAAGGGTGTGGATGGTGGGAGTGAGAAATGACATAAACAAAAATAAAAGAACAAATAATGATAATCACTCCAGTGGCAAAGAAAATTACTCAGTACGTTGAGATAAATTTTCATTTTTAAGAGATTATACTTGATTGGTTGAATTTGAAAATACATGATTGAATTGATAATAGAGATGCTATTTTAACTAATCCGGGAAAAAAACTGGAAGTGGATAATGGGTTTAGCTTATTATTTTGTCATGCAAATTTATGGTCAAGTGTTTGATCTCATAAATTTCAAGTTATCAACTATGTGAAGCACGGAACATCTAGTTTTACTTGCGTGACGTGAAAGAAATAAAAGACAAACAGACGGGGAGTCCAGGGTGGGAGATAGAGTTGAAAATGTCTGCTCGCCCAGTACTGGAAAAGCATCCCATGGTTGCACTGTGGAATTAACACGAGCACAGAGAGGCATTTCTCATTTTTATTCCACTACCTGGGTGTTTGGATTACCTCGCTATTATTTATACAGGCCATCTCGTAAGCAAGTTGAAACGTAGGCATATTAGCTCTCTATCTGTTCCTCCCAGTTTACGACTTATGGAGCTGTAGAGGCAATGAGTTGGTTACAACAAATACCGAGCTCAAAGCCATCAGTCCACCTGTCAAACCAAACATCAATAGTTGCTCCGTGAACACGGAAAGGAAATTTTCTGAGATAGGATCCATGAGTAATGATGAGTCAAAGACTTGCTTGCTCAAATTACGATCCATGGCCTTTGTTTTCATTCAGTTTAAGGATTTTTCTCAGTTATGGAATGAGCAATGTAACTTTACTCACCTGAAAGTGAAGGAGCCATGGCAAAATCGTATTGGGGAAGCAGTACTCCGGCTGCAATAGGAATGGCGACAACGTTATACGCAATTGCCCATGATAAATTTTGGTACACCTTGGCCATTGTTGCTCGTGAAAGATCCAGGGCATCTACGACCTGTCATGACATATATCAGAACCATCCACGAGGTTTTTATCTTGGTTCTACTCACTATTAGTTATTAATTGAAAATCCCAGTAGTATCATCAATGGGTAGAAATTTCATGCCTGAAAAATACAATCTCATTTCTTCTTCTTTTTTCAATTTCCAGAAAGACAAATCTCATATTTAATTGTTGGACAAGGACTACAACATTCTCAAAATTCAATGCCATTGATAATGGATTAAATGATGAAGTGCCAAGAAGCTTCGTGGCTCAACAACACCCATTCCCCCTCTTGTAACTGAAAAAAAAAATCGGATGATGAAGTTGGTATCGCCTTGATACTCTTAGCGACAAATAATGCCTATGAGTAATATGAATCATAATACAGGGAAATGAAATTTCAGGATTCATCATTCATCAACAAAAAGAGATTAGTTTAAGAAATTTTATCAGAAAAGCAAATCTTACCTGTGAAAGCCTGTTGCCAAGAAGTACAATGGATGCAACATCAGATGCAGCATTTTCTTGAGCTTCATTCTGGATGGCAATCCCAACATCGGCAAGAGCCAAAGAAGGTGCATCATTTATCCCATCACCTACCTTCAAAAACCTAACAGTCAGCTGCGTATGGTTTCCACCAGTAATAATTTTAACTTCAATGTGTTGACAGAATAGGCATCATATTTTACACTTTCTAATCTCATGTTTACAGTATGGTTTGACTGCGAAAATAAAAAAAACCACTGCAGAACTATATTTGTAGCATCCATAGCAGTTAGATTTAAATGCATGGAGAATTCACACTAATTCCCATATAGAACAATGAGTTGCAACAGCATTTCTTCAGTGAAAATATTTCAAGAACTCAAGTTCTCCTCCAATTAACTTCGGCTGCACGCAATATTTCACTGAAAAGAATGACCGGATTTCTTAACCAGATGAGATGATTGTTGTGATATTGTTTTGTCAAGGTCAAAATAAAATTCTGGAAGCACTAGAGAGAGAGAGAGGCTACCATTGCAACCCGATGCCCTGCTGCTTGAAGACTTGTTATAGCTTTATATTTTTGCCTCGGATTCAAGGATGCATTGATAAATTCACTACCTATCCCAACTCCTTTTTGCTATGGTTGCAACTGCTTCTTCTCTGTCTCCTGATAAGAGGACCATGTTGATACCGTTCTGCTGGAGCCTACCTATCAGAGCAAAACAAAGAAGAGAATAAAGCAGCAAACCATGTGCTTGGATGGCAAGTAGAAGATTTTAAGTCGATATGCATGATGCAAGGATAGTAAATTGATTTGTTTTCAGTATCCACACAGCTTGTTAGTTATCATCCAAGTTCTGCAAAAAGCACCTAATAATTAGGATGAAGTACTGAAGTAAAAATCCCCTGCTCAGCTTGTATCGAAGCTCCTATCATGATTCAAGATCCAGGGAATACTCTAGAATTTCTTTAGTGGTTGGCCAATATTGTCACTGACTGACCATTGACAAAGGCAAAAGAAAAACATCAGGTGCATTGTGCATCACTAAGATTGTCTTGAAGAGTTCAAAGCAATGCTTCTGTTTGGATTTTAGAAAACAAAGTATTTACCAAACAACGATCAGGAAATAACAACAACCATTTCACTAATTCTAGTTGGAGATACTGAGGACAAGTCTGCTAGTCATGGAAAAGAGAAATCAAATTGGAACTTATATTTACGAAACCCGAATCCTGGTACACATGTTAAGAAAAAAGGAAAGCTGTCATAGCAACTTGCAACAAAATTCACTCAGAATTGTCATTTGAGAAAGAAATTTACTTAATTACAGTAGATTCAGCATCATGGCACAAACCGTCAGATATTGCAATAGCACCAATAATGCCTTCCCCTTCACGTCCAACATAGACAACTGTTTTTGAATAGCTTGATGATGACATCCCTTCTGATGACTGATACATCACTTCAGTTTCCAGATCCTTTAGATCAGACATGCTTGTCCTTCTCTGGAATCGTTCCTGAACCCAATCCAAAGAACCTACTGCAACCAAACTTCCATCTACCTCAGCCAAGGTTCCAAAACCTGGTTCTGTCAATTGCCCTCTTGTTACCGGGATAGTCAATTTCAATGATTCTGCTTTATTTACAATAGCCCTTGCAATTGGATGCAATGCTGTTTTCTCTACCGCAGCTGCCATTTGAAGAATTTCTGATTCTTTGTAAGAGATGGAGGACACAGCAGAAACGGCTGGTTTTCCTTCAGTAAGGGTTCCTGTCTGAAAATTGGAAAATGGGCAAGGATGGAGTGTGAAGGTTCTCGATGATCAAGAGTCAAATGCAACAACCTCATGATTTATTTCCTATGTCAATCTCAATTCACATGTGTGCAGTGTGTATTGTGTGTCTGTTGACAGAGAAAGAGAGCATAGTTCTATTAAATGTAGAAATAACCTTATCTAGAGCAACATAATTAATGCTTGCTAAGCGTTCCAATACATCCCCTCCTCTTATTAGAAGTCCCTGCTTTGCTCCTAATGTTTTCAAAAGAAAAGGGACTTTGCGTTTCTAAAAAGAACAGTGACCATTAAAAGGAAGATATGAGACTTTGCTTCTGTTATCATTAAAATGGAGAAACTACAATCTCATAATGGCAAGTTACCACTACATTAGAAGTGACTTTGTATACAGCTTATTAAACTTGAAAGAAACAACTGACAAGTTAGACAACATACGAAGCAATGTTCCAACTAGGATTGCAGTGGGTGTGGCAAGTCCCAGTGCACATGGGCAGGAAACTATCTGGAATGAAAATGAATGTTACAGTCAAGAAATATAAAGAAATTGTATATACAGCTTCAAACTCAGTTAAATAGTTCATCATGGTTAGGTTGGGGAATAAATTCATATTCACTAGGAGGAAGTCCACTCACCAAGACATCCACGGAAAGTTTCAAGCTCAACAGCAAAGGATCTCCATCCGGTCCAGCAATATCATTGAGCAAAACATCAGGAAAAAAATGTGAACCGGTGTAATACCTGAATGTGCATGCAACAAAGTGTGAGAATCAAGAAGGATAAATCTATGAATTTATAATTACAACAACTTAAACCCAATGCTTTAGCGAGAACTAAACGATATTATTCAAACAAGAAGCAAAGAAAAATTCAAATTAAGACATAAGTTCATGACTGATTAAAATCACTCCCCACTCCTGTCAGACCGAAACATGAGTTATCTGCATCAAGTTCAAGGCTAGCACTGATAAATGGAAATCAATATCGCAAGCAATCTAAATTTAGTGATCTAGCAAATGAGGAAAATTAAAATATTGATTTGTGTGGTATAAATAAAGGGAACAAGGTCTCTTAGCTAGGTAAACACGATACCCAACAAAGAATGTGCTCTGTTATGCCATTGTTGAGTTTGATAAATCAATAACATCGCTATCACCAACCATGTTGCATCCTAGATTCCAACAAGCTGATAATAACAGGTGCTATAAAAGGTGGGAAACAAACCCTACCAAAATGAAAAAGTTACTGCAGATATAGTCATTACACTATAAACAAAAGGTCCAGCTATTGAATCTGCAAGCCTTTGTATAGGCGCCTCATTGCCTTGAGCATCCTCAACCTGAAATTACACCATATAGCTTTAACAATAGTAAAAAAAGTTTGAAGCTACTGTCAGGTTATAATTCCCAAATACAATAAAACAGTGAGCAGCATTCATCTAGAGGTGAACTTTCATACAGCCAATAAAGCTGAAGGCAGACCTTGGAGCTGCTCACGCAAATGTAACAAGTTGATGCCACAAGACTCGAAAGAATCATTTTAACATTTCATGCATGCCATTATCATGAAGTCTGAATCCATGGTTTTATGTTTAAGAAGACTGATCAAGACTAAAAAATAGAACTACTTTCTCGCTCTGCTTTGCATTATTGTCTAGTAATCAACTCAATTCAGGTCAAGCCTCAATACCAAACTAGTTGAGATCAGCTTCATGGATCTGCATCCTTTTATTTATTTATTTATTTATTTATTCGGGCTAAAACACATGCATACTGAACTCCATTATTAATTGAATTTACTTTGTTGCATACTCAAAGCACAATTATGCAAAAAACAATTGGTGATGGGTACCATAGACAGGCTACACATTTTTCTACACTTACAAATGTTTAATTCTTTCCCTTTTTATCTATATCACCAATACTTGCATCTGCACTCAGTTGGTATAATAAGCAGAGCTCATTTTCAAAATGTAAATGAACCATTCCAAAAAATGTCATGGGAATCTTGTTTAGGGTCACACATTGAGTTACTATGAAGTAATAAAAAAAATAAAAGCAAATCCGTTTATCCATCTGTATTATTTGCTTTTTACTCTTTTAACAAGAGGGAGACAAATGAAAAAAAAAAGAAACAGTGAACATACCATACAAATGATACTAGATATTGTTGAGTTGGAGCCAACAGACAATGCCTCTATCCTTAAAGGACCATCCTGAAACATATTTTAAGAAATGCTGATTGTCAGCAATGCAATAACAAAACATAAAAGGAAAGGGCTACAAAAGAACAGGATTTTATATTCCATGTTCAAAAGAGTTACTTTAGCCTGAGATATTGACATAAATTAGCAACACAATTTTACAAGACAACTTTGGAGTTCCACGGTATTTTTACTGTGATAACCCACAAGGTTAATCCCAATCATCTGAAGGTAATAAATGCATCAATACAAAAAGTGCCACCCAGATCGCAAATATAAGCAGTGATGGGATACATTGCAATTTAAAAATATAATCATACCCAGTTTATTGTTCCAGCTGAGACTTTGAGCCCTTGAATACAGGCAGTGATTCCCCAGTAAGCATGGATTCATCAACAATACTTCTTCCTGCAAGAACACTTCCCTATGACAGGAATATTTAATGTCAACAGAATCAAACATGAATGCTACTGGGATTCAAATGACATTGCAAATTGAAATGCTGGCCACTTATTTGTCAAATAATCAGCAAGTTCCTTTTGGTTTGAAAAGAAACTATGCAACCTTTCGGTTTGAAAAGAAACTATGCAACTCTATATAAAAAATAGGTCTATGGACTTTTGTATGAATCCATTAAAAAGTCATTGGTAAGTAGATGGAGCAAGCTAGTTGAATATCTGAATACACAAGCATTTCAACGATTGAAAATGTGAAAGAAATGTTTTTTACATTGTTTGTAACATTTCATGAATATAGATATAGAAAGTAGCAATTACAGATATACCATATGCATTATATCATTGAAGCATAATTTAGGATCACTTCTTTCACTACCTCTAAAGATTCCTGCTTGTGACAAATATCAAAATCTACTGCAAATTTATGTCAAGTCTTAAGAGTGTTGTAAACAAGGAGCGCATTCACAAACTGCATACACATCCAGAGACTTGGATCAATGAAAAAAAGAGTTACCGTATATAAATTAAGCACTGAAATATGAGAAAAGAAAATCAAAATATAATTTTAATACCATGAGAAATTTGATAGAGATCATGTGATGCTTTTACATCTACAGGAATAGTTTCTCCAGGTAGAACTAACAGTGACTCCAACTCGAACATCATCAGTGGGGACTTCAGTGTAAATAGCAGCAGAGCGAAGAACAGTATCCGTAGGGGAATTGCTATCTGATGAAGAAATTACAAGTCGTGACTGAGTGGACATGAGTGACTACAAGATCAATGAAATCACACAGGTTATTACATAAACACTATATTATTAAAGCTTACTTGGTATAGTTTAACAATAAAATTCATCCAACTTGCAGTTAACAATAAAGTCTATCAATGACTTGTTTTGATCGCTCAACAATGTTGGAATTAATTTTGAAGGGTAAATTCAATGTCTTTTTAGTTCTTCTAGATGCATGTATAAGTATTAATGATTTGATTATCCAATATCTAAAATTCTCTATAGACTATTATAAGGATGTGTCATGAAAGTATTGTAATCTCAATAATATCAGTCCAAGTTCACGGGACTTCCTATGATATGAATGAGATATGTTTCTTCAATTATTTCCAACAAAGTGGCCTCGGAGATAGTTCGGTTTGGTGTGTGTTTAGAGGGATTAGAGCATGTGTGAGTGAGAAAATAAATATCTTCCTACAAACACTTCCTCTTTCTCTAACAAAAGATCCTTTCCTTGGTAACAAAGTGATATCAGAGCCCAACAAGAGAATTGGAATCTTGCATGAAAAGAAATAAAAGATGCCTAAGAGAGAGGCTTAGTGCAAGTTGACAATTCTCAACACAAGAGAAAGTGTAGTACAAATGACATTAAGAAATCTCTTTCTAAAGAAAAAGATAGAAAATGGTCAGGGAGCCATGTTATAAAAAAAGACAGCAGCATGATGAAGGGTGAGCCAAAACAAAAGCCACTTGAAAAGTCAAATCTTTCAAAAGCCACTTTTGAAAAGTCAAATCCTGAAAAAAAATGTTTGGTTAGAGAAATGTGACAGCAGGTCACAAGAAAAGAAAAATGGTTATGGGTAGCCATGTTCAAACAAATACAATTATTGAAGACAAGCAGATGACAATGAGATGCCATTAGCTAGCCATGATAAAAAGAGTGACTAAAACAAAGATGCAAGAAAGACCTTAATATGAAGAAGGAAGATTCAAAATATAGTGGCAAAAATGTGGCTATTCAAAAAAAAAATAGAAGAAGATATTGAATTGTTTGTCATCAACAAAAGATGAGAAAGGTGTAGTAATCATGACGAGTTGATCCTCCAGCACAATCCAAATTTCAAGAGTTATGAGATTTTAAAAAATAACAAGGTGTTAGAATTGATTTTGAATTATGCATTCAAAGTGTCCTTTTAGTTATCCTAGGCACATGTATGTAGGAGATGTGACTATCTAAATATCTAGAATTATCTATAGACTACTATAAATAAAGTATTGAAAGAGTTGTATTCAAAGTCCAAGTCCTTTGGGAATTCCACGGTTATGCCCAATTCCTCAGTTATGGGAGTGATATGATACAAAAGAGAATTGTCTTCCACCATGCTTCCCTTCGACCTTTCTCCCCTAATTTTTTTCTAACAAACAAGAGAACAAAAGAACCAATCTAGAGCAGCTAACCATGAATTGAGCCCAACATAATGAAACTTAACCAAGTTTGAAAAAACATCAGCCATCAATGCTTAGTCATGCATGCTCCTCACAACAAGCAATGTTCTCTTGTATGTTGAAAAATAAATATTGCCTTTGTTGTCTTCACATTGGCAATAGTAATCAGTCTAAAATCAACACTGTGATATTGGAACAATGCATTGAATGGAAATCTATGAAGCATATCGCATCACAATGTTTCAGAAACTAATGAAGCTTTCTACTGTTCAGGGTTAAATCAAATTTCCATTAAATGGCCACTACCAGTGTTATTCAACTACGAATGTAAATGAACCCAAAGCAACCAAGGTCAAAGGACACGGAAAGTACAGGAGGAAAAAGGACCAAGATTGTCTCAGCTTGAAGAAATGACAGTGTTTATGAGTACAACAAACACCAAACAGATAAACAATTTACCGGGAATAAAAAGAGTTGGGTTTCACATGGGAATCAACTAAGCATCCCATTTACTTCTTTCACTAATAGATATAAAAGTCATTACTACTTACAAGAAGTTCATTCATATCACTAGATGCCCTGATCCTTGCCTTTTCTTCAAGAGAACGTCCTAGAAGCACAAAACCAAGAAGCATGACCTGCACGCTAAAAAGCAATAGCCACCCATGAGAAACTTGTTAGTGAGACATAAAGTAAAAGCTAACTTCTGGCTTTAATACACAGAAAACTAGTGGCTGATACATGTAAAAAGGTTCTTATATAATAAGATGAGTGACAGCATTTGAGACGTCTCAACAAGATCAAGGAGTAAACTTTAGCTGAGTTAAGCATTATGTCAGACTCAGTTTGGAAGATTAAGTACCTTTCTCATACAATTAAAAAACATAAAACAAAAACTTTGAGAAGAAAATGCAAATGCTGAAAGTAAGCAAGTCACCGGTTACTCAAAGAAAGATGCATCCCATTCGAGCTCAGGGCTGAGAAGTGAGATCTACACAAGAGAAGAATTCAGCACAAAAAACTTAGCAAAATGAACTCTTTTGCAATGTGAGCAAAATGAAAATCTTTGCACTGACTAGGGTCTCACCACGCTGATGATAAATGCAACAACAGATCCGAATCCCACAAGAGAATTCATATTTGGTGATCCCTTCTTGAACGCCCTTAAACCATCAACAAGCAAGTCTGCAAAAGATTTCGAAGTAAAAAAGATTTTATCAGAATTGTGATTGCTAGTCTCAACATTAGGGAGTCAATTACACTTTGTCAGTTGTAACATACCAGTAAAATATCAACACATTCTAATTTGAAAGAAGAAATACGATAGTCAGTTAGCAAGAATTGTAATGTCAGTGAGTATAGTAAACAGGTTTTGAGGCGTAAAGATCATTATTTTTAAAATATTAATTGCCTCCACTGTATTTGTTGCATGGTTAAAGCAATATATCTTCAGGATATAGCAAAATCTTAAACTTATAAACAACAACTTCTTTATTTTGTTTATGGTATAAACATAAACATAGAGTTTGTAGAGAAAAATTAGGGAGAGAAGAAGATTGTTTTCTAATAAATTTTTGTCAATATCAAACTAGTATTTATAAAGAAAATAACACTCTTTTAAACCAATATATCTGTAGAGTTTAAAGACACACCTCTACCTTCAAATTAATTTAACAACTTGGCAAGAGATGTCATGCATAATTAATTAATTCTGAAAATTAATTAATTAACTTAAATTAAAGTACCAAGTGCCATTATATATATATATATATATATATATATATATATCAATTTTACTTTTCCCTCCAAATCTTCCCTTCAACATCCAAATCTATTGATTTAGTGTCCTTGCATTATAAATTACAACAAAACCTCTTTATCTTTTTAATGTGAAATAAATTTCTCTTTAACTAATAATATTCAAGCTATATTTTATAATAAGAATGTTAAGCAGTGACCCAAATTTAATAAACAACAAAACTTTACCAGATTGCACGATTGGTACCAAATAAAAAATAACAGAGTATGCATGATCAAGTGAATTCTGGCTCATTCCTATGCAGGTGATATATAAGTATAACAAGCTTGAGAAAAGTGATACTGCCAAGGCAACTAAGTACCTCTTCCTGGTCCCAGAAGAGCTCCCAGAGCTAAGCCTCCCTTCACATACGAACTATGCAGCACCTGCGAAACGAACCTACACCAAAAACCACATATAAGCAGGTCACAAAAAATTCAATTTTCAACTTACATCATCTTCACTTGACATCTTGAAAGTAGCACGAGTCAGGGATTATGATTGAAATGAATGCATTACATTGCATGCATGTTAGAGTGTTCGTATGATTACCATGACCAGCGTGAATCCCGAGAGAGTGCAAAATATGAGAAGCATGAGATCCGCAACACACAGCAACCAAAGTCCACGCAAAAAGCACACTATTCCTACTCTTAACGATCAACTCCTTCTTTTTAATCATATCTTTCCACATTTTTACGTTTTCTGCTACTCCACTACCCGATACCCTCTTCTTCGCTTCAAATCCGCACTCACTCAATCTCTTCGCCAAACTCTCTGCAACACTCCCCGACATTTCTCCCTCCAACAACGCCTCCGGTTTCAACTTCACCGCCGCTGTCTCGGTCAACATGTTGACCACGGCGGATTCAACTCTCTCGTCTGCGGAGAGTACGATTTGACGCGCGAAACACACGCGCCGCACATTATTCCGGTTACATCAAGGAGAATCGCCGAATTGTTTTTCTTGTTCGGAGCTTGAAACGCAGCGTTTTGAAGGTTAGTTTCGGTTTGGAGAGAGCTTGAGAGGGTGAAGTTAGGGATCGCACGTGGCCGGAGAGCCACGCGGCCGTTTAGAGTTGCCAGCACTGAAATCAATGTGGTCAAAACCGAAGCAGCGCTTCGGGTTCGGAGAGACGACGAGAAGCAAATTGTTAACCATTTTGAGATATAAATTAAAGTTTTAGAGAGAGAAACTGTGGAGGAGACAACACAGAGAGAGATTGCATTGATGGTGGTTAACGGAGGTGGTCAAGAAGAGGAGACCATTGACTAGGTAATCGTGGGCGAATAGTGTCTTGCCACGTGCGATGATTGTTATCAATTTGGCCTTTAGCGCGAGCGCCAGGATTTAAGTTGGTCCATGCTGGATTTTCCTCACCCGTGTTTGATCTAGAATGTTTTTTTTAAAAACAAATTCATCACTAGTCTTCACTTTTAATTAGATCGAAAGTGTGAAAAACTTTTTTCACCTAGCTAATATCTATCAATACCCGGCCAATTAATTTTATAAAAATTAATAAAAAACTAAAAATAGGGGTAATTTTATTATATCTCTCCTCGTAAACATTATTTATTATAATATTTTTTTTTAATTTTATTTTTTAGTCTATTTTTTTTTTTAATTTCATCATTCAACATTAGATTTATTAATTTTATTAGGGATTAAACTTTTTTTTTTTCAATTTAATTTTTATAAGGTTATCTCAGTCTCATGACCCGAACCGCAAGTTTGACAAGTTAACTCTGTTAACCCGAGAATTTTTTTTCATCCTAATTTACTTGTTTTTTCAATTTCATTCTTCAATATTTAGTGGATCAAAAATTAAACTTCATGATTTATTTCGGTTTGCTTTCTGCGAGGTTATCCACGTTTTATGTCTCAAATCATGAATTTGGCAGGTTAATAAAAAACTAAAAAAGAAAGGGATTTTACTATACCCCTCCTCGTATAATACTATTAACTGAAATAATGTTTTTTTCTCTCTCTCTTTTTGTTTTTTTTCCCTTTCCAATCTTTTTTTTTTCAATTTGAAATACATCTTTTAACATTAAGTTGATTAGGGATTGAGTTTCATAATCTTTTTTAATTATTTTTTTTATAAGGTTATTATAGTCTCGTGATCCAACTGTCGTTTATCCCTTTTCCTGGTTGACTTATTTTTAAAATTTCATCATTTAACACTTGGTTAATTGTGAATTAGACTTCATGATCTGTTTTGGTTTGTTTTTCATGAGGTTATCCTAGTCTCATGACTTGAGTCACAGGTTTAACAGGTTAACTCGGGCTGATTCCAGTTGTTTTTTAATTGGTTTTTGAATTTCAATTCTATCATTCAACAATGGGTTTATCAAGGATTGAGTTTCATAATTTTTTTCAATTTACTTTTTATATAGCTATCTTGGTCTCATAACTTTGATTGGAGGTTTGAAAAGTTAATTCGAGTTTTTTTTCTCCTTTTCTAATTGATTTTTTTCACTCAATCTCATCTTTCAAGCATTGAGTTTATTAAGAATTAAGTTTTGTGATTTGTTTCAGTTGGCTTTCTATGAGGTTATCCCCGTCTTTTGACTTGGGTCATAGGTTTAATGGGTTAACCCGGATTGACTATTTGTTGTTTTTTATGTCATTTTCTTAATTGATTTTTTTTCAATTTCATCTTTTAATATTGGGTTGATTGAGAATTGAGTTTTATAATTTATTTTAAAAAAATTTCTATTGGGTTTTTCCGATTTCATGACCTAAGTTGCGAGTTTAATACGTTAACTTGGGTTGACCCGAGTTATTGTTTCTAGGTCCCTTTTTTAATTGTATTTTTTTCAATTTCATCCTTCAACATTGAGTTTATTAGAAATTATGTTTCATAATTTGTTTTGATTTATTTTATAGAAAGTTATTATGGTCTCATGACTCGATATGCAGATTGACAGGTTGACCCGGGTTAACTTGGATAAATTCAATATATTTTTGTCTTAATATTTATAAAAAATTTTATTTTAGATATTTATTTTGAGTGAAGCAATGTTTTTATTAATTATTGCCAAGTCAACCGAGTCACATCAAGTTAATTCCCATACAATTTAAATTATTTTTTTACTATAATAAACATTAACAACATCTAATTTTTTTTTACATTAAAAAAGTTGATCCAACCAGCAGCCTGATGCAAGCCAATTATCTAGTAATATCTAAGCTTAAAACATAAACTACATCTTAGTATATGAATCATAAAACCATAAATACAATCTAAACTTAAATTATAAAATGAAAACTTATATGTTATATTGAAAAACAAAATTATAACTTCATCATTTTTTTTTAAAAAAATAGGTATAAGTGTTGGGTGGACGAACATCTTACAGATAAAAACTAAAAAAGGTTTACCTTCTCACAAAGTATTGTTCACTGTAACAATGCTTTGTTTTTTTTTTTTTTAGTTTTTTTTAAATATTAGATTTATCGAGGTTCGGGCTAATTGTTTTAATTTATTTTCTATGAGGTTATTTTGATTTCATGATTTGGGTTACAGGTTTGACAAGTTAACTCGGGTTGACTGAGATTGATCTAATATGTTTTTGTTTCAATATTAATAAAATATCATCTTGATTTTTTTAATCAAATTATATTTTTACTAGTATTTCAGGTTATTTTAGAATTCATTAAATTAATCGAGTCACATCAAGTAAGCGTAAAATAGTTTAAATCTTTTTCTACTTAAAAAAAAAACATGATAAGAACACTTATATATAATTTTTGCATTAAAATAAAATTTGCCCGATGTTGTGGGCCAATAATCTAGTCTACCTCTACATCTGACTAATCTAACCAAATTGAATTATACTCGTCTTACTGTTCAAATTTTATCCATTCTAATTTAACATGTTCAGAGAAAAAAAATTATGGTAATAAATAATTAGTGATATTTTATTAATTATTTTATATAATATACATTAAATAAAAAAATAAAAAATAAAATTCATAACTCATTAGTAAAAATATATCATGTTAGTATTTCTTTTCGTCTTAGTGTTTTTCTTTTTATTTAAGATTGTGTTTGAAATTTAGTAAAAATTATTTTCCAAAATAATTTTTATTTAAAAATAAATTAAAAAATTTATTTTTTATATCAATATATTAAAATTTAAAAAATATTTTTTTAAAAAAAAAAACATGGTTGTGCCGAGTGTAGATGCCACTGGTAACTAGTATTTCGATGAAATATGTAAGAAAATAAGCAAGGGCATTAGCATGAGGAGCTTGGAGTGGGAGCGAATGAAAGCTTACCACGTGGGAGATACAAATATCAGCATCGAATCTAGTCTAGTAAATAAATAAATCCTTGTACGTTATCCATCTGCTTCTCTATCTCTGAGCTCTGTCTTCCTCTCCTCCCACCTTCTCTTTAACTAAATAAATAAAAATGGCTCCTTTGAACGAGAATTGTTTAGAGAAAACAAATTCAAAATGCCAAGCACCAATTTTTGCTCCAAACTCCATGGTGTTACTCTCTTCTTCAATCCTTCAAAACCCATTATTTCTCAGACCCCCAATCAAGCAAAATCCAAGTATTTTCATGGGTGAGCTTCATAATTCAATCACTTCAGCAGCTGACAAATGCTTGAGATTCCTCCATTCCTTTGCCTCTCGAAATCCTATTCTCAAAAACATTGTAACTGATTTTAACCAACATATGACCCGGGTTAGTATCTGTCTCTCAATGTAATATTATATTGCTTAAATAATTTGTTTTTACTGGAGCTGTTCTTTTTTTATTTTAGATTCAATGCAGGAGGGAGTACTGCAGGAGGAATATGAACAACTATCTGTCAAATCACAACTTTGCAGCTGTCTTACCTGGTGATTCAGTGGCAGGGCTAGTGGTGGCTAATGGGATCATTAATTTCTTGAATATATACAACACTTTGTTGGTTGTAAGGCTTGTTTTGACCTGGTTTCCTAACTCTCCTCCTGCTATCGTTAGCCCCCTAAGGTACATCCACCCCATCTATGTAAATTAACTTATTTTTTCTTAATTTTAGACTTAGTGCTTAGAATCCAATTGTTATAACATTCTTAGAATTGCCGAAATTACTTAATTTGAGTTTTGATATGGCTAGAAAATGTCAACTTTGGTGAAAATAGATCGCCTAGTCTAACCTAATATGTTTGATAATGAATCTGTTGCCATGCCAAAATGGATCGATGTCATATCACTTTCGGCTTGAGCAACTTTTTGCTTCAGTGATGATGAAAAGCTTGATAATTGCTTGTTTATTTGCTTATTGGAATTTGTCGTGTTAGAATCTATATGCATGCATGTGATTCAGTCTTGATGTTTGAATGCAGCACTTTGTGTGACCCATACTTGAACATATTCCGCGGGATCATTCCACCACTAGGAGGGACACTGGATCTCTCTCCTATACTAGCATTCTTGGTTCTAAATGCCTTTACTAGCACTGCTACTGCACTTCCTGCTGAACTGCCAGAAAATGGAGCTTCTCCAAGAAGTCGCTCATCCCCTACATTGTTCACTCATCTCACTACAGCACAGAAGAAATGGATGAGAAGGCTCAATGGAAACAAGTCAAGGAGCTCCCCTGGTGCCGATTAGGTCATTCCCTTGACAGTCTTCTAGGTATATACGTTGTGTATTTTCGTGAGTTCTGAATACTGGGTGGTGATCTTCCGGCCAGTAATTTGAATGTTCATCAACTGACAGAAATATAGGATAATCTGTTTCTGTATCTTAATGTCAGTTATATAATCTTTTCGTCAGCATGGCAGTCTGATTACATACACAGTGGCAATTCCATTCTGAAGTTAATTGAAATCTTTTATCCTGAAGCCTGAAGTTGCTCCATAACCATAAGCTTGCACATAACTCCTCCTTGAAGCCATCTCACTTCTTCAGGCTCCAGCTGGGCACATTTAAAGCCAAACAGTTAATTTATGTTGTCAATGAAAAGTGTGTCACTGGATGGCTAAGCACAACTAACACCACCAACGGTGTATTGATTAATCGACCGCCCTTCTCACCTGGTGATTCTGTGTGGTTTGTCTCGTTCGATTTATTTTGTTATGCTGAAAGATTTTGCAGTACAATCCAGAAATTTCTTGACATGCTGATAGCATATATATATATGTAAAAGCAGAAAAACCATAGGATGCTAATAGCATCAGATTCCCACCAATTATGTAGGCAGCAATAGAATCAAATTTAAATCGTGTCCATCTCTATTGCCTTGTTCACATCCATCCAGCCTAACTCGAAAGAATTTCATTAAGAAGCTGTCACCACTATATTTCCTACAGAAGATTATCTTGTAACACCTGGAACTTCCGGAAGGATTCTCCGAAAACAACTTTGTTAAAAGAGACTGCTATTTTCTCCTTTCCTGCTTTGGATAGGGACATTCCTTGAGAAAGGCAATGCGAACCAAATTTTACTTTAGCTGCAAATTTAAAGAATATTCCATTTCCACGATCAAGATGCAGAGTTCTAAAGTCTGAGTAATCTATGCTCTCTCTAAAGCATCTGTATGCTACGAGCAAACTATATTGTCAGATGATCTCAACCATCTGATATCATTTGATTGATCACTAACCGGCTGTCATGTATTATGGAAAAATAGAATCATGATTGAACATTTTTGGGCCATTCGATATGCATTAAAAATTGGTTTTGAACCAAACTTTACTCTTCATAGAAACAATTAAGAATTAAATTATTCGAAGGCATAATCAATGGGGCAATTTGGTGATACCTGTGCCGACTTTGCTAAGCTTCAGTGGACTAAACATAAAGGAAATTAGGGGGTAGTTTCTCCCCAATTCTGTTTCCTAAATGGAGCCAATAGCTGCATGCAGGACCAGCAGGGTTTCCTCTTGTGAGAAGCTTGTGGCCATAGGCTTGGGCCTTCTAGCTGTGGTTTCACCTCTGTTTATTGATCGGAGACCAGTCAGTGAATCGGAACTTGATGAGGAATCCATCATACTTGCTTCTTGGGTACCTCTTCTGCTCTTGGTGCTGATCTTGGCCACTGCTTTATCGTTGTATCTAGACAGGAGCTTTACCAGGTTTGATCCTTATTGGATTCACAGAGCTGGTGGCTCTTCTGGTGGTATCATGGTAATACTTGTGATTCTTGCGTTGGTTTTGAAGTGTAGGGCGTCGGATATCATTGAAGAACTGGGAATATTCAATGAAACTGGAGCTTGAGCTGCTTCTGTGACAATTTGACAACTCTCTGATGTGCTTCGGCGACAAAAGTCAGCTTCTCAGTTTATTCAGAGAAAACTTTCACTATTTCCTTCCATAAATTACAGGAGGAAGTTCCTGTGAGTTGTTGTCATTTCTTTTCAAAGAGCTAGCTACTTTAACTAGAATTGCATTGTGGGGTCTTAATTTCTACATTTGGAGAAAAGAATAATAATTTTGTTGATTTTTTAAGTAGAAAATATGTTTCTTGCAAGTAGCTTCTTTGTACCTAGATGCCTCTTGCCAAAATCCAATTCCTAGCATGAGGCATAGCCTAATTGATGATACCAACTATGCCTCATTGATGATACCAACTCTTCTCTAGAGGAAAAGGCTAGTTTGAGACTGGAAAGTAGACTAATTTGCTTCTGAATACAACTTATTTTGAGATCACAGAAAAAATAACGCTGTTGAACAAGTTATGTGGCTTGAAGATGCATAAGTAATACTCTTGCTGGCTGCAATTAATTAGATGCATAGACTCGACCATAATAGATAACATTGGTCACCTTTTTTTCAAGACCTAGGCTTTTCTAGGAGAACAGTTAACTAAGCATACCATTTGAACATTACATGCGAAGCTTAATGACAGCAGACCTATAATTACAATGTTACATATTTTGTCCAGTAGTGATCAGGATTCACGATCTGTAATGCTGCAGCGTTAACAGACTGAACTGATTTGCTACAAAATACGTTTGCTGTCATCACATTACCTGAAGCAAAGAAAATAGTGCACTAATAAAGATCTTAATTTTACTCATTCAAGCAGTATATTATTCTTTTTAATCATATTATATCAACTATTCAATTTTCCTTCTGTCTATACAATTTTCTGATGCAACATGCCATCTTGCATCAGTATCAACAAATAAAAAGACATAAATAAGGGGAAGCCCAAGTGAGGTCCGGTGTTAAATACACTCGGGGAATTTTTTAGTTGACAATCAAGGTGTGATAAATGCTTTGGTTTTCAGTGTTCCATGGGCCAAGAAAAAGCTGGTTACTGAAGAAGAAACAGGGTGGTTTTTGATGTACAGCAGGGATGCAAGTAGAAAAGTCAAGCATCCAGGTGGTATATAATATGTTGTTGATCAGCAAAAGCTTGTCAGTGGAGAATATCGCAAAGGATTTTCTTGAGGTTCAAGCGCATCAAGATGCTCCAACACTGGTCCAGTTTTACATCCAATGATTCGCACCATGGGGTTTGAGTGGCCATTTAGAAATGCTTCTGTAATCTGCACAGAATGCAACAAAACATCACTTACTGTACTACCATGCATTCTAACTTGTATTGCTAACGTGCTTCAGCACCAGCTGAGATGTAAAAGAAAAGGATCCAAATTTCAAAAGCTGGAAATGATGTTATGCAAGAGCTTATTATGCTCACAGGAAATACCATGTGCCTGAAATGATGAAAAAAACAGCAATTCAAGTCTGATTCTCAATGTAACAAAGAAACAAAGACATAAAGTATGCCTCAGAAACTAAACAGCTCCAATCAATAATTTGTATTGCACTTGGGCATCTTTGAATTACAATCCAGTCCCATAGCCTACCCTTGAGTCCACAACCCTTGCATCATTCCCATCATGTATTTTGCGATTGGTTAATTTTATTGTCTGTAGACTCTGTACTAGTCAAGGAGAGGCTGGCCACATGGATGGCTAACTAAATGTACAAGAAATGCCATGATAAAAATGCTTTTCTAAATATTCATCAATGTTTATCCAGATAAATAACATGTAAAACTAGAGAGCATGGAAAGCACAATTTGTGGCAAGCATCAGCACATAATGGGTCAGACATTAGAAAAACCAAAATTGTTTCAGATCACTGCCAAATTTTCCGTCAATCACATATTTTGGCAGAACAATAAATTCACACATAATTCTCCCTCTCCCTCTCCCTCACACACACATAGAAGAACACACGACCACATGCATGCACACATGAAAAAGTGTGCAAATGAATATATAAAGAAGAGATTGGGTGCATAACTTCCCAAAACCAGCAAGTTGCAGTAACATCTACACACAGGTGAAATAAAAGGCTTAAAATGAAACTGGGTTGGTAGTGGGTATACCTGCGTGCATCCAAATAGCTTGAGCAGCTTCAGTGATAAGCAGCTATCAACAATCATTCCTAGTGCCTCATCTGTTAATCTGCGGCACCATGATAAGTCCAAACTCACCAAATTTCTTGAACATTTGGCAATTGATAAGGCAGTGTTGTGAGCAACCTGTTACAAATTATTCAGATGTAAAGTTGAAGATAGGCCAGGCTCCTCTTTTTGGATTCAAAATTATATGAATAGAAATCCTGATCTGAAGATTCTTGATGTTACATAAATGCTTTTAATTAAGCTCCTACACAGAAGTAAGTTAACTAAAAAGGAATTTTAATTTTTGTAGGAAGTTTTTCTACCTTGAAGTTGGAAGTTCTCTCATCTTTTTCCCCTACTGGGATTTGGATTTTCCTAACCATATCAGGATTTTCAGGCCTATAAACAGGCCCTGTTATAAGAACAAAAAACGGAATTTAGTAAAAAAAATTCTTTTCAAGCTTGCAACTTTTCTGTGGGAGATATTCAATTAAAGAATCTGTTCTAGGTTCATAGTTGTAGAATGCCCTGGTGCGACTCTTAATTGTAAATCTTGAAATTCATCAAATCAGCCCATAAGAACCATCAGCATGCCTTGCTCACAGACCCTGTACAGCTTATTTTCAACCAAAAACAGCCCCCTTTTGACACAAACTAAACTTCATTCAAAAACCTAATTTCTCTTAATGCAAATCTGTAAGAATTTCAAGCATTAACTGTCTTATATTGGTTGCAGAATAATCCTAATTTTCTAATGACTGTCCTAAATCAATAATAGCAGAAGTTAATCCCCCAAGAAATATAGATTACATAAGAAAAGCTTTTCTGGATCCAACTCTTAGCTCAATGCACTCAATGCCATTCATTGGTGCTTACTTTGCACTCATATAACAAATATAAAGATAAGTCAAACCCCCCTAAACCATTGGTCAAAGTAGAATTAGTCTCTAAACAAATCATTCAGAGCTCAAAGTCCTTGAACAACATTAAAGACCTAAATAGTTCCTTCTGTTAGTTAAACTTAGGTTTTCATTGTGTTAATGTTAACTCAAGCATGTGAGATGCACAAGATATTGTATTTCAGTCTCTAAATTGGATCAAATCTGAAAAGGAGAAGGAAAATAAATGAAAAAAAAGTGGATTTTTTTTTCCCTTTTTTCAATTTTCCTTTTCTTTATTTTTTTCATTATTTCTAATTTGATCTAATTTTAAAAGTCGAGGTATAAGAACCACATGCATCTCACATGCTTGAGTTAACAATAATGGATGAAAATCTAGATTTAACTAACATAAGGATCTAATTAGCTCTTCAATTTTGTTCAGGGACTTTGAGTGCCTAATAATTTGTTTAGGGACTAATCCTAGTTTGATCAATAGTTCCAGAGGGCACCTTTTACCCCAAATGTAATAGCAAGCGTGAGAAAACATCTTCAACATTATGAAGCTTAAACCATTAGGTTGAGCTTGCAAGTACAGTCAAAATCAAAAGACAGAATGAAAACATAGTGAAAAACTAGATAGCAACACAAAGTATGAAGTAATCATGAGATACCATTGCAAGACAACTTATCCATGCTTCTGGGAGAAAAGACAAATTACAAATGCCACATGAGAAATCTGGTAAGGCATAATGATGTCTCACCCTATGGATATTGTTAACTGAAAGTGCATCCAGAGACTGTCCAGAGACTTCCAAGAAGGCAGAAATAGCTTCATCACTGTCATGTGTAGAACTTCCTACTGTTAGATTACATAAACTTATAAACATATCTCTTACGCACAACTGGCAAAGTAAACTACAAAATCACTATGGAATGAAGTCACAGAGAAAATTTTCCTTTTAATTTTCAGTTTCTACAATAGACCTTCAATTAGCATTAGTTCATATTGATTCCATTCAACAGGATTAGCTCATATCTGAAAACTTTGGATTTGTCCTACAGTGTTTTCATGTTACCTTGTATCCTACAGAATTGAATGCATACGCAACCAAACATAGACTCTCCTGTTTGTTTGTTATATGGACCTAACTCAGTTTCCCCCTCATAGGCGACTGTGCTGAAACTTAGGTCCTCAAATGGCTAAATCCAAGGTTACAAAATTAACATGAGATATAAACTATGTGATAGGTATTTCTGAACTAAGCAAAACAATTACTGATTGTGACATCCTATAACTCTCATGTCATTTGTCATTATGATGAAAACAAGTATGATCCCCAACTAGTTTGGGATTGAGGCTTAGTTGTTGTATGAAAGAAAATAATGATAAATTGATTATTAAAAAACTATGTTGCAGACACCTCAAAATATTAGAACTAGCATTAGTAAAAAAAGCTACCAATATTAACTATGCAAGTGAGGCACAAAATCATACTCAATTAACAAACATGCAAATGAAATTGGGAACTGATGCAGGATTGCAGATACAAAACCTGAAATCATTTCGGTGAAGTTTGAGTCTCCTAATTGATTGGCAACCATTGGCTAGGTGTTTTAATGCAGAGTCTGTCAAGTTATGCAAGTAAGAAAGATCCAGAGCACATAAGTTGGGACAATTTTTGCCTACAATTCGAAGTGATATATCAGTCAGTTGCCTGCATCCAGTCAAAAGCACACTTGTCAATAAAAAAATTACAGAAGCTGGTGAGAAGCTCCTATCTATCTGTGAAAGTAAGATACAGTCAAAAGTAAGGGAGGCGTACACGCAATTAGCGAAACCAAGCTCTTTCATGTTTATGCCAAGTGCTTTGACCAGTCCAATGACAAAATTGTCACAAACAGTCTCGATGCCTGCTACTGACAACACTTCTAGGCACTTGAGTTTCTTCAGTGCAGGTAAAATAATTGTCGCATCTATATTCTGACAATCATCTATATACAGCTCCCTCAAAGTAGATTCAAAACAGCTAACGAAATCACTGATGCCTTGAGATGTGAGAAGGGAGCACTGGCTCAGATTTATAGACTGTAATGCAGGTGCAGACACAGCCAACTGAGTTAGTCCAATATCTGACAAACGATGTGCACCCTTCAAAGATATGGTAGCTAAGGAAGGAAGTCTATGTGATGACCTGGCTAAGGTGCCATTTAATATATAATCAGGCATGCATCGTCCACAAAGGTCAAGTTGTAGCACCTGCCACCAGATTTCAAGCAATATAACAATTAATAGTTGATGTTTAATAAATGGCAGACTCAATCAAATATTAGGATACTTTTCAAGAAATGTAGTTGCAAATGGTTGTCATGAATAGAAGTAAGCGCACAAAATCATATAAAGCTCCTGCAAGATAGTAAAGGTTATAGTAAAACTCAAATAAGAATGGTATGAAGATACCTACAACCAGTCTTCCAATAAGGATTAGGTGATTCTACAATACCATACATGCATAAAAGAAATTGAACCTGTAAAGTTACTCACAGTCAAGTCCTTGGTGTCACAAACACTAAATATTTTGGAAAACTCCTCTTCTGTCAACCGCGAAATATTCCTCAGACGAATTTCGGTTGGAGAGCCCCTTGCAAGAAGTTCAACAAAGTGAGCATCCACTACTCCACAATCACTAACCAACTGACTAAGTCTATGCCGTAATTTATCTGGAACATGTTCAAGTGACACAATAGCATCAGCGTTTTTTGCAAGAGCATTCAAACTGAGGTCCAGAAGTGTAGGAACATCGCGTTTCAGAGCATCGCAATCTTTAGCTTTTGCAGGAACCCATTTGAAGAGCGACTCAGAGAAACCAGTTAATGACCCTTTTCGAACAGTTTGCCGCATTTTGATTGCTTCCAGTGCCAATGAAAATGGACTTTGAGAATCATCCAAGTCCAGTTCCATTTCCAAATCAACTTCTCTCAATTTAACTTTCTTTTCTTTATGCTGCTTCATCTGCTGCTCTTGAGGACCTAAATGTGCAAATCGTGGAGCAACATTCCTAGCAATTTCACGCTGCATCAACTTCTGTTCCTTTCTTCTTGATTGTCTCTTCCTTACACTTGACAAAGCTATCTCCTTTCTTTGTTCAAAAACGATGTCCTTTCTTGGAACATCATAATTCTCCACCTGGGTATTTCTCTCTACACTATCAGGAAAGAAATTGTGCATCACAGGCCCTGAACTCAATAACCCTGCTTCAAATGGCCATGTATCCATTTTCCCTTCAACTGGGTCTTTCTCAAATCCCCACAAATCAAGATTAAGATCAAAATCAAGATTCACTTCACAGTCAACTTTAGCCTTCCCCTTCTCTTCAGTTGTGTACCTCAATCTCTTACTACTAGTAAAATCATCCGTTTCAACAACGGAGTCTCTTTCCCTTATCCTAAAATCGCTATCTCTACCAAAATCATGACCCAGTTGGTCATTTTCAGCTTCTTTCTCTTCCCCTAAAAAATCTTGAAACCCTAAACCAGTTGAAAACTCCTCCTGTGTAGATAAATTTAAATCAAGACCCCATTTTTCCTTCTCTTTTTTTTCCCCTGAATCCATCTTTGAAGATGGTTTCACTTCTTTTTCTCTATAATAATGAATAAGCTAAAATTTGAGTTGAGACTCCATAGGTTTCACGACAAAAGAGGGTTTCTTTTATCTTTGAGAAACCCTCGTTTTGGTCACCAAACACTATTGAAAGAAACCCACCAAGAATCTAACTAGCTTTTTCCAAAATAAAAAGGTCTTACCTTTTTGAAGCCGCAACCCTTTTCTTCCCTTCATTTCTCGGCTATTTCCTCGCCTTGTTGCCTTGTATAGTTCCCGCTTAAAGGTAACCAAAATTTCTTTGGTCCTTGTGCAATGCATGTGTTTAAATATTTTTCCAACTATGATCGGTTTTTTTTTCTTTCCAAACTTAACAGTAAAATTGGTATACAAAATTTTAAATGCATTCTAAGAAAGGCAAAAAAAAAACAATTTTAATATAGAAAATATGGGATTTTTCTTCTTCTGGGATTTCGTGCAATTTTACGCCTAAAACCATAGTTACATTCTAGTTTTTATATTAAAAAAAATAAAACGATAATATTGTGATAAAAAATCAATAATTTAAAGGTTTAATTTTGACCTTTTACTCTTAATTAACCATCAAACTTTATCATGTCTTTTATTTTTTTTAACTCTAGATTCAAATTAATTGAATCCCAAATCAACCCAGCCGGCTAATGATAACTAGCCTAAAACACATTATTTTAATTCGGTTCAATAAGTTAGGTATATCATTCATTTCGCGTTGAAACTTGAGATTACATAAAAAAATATATATATTAAAAAAAATCCGTGACATAGACCGAAGAGTTGGCAGAGTTTGGGCTACGTGCCTGCTCATGTACAACGTAGTTTTCAACCAATTTCTTAGAACCAAGGGGAGTTGTATATAAAAATAAAAAGAGCTAATTGATCATATAATTTTATATTTTCGGCATATTCTCTTATACACCTTTCTATATTTATATTTTATATTATATTCTCTTGATTTTCTTATATACTTTTTGAGTAAAAATATGCCCTAGTGCCGCCACCTGATAGGAAATATTAACTCTCAAACCTGGAAAAATAAAATTAACAAATATTTGAAAATGTAAAAAAATAACAAGCCTAGCAAATAATAAGACTAACTTGTAGAATTAAAAAAATATATATTTATAAAGCTTCCCAGATAGAAATATGTCTATGAAGAAATAAGATTAGCAGGCAGACGGTTTTTCATTTTTCATTGATTTCCAAAACAAATTTATGTTTTATGAGTTATTTCAATTTTTTCAAGGTATTCCAAGTTCTTACATTCCTAATTTTTTCTGATTTTTTTAATATTTTCTATATTCTGGATTTTTTTCGTAGCTTTAATTTTTTAATCTTTTTATAAAACAAATAATGTCTTCTGGTGATCTTAAATGGGTATTTTTCCAAAAATGACAAAAAAATATATATGTATATAAGAGAAATTTTGAATTTTCAAATAATCATGAGAGTGAAAAAAAATTTAAATGGTTCACGGAAGAGTGTTCCAGTATAATATACAAGGATCGGTGGATTCATCATGAAAAGAATGGAATCATAATGGAGAGTTAATTAAAAAAATAAATAAAGGTGAAGGAGAAATTATGCAGTTCAATACTTACATTATTATTTATTAGAATATTGCTCGGACATTTTTGCTCCTGTACAAAAATAAAACTATAATATAGTTATTTTTTACAGATTATATAGGGTTATGTTAGTTATTTTATTTTTTTACATAGTAAAAATACAAATTTAATCTTGTAATGAAAAAAAATATAATGCCTATTATTTCATATCTTTTCAATTTTTTCTAGAGTCAAAAGCAATTTAATTTTCTAGCGAGTTTTTTTTTTGTCATTTTATATTGGTTTTATTGTAAATTTAAAGGTTGTCTAGGAGTGTTTTTTTTATAGTTGACATATATTAAATTATTTTTAAAAAAATGTGTGGCACAAGTTGGAGTGTGAACAGCCCTACATTGTTCGTAACCAAACATCGTTTTCTTGGATGGCGTTTGAAAAGTCTCGGTGCCCCCAACCTAATGAGACGGTACGTGTTCCAAGGTTTACGATGGTTTGATGCTAATGATCATTTCTTTTTTCCTCTTCTTCTCTCCCCCCTGATTAGATTTTCATGCTAACCTCTTAAAAATTAAAGAATAATCCTCTAACTTGTTGATTCTTCATATTTGGTCACTTTTTTAATGATGATTTTTTTTTTTACTTGAATAGTTTATAAAACTGGTATTCCTTTTCAATTTCATCACTCTTAAATTTTATCATTTTTCAAATTTGGTTTCCATTCTTATATTGCTATATTTTTTTTTGAAATTATTTTTTAAATTAATTTTGTTTTACAATTTCACCCTTTAGTTTTTTTTTCTATAAATCTTAATATTTACTCCATTGTTTGTTTATTTTTTTGTGCCTTGACAAGCTTTTAAAATTGCTTCATAATAAACTTCTTTATCAAACCCAAATCCAGGGTTTCACGGGTCAAGTTTTTAAAATTTGATTAAGTTTTGGACGTTTGCTCGAGTTTGTTTGTTTTTTTCCTTTCTCCAAGCTATTTTTTTCTTGTTTTATCCTTCAGTATTTATTCAATTATAGATTGAATTTCTTTTTTTTAGCTTGCTTTC
>Ga0307517_10002285_pt1 | contig 30922 bp, 33 predicted proteins | sample 23_EM_MG_FD_194515 | JGI IMG/M metagenome (GOLD analysis project Ga0307517, IMG submission 194515) | Populus trichocarpa ectomycorrhiza microbial communities from riparian zone in the Pacific Northwest, United States - 23_EM | ecosystem: Host-associated > Plants > Roots > Unclassified | place... | reverse complement strand
TTTGTGCCCCATATGGGGCAGTAACTTAAGTACATTCGGTCATCGAGCCTCACTAAACTGACGGTCGGAAGTCACAAGAAAATCAATTCCACCCATAAACTATTACGAGTAGTAAATGGGTTGATTGTGCAAAAGAATTCGGACGGTCAGAGAGAGTGGGGTGCACAAGACGGAAAAATGCCAGACGAGATAATTAGACCAGACGGCGGAAAGTAGCGATTTGAGACCTCAGCCTCGTTACCTGTCCAGGGGTGAAGTGGGTCATGCAAGCATTGTTGGTGTAGTCCATGAAGTTGTCTGATTGTAGAACGTGGGTTAGTCAACCATTTGTCAGTTATAGTAACAAAAAGTATGACATACGGATAGGATCCACGTCTCCACCTGGGCAACTGTCGCGTCCCGTTGGGCAACCCTTCGCTGGGCTTGCCTCTGGAGGGGTATCGCTCACAGAGTCGCCTGGAGCATTACAGCCTCCTTGGAAAGTGTGATAGAGACCAACCCAGTGTCCCACTTCATGGGTCAATATCTGTGAAAGGAACTTTAAGTCAAAAATAAGAAGGTAAAAGGCCAAAACAAACTTTTCCCTGGTTGTAGCCTTCCAGCGATCCACCTGGAAAGGTGGAGAATACAATGACGATTCCATCGTCTTTAGGGTTATAGACTAAATTGACGGGGAAGGTCGCATATCCAAGAAGATGATCGGCACCATCTCTAATCGAACTGTATTTCCATATGATGTGAGCCAGGGAAATGACAGAGGGGAAACAAAAAATTGGCTCACCCTACAGTGTAGATGTTCAAGTCACCAGCGCCGCCTTTTCGGAGAGCGTTCTTCATCTCTGTTTGAGAGCTGCCACGCATTCCGACAATGTCAAACCAGGCGGGGTTCTTGGTGCGTGTAGTGCCGGCGTGGGTGTACGTGATCGCAGCACTACTGTAGCCTTTGTTCAGAACCTTGATTTGTTCGGCGAGTTGGCCATCACTGCATGAGGAGTTACTAATTGTGCCCAGTATAGAGGCTAGGACTAACGAAAGGAATCCACCGTTGGCAGTCTCATCTTTATAGATGACATGGAAGTACACCTAGAATTAGAAATTAGAACTCCTGGTTTATATAATAATTTTTTTACTTACGTTGATCGTAAGTGGGGAACGACCTTGAATTTCGACCGCGTTCGCAGTGAAATCTGCTTCCATCTTGAGGACAGACTCATTGCTTGGTTCGTTACCACACCGTGTCCTAAAGGGTATTTTTCTAGTAAGTAAACGGAGAAAAAAAAAGCTGAGCACAGAAACTTGCACGTCACTAGTAATGTCCGTCGTCTGTGCGATGACGGCCGAGGTCAGTGTGGCTACGATGCTGAATAGTTTGAAATTGAGCTTCATGGTGAATTCACTTGATTCAAGGTCTGTTCGGGAACGAGACGATGAAAAATTTACGAGGACTAAGAGAGCCTTTATATATTCCAACTGATACCAGAAATTCTCATTAGTTTGGTTGGGAGCCGAATAGATTCACAGGATCGACAGGTGCCAACTCGGATGTTGCTCAGATGATCCATTGATCGACTCGGATTTATCTGTAGATTCTGTACTGTGCGTGTAAAGGTTAAGCACTGCATATAAAAAAGACATGCATTACATAAAACATGGCAAAGGTCCTATACAAGTCCCATAAGCTGATAAATACAGACTACTAGTATTAGTATTACATCACACATGGCGTGCTAATGGCTCAGTCGGTAAATTTAGCACTTCTTTTTGACACCGAAGTTGGATTATTTAATGCTCCATTTTTCTTATGGTTTGGTTAGTTGGATTTTTTGGTTGGATTTTAGGTTAGATTTTTAGTTAGTTAGTAACCTGTTAGATTTGGCTAAATTAGGTTGGTTAGGTTAGGAGGTTAGATTAGAGGTTGATTCTTTTCATACATGTGTAGTCAAAACCAGCGTCTAGCGAGATTATTATTGGATGATGATAGCAATGTACTTGAAATAAACATTAAAACATACCTACCTCACTATCATTTGGGATGCCTACGAGGGATATTTTCGTTCTTCGCTTGGTTCTCCCTTTCGCCATTCTTTAGATTCCCGAATCCCCGCATTCACCTTGTGTGACGAGTCTGGTTAGAGTCTGGGTGACCTAGTGGAGAGACCTTCTTCCTTCCCTCCTGACGACACGCACATTCTACATTCCAAAGCACCCATATCCCATGTGGTACCACATATTACTCCTCATTGCCCTTGGTACCACCTTCGGTGCTCTAGCCATTTTCATCTTGGACGGCAGCGACTTCTCAACAGCTCGGTCTGTGTGTCTGCTAGGCCTGTACTGCTGGGCTGGAAAAGGTTCTTTCCTTCGTCACCAGGTCATCGCAGCATTGTATTATTATATTCGTGCACCTTTCCACGCTACTGCGCTCGTCCTGGTCCATGCCAATCTGACGCCAGCGCTATGTGGCCAACCGAAAATAATTGACAGTGGTCTGTTCTTGAAGGCCGCACTATACGTGCGCGTGAGTTTTGATCCCCCACACGGGTTGACTGGCAAAATTTATGTTTAGTAACGATGCAAGAAAAAAAGAACATACTGTGCGCATACCGGGTTAACAAAGGTCAGTTCCATCAAGAGTCAAAGTTGTCATTCAAAACAAGGGTACTCCCAGTACCATCGTTCACGTCTTCATTATCGCAGTTATAAATCTTCAGCCAGATTGGATAGTAAATTCGTTCTACCTGGCGAGTAGAGTGTCCTGACTTAGATAATCCAGGCAAACCGGTTGAAACATCTGTGAAGACAGGAACTGAGACCCGCTCTCTCCCTACTCGGAAGAAGCAAATATTGTAAATAACCGGGGAAAAGTTGCATGCATGGTGAAAAGAGAGCCTAACAGGGTAACTTTAAGAGAGTAAAAGTATTGATTTGAGGCCAGAGGAGACGAGTCGAACTGAATGTCCCAAGAAATACATTAATCAAATTAGAAAAAAAAGAACCTGTCAATAAAAGGGATATCCTTGTACCAGTCGATGTCATAGTTGGATAGCAGGTATGTCGCGTTTGAATAATTTTTGATCCCACATCCATTGGTATACCCCTGGATATTCAGCTGTCCACCTCACTGATGCCGCGGCCCCAAGCTTCTCGATGATATCTAGCGCGCCCAAAGCCTCATCCCTTGCATCTTCCAGCCTGCGTTGTCGAAACCATATCACACACTGTGTCATCATCGCAAGACTGAGGTCGTATGTGCCTTCACCCGCATGCAATTTGGCTTGCTCGATATGAGCCTGCGCATCGGTAAACTTGTCTTCGTTGAGAAACAGTTTCGCCAGGGAAAAATTAACCGAAAAGAGCTGAATGCGCCAGTGGAAGGTCGAAGCGATCTCGAGGGATGCCTTTAACTGGTGAATGGCCTTTTCTCTCTCGCCCTTGGAGAGATGTATATCACCAAGTATGCGATGAGCTCGGCAGACTCTAAATTCCAGGCCGTTCTTCGGAAAGAGTTGGATCGCACGAGATGCAGCTTCCTCTGCCTCATCAAGCTGTTTATCCCAATGACACAAATATGCGAGGGACATCAAAAAACGTGCTTGCCAGCTGGAGGAACCGATCCGTACAGCAATTTCGATTGCTTCCTTCACATGTCGTTTACCTTCCTCAAAGAGATTCAGCAGTCGATATGTGTCAGATAACCAGCCCAATGTTAATGCGACCCGCTCGTCATCCCCACGCTCCCTCTCGAGAGTTAAGACATGCAGAAGGAGCCGTTTTTCTTCGGCATAATTTCCCACTGATTGAAACAATCGTGCAAGGCCAAACAAGCATTTAGGCTTGGAGGGATGGTCGTCGGGAAGGGCTTCGATCTTTGGCCCCAGCACAGTCTCCCGCTTTTGATGCCAATAGAGATGCCCCATGAATTGGGCGCAAACATCCCAGATTCCATCCGAGGAATCAATGGTTGTGAAAACATCAAGCAAGTGTTCAACGTTCACATCCTCCGACCGGATCCACTGTGCCTCTTCAAATCCTACCACGTCAGGATCAACTTCAACTGACAACCAGCTAAAGTAACAATCCTTGGTCGCATTGAGAAGTGGAGACGATTTTGGATCTTGAGGACATAGGTAATCACGGATTGGCGCCAACATCGTAATAAAGCCGTTGCCGCTTCGATGCGTCAATGAGAGAACACGGAACCTGTTGAAGATGTTTCTCCTGTCAGAGACGGTAGGGAAAAACGAGTCGAGTTTGCTCTCCTGTATGCCTTGTGGGAAGAAAGCGACAACTGCAAGGAGGTTGCGAGCGTCATCACCAAGTATGCGAAATGTTGGGGAGGCAAGTGATAGTTCTATGGTCGCTGCCAGGCTCTCGTTGTAATCTGTGCGAAGTACCTGCACCCTGTGCATTTCCCACTCCTTCACCAGTTCATCGTAATCCCACATGTTATGAGATGCGGTCGTAGCAAGCAATGTGATCGAGAGTGCATGAAAGTCCAGGCGCCGCAGAAGGTCATCGATAATCACAGACCGCCTGCCGTCGCCATGGATGCTATAGAAGATCTCGCGTGCAGCCTCCAGTGATAATGTGGGGATTTCTGGACGTTTGCAGTGCGGTGGAACGATTGAGAGACGGGAGGTGATGCAGAGACATATATTCGTGAATTGACACAGTTCATTCACCACGACATTGATCCCCTGCGCATCTGCCCCTTGAGGGTCGAGAACAGACTCGGCATTGTCGAGAACTAAGAATATCTCCTGGGAGGAAAGAAAGGGCCGTAGGGGAGTCAGGTCCTCAGGGTTCCTGATCCCTGCACCGATAACCTTGGAGAGTTGCGCGAGGAAATGAGGACGAGATGCAGGGAACTGATCGCAACGGATAAATCGACGATTATCGCCAAATCGGTCCTTGATGCGATCGTGGTGAAGGACGGTGAGGGCGATGGCTGTTTTCCCAATCCCTCCTGCGCCAATGAGGGCCATGGGTTCAAAAATTTCGGCGAAACTGACGAGGTCCTCTATCAGTTCGGCACGTCCAAAACAGGTCCTGGGCGGTGGGGGAGGCAATTCACCCCGAAGAGCACTATTTCGGTGTAAGTTTGAGTACCCCTAATATTCTCAACTACTAACCCGGCTTGAGGCTAGAAACCCATCGGTGTTTTGTTATTGGTGGACGGAGAAGAATCAGAAGATCATGCTTACCAAATTACCATGGACACCTCCCTGACCTGGACCAGGTACCACTACCCGATGGATATCTGCAATTAACAGGTGGTTATTGATTCCCAATTCAGTCTGAAAGGCCGTTAGTATATACCTAGCACAACCGTTGCCGACTGAACGCACATTAAAGATGCGAAGGATCCTGTTGAGGTCTTCATTCCAACCGGTAATAGCATCCTTACATGCCTTCGCAAGGAAGAGTCGAGTGACCACATTCTGTTTACGCTGTTTGATCACCTGCTGCTGGATCATGGCCACAGTTCTGCAATCAAGATCCTGGTAAGTGGGCGGAGTCCAGTGCATACACCAACTCACGTAGTCAGTTGCTCAATCGCCCCTAGTGACGGCCGGCTGAGTTCATCCAGTCGTCGCCCATTCAACCCCCGGTGAAGGGCTTTGCATACATCATCACAATGCAGACCTAGATCAACATAACTCTGCTTGTTTGCCATTGAGTCCTGGAAACATGTAAGCTGGAGGTCCATCGATGCAGAATAAGAGGCAAATTACCCTAATCATCGTCAGGAGGACGCTGACCGAGCCAAAAACAGCATTGGCTGGTGTGATGCCCGACAGCTCCTTCGCAAGATTTAGAGCGTCGATGGCCACGTTCAACGTTGAGAGGGCACTATCGCGCGCCATCGTAATTAGAAAAGGTTGTGGTTGTGAGGAGAGGGGTAGGCTCCACCGCTGAACAACCTGTCAGTCCATATGACACTAGCAACACTGCGCACATACTATCGGCAAAGTTGAGTCCAAAGCTATGGCATTTCACAGCTAAATCTCTTAGCGATCGACTCCACTCTGCATTCGGAAGCTTTCGTTCCGTTAAGCAAGTTGGTGGGTTTGTAATGGAACATGCTGGGTTGTTTTCTTCGGCCATGTACAAGGGAAGCCGAACGGTCTCCGGTGGCAAAAATTGAACTCCAGGTTGCACTGCGAAGCTTAAGGTGGCGTTCACATTATAATAGCTTCAGTGATAACTTATCACAGGCCCATAGTCCGACCTGTATAAAACATGTCAGATATCGAACGGATGAGAAAATGCACTCCAAGTGCTCACCAAGGTCTCTTTATGTAAATTTCCTACAGAAACAAGGGTTGGCTCGCTCCGCTCCGGCACCGTGGTTTGACTCTTGAGGCCTTGAAGGCCGAGGTATTTGTGCTACATTGCAATGCCAATTCTATTCCGTACCAAATCAGGACTGAATCAGGGACCGAGTGATATACATCGCTTTCATCATTTTTTTGAAGCGGAGACGTACTACTTGTCAATTCAATTGAAAAGTAGCATCTCATCAGTGAACTTGAAAGCCAATGAAGAGAAATGCAAAGACAAAGCGACATACACGACAAGGAATGTGATGATTATCTGGTCATGGACAGGGCGGCTGCCAGACGTTCCGAAACGATAATTGAGGAACAGATCGCCTATAAGTTATAGCCCATTGATCCATGTGCGAGAAATCAGTAGTAGATTTGGAAAACATATTCGTGCTGGGTCCTGGCCAACAAGGTGAAAAGTCCAACTTGCTTTAACTTAATAGCGGGCGCCTGTCAATGCCTTCGGTGCTTGCCCGATTGTCGCCTCCAGGGTTATCAAGACGGTTCAACGTTCACGGTTCGATAACGGAATACTGGTCTTGGAATCCCAAGCCGGAAATTTAACGGGCTTCGTTTCTTGGTGGTCTGTAATGAAAGCGGGAGATGAGTCAGGATGATTCATCACCCCAACTTCGCACCACAATACACGGATTCGCGGATTTCTTCCCAGTTGTACCTCAAGAATCAGGGAAGCCGTGCAGGTTTCTGAATCAGAACCGAATAAATTCAATAATTTGAATAAATTCAGAGCTTTCTGCCAGTGGGTACTATATCAGTTCGCTTATAAGGTTTATCACACCTTGATAGGAATCTGGATAAGAAGACACGTATTTCATTCGCCCTTAAGCTTGTTCTGCGAATCTCAAGACTTGGGAGTGTGATTACTTAGCATTCATGCCCTTCGATCTTGTCTCTCCAGTTCCCCGTCTGTCACAGTCAGGCTTTGTCCCCCTGATGTAATTCCTGAAATCGTACAATTCGAACCTGAGAAAATGTCTACATAGAAAAATGAAGGAAATGCTCACTTATCCCCAGGCTCCTAAAAGCAGCCCTCCTGGTGTTGCATGTAAGGTTTTATCTCAGTGCGGAGGATTACACTGAGAATTTAGAAAGGCCAAGACGTAACGCGGTCACGTTGCAAACGCGGTGTGACGTGTGACATCTGTTACACCCTCTCAGTGAGTCAGTCTCAACTCAGTCTGAGTCTCAAAGTTCACCACCACGATTCACGAAAATTATTTCATATGAACAAAGAATCTGCCAGATGTTGCATCTTTGGCCCCTTCAGTTAAAAGGAATTCTCGCTCCTCTGCCAAGCTTTGAAGAAATGTGCAAAAACGCGAGGTGAAAGAGCTTCTCTATCAATTGTACTGATAGGCGCCCATCCAGAGGCTTTCTCGCCTTCTGTTGCCGATTATCGGACAATGAGGCAGCGGCGTGACACAACATGTGGACCCTAGTAGTAGAGTTCTTTTACGCAACATTCATGAGGCGCTTTTTCCGTTGGGTATAAGTATATAATTGCTTTATCCCCTCGTCATCCTTTCCTGTATACGCCATGAACATCCTTTCTCGACGGAAAAAGTCCGATCGTCAGGACACTTCTCAGGAGAATGCCCCACCAGAGGGAAGGCGTGGTATCAACTCATCTGAGTATGCCGAAAAATGTCGCAGGATTATGAGGCTTTACCAAGAACTCCGGACTCTTGGGTATGCAATCCATATATCCTCCACTTCGTCCCATCTGTATTCTTGACAGTGTTCATGTCGATTTCGACTTGCCCCGTGTCGTTGTTATCGGAGATCAGTCCAGTAAGCGCCAGCCTACAACTTTAGACAACGCCGTCTTCACCAGTGTTTCTGATAGGTGGTAAAAGTTCCTTAGTCGAAGCCGTGACCGGGGTAGGTTTTTTAGATTCCTCTGTGGCATTCGTTCCGACGATACTTCATCCCAGATAAACGTACCTCGAGACAGTGGGACATGCACGCGGTTTTTATGTTGTCTTATTGGTTATCCCTTATACTGACATATATCGTAGCTGCCCAATGGAGTGTACCATGTCAAGTGAAGCCGAATCATGGTCGTGCAGCATACAAATTCGCAACGAATTTGACTCTATGGGACGCCCCTCGCCACTGGTAGAAACCAGAGACTTCGCGGTCATTAATGACAAGTCTCAGATAGAACTCGCAATTCGAAGAGCCCAAGCAGCCGTGTTGAGTCCACACAAGGAACCAACATATTTTCTCGGAATGTCTGCGACCCAACTCAAAGATTCTGTCACCAACGATCCGGAGAGTCTCAAGTTTTCGAAGAACGTGATCCAAATTAATGTTAGAGACCCCGAAGCGACTGACCTTTCGTTTGTGGATTTACCAGGTCCGCTTCTTTTTCTCCTAGCGCTTTTCAATCTTACCCTGACTGGCATGTGTAGGCCTCATCCACAATGCAGAAACAAATCTAATTACCACAGTGCGGCAATTAGTCGAACACTATATCGAAGGCAAGAAGAATACTCTGGTTGTCATTGCCATGCCTATGACAGGTAAGTCTCTGCATCACCATATGGCGGATGTTAACCTACCTGTGCAGACGATTACGAGAAAATGGAAGCTGTACGCCTCGCCAAAGAACAAGGTGCTGACCCGTCTGGGAACAGGACCATCGGTGTTCTCACCAAACCTGACCTTCTCATTCCTGGCCAGATCAATGCCCGTAAGACTTGGAAGGAAGTACTTGAGGGAAAATTACACCAAACCAAACATGGTTATTATTGTGTTCGCCTGCCAAACGATGAGCAGCGCGCAGGTGGCATCACGAAGTCAGGAATGGATGACATGGCGAACGAGTTCTTCAACAACACGGATCCTTGGAATGAGATATTGGATCGCAGTCGGTTCGGTACTCCGAACCTCGTCAGTTATACCAGTGCATTACTCATAAAGCTCATCCAAGAATTGTGAGTGGTGTCGTTCTCCACTCGGTTCTCATCCCTGATCGTGTACCTGTATAGTCTCCCTGAACTCGCAAGAACAGTTGATGCCGAGCTTGCGCGATGCAGGCGTGAGATCGATAAACTCCCTCACCCACCAACAGAGTCTCCTAAAACGGTCATCATGCTGAGCATCACTGCCTTTTGCCAGGATATCTTTGACATGGTCTTTGGCAGCAAAGAAAAGCATTTCGTTCAATCTAATCGTGCCTCGTATTCCGAATTGAAGAAGGAAATCATAGCAACCACCCCGGACTTCCGACCTTTCGAATCAATTTTTGGAACCGTCTGTCTAGTACCCCAAAGCAATACAGAACCTCGTAGTCTACCGGATGTGCGGCAGGTGATTAAGAGGTGAGATTTTTTTTTGGTAAACTCGCAATCCGTATGTGTAATCCGTTATCTCAGGTGCATCACTTGGGAACTTCCCAAGCATATTCCTTTCGAGGCCACCAAGGTCTTGATTCTTCAATACACGAACTTTTGGTCTACTCCAGCGTTAAAATGTTTCGATCTAGTGGTCGACCGGTTGGGTGGTAACCTTGAACATTTACTGGAAAGACATTTTGGAGGTTACATCCATCTAAAGAAATATGTCATGTATGCCGAAATTCTTCCAAAGTGGTTACAATTTTATTTAATTTTTATTAGGAACGTAACTTTCGAAGAAAGAGACAACTGTCGTGGAGAGGCAATTGCCACGCTACGCAAAATCCTTGATCTCGAAACAGACCCCGTCTTTACACAGAACTTTGACTTCTTCAATCACCAAGAACAGCATTGGAGTTCTCGGTATATGTTCGAACGGAGCCTTCCGAAGCCACCTCAAAGTCACATGTGGGAATCCCGACCCTCCTCTCCAATAGCCGTATCAAGCGTTCTCGAACTCCCCTCTCCAATACCAGGACAAAGCGTTCCCCAACATACCTTCCCCAAGTATCTGTATGATCCTGCTATTGATGGAGGCGAAACGACATGGTCTGTGAATGATGAAATTAAGGTAATGGCGAATGTCCAAGCCTACTTTCAGGTTGCACACAAGGCAAGCATTCAGCGAGATTCACCTTTTCACTAAATCTGACTTTTTTTTTGTTCATCTCATGTGACTAGCGCTTCATCGATTATGTGCCACTCTCGATCGAGCACGAGCTCAACCAGAATTTCGCCAAGAAGATCAGAAGTACATTGATCGACACCATTTTCAAAGATGAACAAAGTGGGCGGATTGATATGAAAGGACTTTTGGACGAAGATCCTGCTATTGCAAAGCAACGAGCAGAATTGCAAGGGAGAATATCAGTTATGGAGAGGATAAAAGAAACTTTAGATGATTTTTGGACCCCGGATCTGACGAGGTGGAGTCTATCTGATGGACTTTAGTAGGATTTTGTAAATCAAAGAGTTTTGGCTCCAATCCCGAATTCGAAGAAGGGGCAACCGCACCGTGACAGGACACTGATTTGTATAACTTGAACTATTCAAGCTTCAAAGGCTCGAGCTCAAGAGCGGAACAAAAAAAAATCTGTCAGGCCCAATTCCCCGTCCAGGAGGGTTGCGACTATTTATGTTGTGAATTACTCAAAGAGCTCCGATTCTTTAATCTCTTTGACAGGAAGCTGGAGCACTGTTGCAGTTATGCGATTCTATTCGACAACCCGCAATCTCACCACCACTGTGCAAATTAGAATGGACCTGGGTAGATAGTACTATGACCGGCCGTCATAGTCCTTCACTCATTCCAGTTGAAATGGTAAACTCAAATACCAGAGCGGGTAGAGTTTACCAGGGTCTAAACACGACGATACTATATACAGTATCCTGTCATCTGCTAATGAGTCATTAAATGGGGTGCAAATTATCAATTCAAGGCGAGGATGAGAAATTTTACTACTATCCGCTGAATAGGAGAGAACGGATCTATCATCCTATTATATGGTCCATGTAGGACAATCATGAGATGTTGGCGTTTCCGGGACCTAGTAGCCTGACGTTGGCAGAATGGGTACGGCCAGTTCAACGTTTTGCATCAATTCCGGTTGTCCAGGAAGGGAACGCAGGGGACAATGTCAAAAATGAACCCCCATTAGTCGCCGCTGTAGAGTACAAGAATAGGCGCGTAAACGTTCCAGTTATAATCCATGGTGCATAAGACAATTGAATTAGTTATCATTCGATTTTATTTTTTTTCAGAGCCAATAATAGCATTATCCGGATACCTATGATCTGTTCAGCTGATCATGTCGTGGGGCGCTCCCACAAGGCAGCGGAGAGAATAAGGGCGGGGTTGACAGAATGACATGACAAGCAGATAAGCGGACACATATGGGTAAAGATGTCTACATATGCTTGAAGAGCAGAAGAGGGAAAAGGCACAGTATTGAATTTAGGCCTTAGCCACTTCTACGGCTCCCGAAGCAGAAGCTTTAGCGCCATCTGTGGCACCTTGTACGAGATTGGGCTTTACGTGACCCTCAAATTCTTCTTTTAAGATCTACAATTGTCAAACACAAAAATTGTCAGAAAGAGCTGGAATAATGCCATAAAAAAAAACGCACAGATGTTGGTCGGAAGGCAACTTTCAGCCTCCATTCATCCGGTATCTCCTCCTTTTTGTATTTCGGGTCATAGCTGACCCGTCTGGGGTGGAGAGCGGGAAGATAGTTAACGTGTTTCGCGAAGATTATTGCCAGAAGGAGAGCAATAAAAGCAGACAGGTTGATTATCGTCAAAGGAATCAAGAAGCCGATGTTTTCACTCGTCACATACCACCCGAGTACTTCGTAGTTCACAGACCCGTTAACTGTGCGGATGCAGGAGGGAGGGGGATTGGGGACTGTAGAGTATATCAATCGAACGTATGTAGTCTGCGACGTCAACAATGAGGGGATTGAATGAAAAAGGTGAATCAACGGAAAGGACAAACCTCGTATTCAAGAATGCCTTGGATCATCCGTTCGTATAATCGCAAATATGTCGAGTCTTTTTGATACGGCTGGAGCCCAAAAGACTTGACCCCATATGTGATGACTGACTCGGCGACGAGATTGGAATCAAAGTTCTGACCCTGGGATATTACGCCCCCCATTCCTACAAAGGAATAATTGGAGATTAAAGAAAACGCGGTTGGAGGGGATGATGCGGGTTCATTTGCAGACAGAGGGCTGCCTGCAGTGAATACGTTACTGGTGGATCGATACGTCACAGGAAATGGGGCGGGCTTTATCGGAGATATTGAGCAGGTGATGTTCCCTACGCTATCGCTGTAGCCGCCGCGAACACCGCGCAGATAGACAGTATAGGAAGGTGGTTGCGTGTTGTTCGCCGACTGGCATGCCCAGTACATCAGAGTATTAGCGCCGTAGACCGATGTTAAGGAGGATAAATTCATAAAGCGCGCTTGTCCGATTGCGCCGCAGCTGGGCACATTGTATGTCACAGTAGCGTTTGAAGTTGCAGCTGAAGCTGCAAATGCTATAGGACTTGTCGTTTGATAACTACAGCTGATGTTGCTCGCGAGACCTTGATGGTTGAGGGTGTAGTTGTAAGCTCTCATTCCTGCCACCGTTTCTGAGTTCGAGAAAGGAGAATGGCCGAGAGTGTCGAATGCAGGGACGCCGTTGGGACCCATAGGCAGGACACCTCGAATAGAGCCTAGGAAATGGAGTCCATCCTTATTACCAAGCTGACTGAAAGTGAGACTTTGAGAGTTGTTCGTAATAATTTCGAGGATCTGTGCCACCAGGTTTGATAAGAAATTGTTCAATAGATCGAACGTTCCAACTAACATTACCACGACCGGCCTCTAGGACGTCGACCATTTGGTTCTCTCCAAGACAGCTAGTGTACTGCTCGTCTTTATACGGCTAATAACAACATGGTGTCAGTTGGGGTTGGTTATAATGATTATGATCGACTTACCTGCCAGTCACAATTGCTGGAATATGGATTCGCTCTGTACCAATCAAGGCAGCTGGTATCAGTTGAAGAAAAATCGAGCTCAGTCCCGATTAAAGTTGCCGTTCGATTGTACGGCATTGGAGTAATAAGACTCGTGGTGGTTGATACCAAGTTCGGGAAGGTAAGGAGGCAAATTATCACCAAAAGCGCGGGCCACCATCTGCTCCCCTTCGATAAATACTTTACATCCTCCCAGCTCTTTCCCCAGGGCCAGGACTGATGTCTAAACGCCAAAAGGACTCTGAGATGAAAAGGACGGGTGGGCCGCCTCGAAACTAATTCCTGGGCAAAACGGATGATTGCGAAGGAAAAGAGGGCACTGACGAGCATGGAGATAACGCTGCAGATGAGCGTGATGAAGTAGGTCGCGGTGTGTGGGTGTTTTGTTACGACTTCGGCGACATGGTTGGACATTTGTATACCGTGCTTGGCCCAAACGACGCCAAAGAAAATCCAAGGCCAGACCAGCATATTGAAGACGCAAAACAGTAAGAAGAGATCGAGGAAGCTTGGTCGGAAAAGAGGATCCGCTTTTTCATGATCTAACGGCACACACTGTGAGCATAGTTTTTTGTATCAAAGAGACAGGACAAACGGTCAGGTTCACTTTCCTCTGGGTCATTTGCTTGACTATCGGGCGCGTCAGGCTTAGTATGCACGGATTCCTCTTTTTCATGATCTAACGTCACATACTGTGAGCGTAGTTTTTTGAATCAAAGGAACATGACCAACGGTCGCCAGCCTCTGGATCATCTGCCTGACTGTCGGGCTTCTCAGGCTTGGTATATATGGTGGCCGATGTGGGTTGATGTTTAGGACGCGGTCTCTCCGGCTCGTCAGACATCGAGTAAACGCTTGTCAAAAGTGGGGGTGGGGATGGAAAGTGAGGCAAAACCCGAGAAGGACATTGGCAAATGGGGAGGCATGCCTTATAAAGTTTTCTTAAATTTGTCCACACCCAAAGTGCGTGTTTTCCGGTAAAGGCGATTTGGAACCGATGGACCGTGACATTCCTCTACGAGATTATAGCCTTTAGGCCTTTAAAGCTTTAGGCCTCGCTGTGTCCGAATCGGCGATGCAAAGCCAAGTCCGATCCTCCCTACGAATACTACTAGTAACGAAGCGTAAGACTGAAGATATGAGGCCACGCACAATGGGTATGTTTTGGAAACGGGAACGAGGCCAGCGTGTGTAATACGTTGACAGGATCGATGCCGACAATCAGTGTAAAGTCGGTGCCGGGTCACAAACACGTCACAGTCAACTCTAGTCTCTGTCTTCCAAAGGAATTGAAACGATCTTTAGGTTTCCTTATCAGAAATCCCGTTTGGACATACAGATCCCAAGTTGGATTTGACACGAGATCAAAGTCATGTTGGCGGGTCCCAAAGCTCTTTTCAGTCAACTCGGATTCGAAGCAAAGTTGGGATGAGTAAGTGGGCCTTCATTAATTCATTTCTGGAACACTCTTATGTGATTTATAAATTCGTCTGGGAGCTAATTTATTGAGCTCCGATTTTGTGGAAGGTAGGTGTTGAAATAGGTATTGAGCGATCCATATCATCACCTCGGAGACAATGTGCTGTTGATTATCTTTATTCAGTGTTCACGTCGCTTTGCCCTTTTCAGGGCAGAGTTTGGCGATATCGTATATTCTACCTTGCGGAAGACAAAATCATGTGGGTTTGTAAATTCTCTTTTCGGACATCCAAGTGATACCATGGCAGGCTCTATGAAGAACCCGAAGCCGACACATGAGTACCGAGTGCTGGAGGGCGAAACGCTATGTGATTGGTAATCTATGCATGAAGTTCGCAACTCATTCACACAGTAATTGCCCAAGTCACGGACAATTAGAAGACTTCTTCAGAACGCAAGTGAAAACACTGTTTGCTTGGAGCAACAAGCAATTGACCGGCCGCGTACCATGGCCAGAATATCGGAGTGGTCATTCCCAGAAATTTGCTCGTAATAGATCTTCCGGTCCTTCAAACGACAGTCATCTGGAGATAAACAGATTTGCTGAATATCATGAATCTGTCGAGACTGACCTCCACTGACGATATCGCAAGAGACAACAATGATCTGACTACTCGATGCAAAATACTTCTCTCGTGGTTTGGAATCTCTCACCTCTATCGTATTCACAACTTCAATCTTAATGGTCAGTGCATTTCTTCTCCTCAAAAATCGCTCGAGTATGCAACGACTTCTGCAAGGTCCACGACGGGAAATGGGAAAGCACAGATCCTCATGAACTAGTAAGAGAAGGCACTGCACAACAGGCGTTTCACCGCATTGACAAAAAAGAACAAATCGCACTAGTACTGATACAAGTCATTGTACAAGATTAGCGTAATCGACCTATGTGCAACAGACACAGAATTTGAGTTGAAAAAAAAAAAAAGAGTTCTTTAATGGTCCGTCCGGTCATCAACTGCAACGTGAAATACATCATGGCAAGACATCACAAACGTTCAAGCCAATGGCTGGTAAGTAGTAGGAAAGATCAAAAGAGGGAATGAATTTTGTAAAGAGTTCATGAGAGGGCTAGTCTGTTGCTGGTGGGAGTGTGTCGGCTGCGAATTGCTGACCAGATTGTCCACTAGAAGACGCGGGACCACTATGGCTAAGAAAAGGTAAAGATTTGGGTTGTCAGTTTGGACACTAAAAATCAGAAAGGGGGGGGGGAAGCTTTACTATGCTGGATTAGGCGAATCTGTTAAGGCTCTCCTTTGAAATGTCGTTCCGTGACTGGTTAGGCCATGTTGGAGCCACTTGAAGAGAGTATATCAATATCGGGTATTCCATAGAATTAAAACTTGAAACTTACGAAGTACTCTAATACGCCATCAACGACTCCATTTAGAGCAGCTGGAAAGTGTGTGTTCAAAATTAGCAGTTAAAACAATTCTCGAGAACAACGCACTTCCTGCCCATGACGTGAAAGCGTATTCCTGTTGGAATTTTTCGACACCGTCTAAAGCAAACATTGTTAGAATCCAATCAATCAGGAATCCAAAATATTGCCTTACGACATGGAGTGCCATCGGGCACACGAGTAGTCTGATTAAACGGAACGAAAAATGACCACAAATCCTTCGTCAAAAGTGCCATGCCCGTCAGCACCTCCGGTTTACCCAACCTAGTCAGAAGAAGAAGGATTTTTAACAAAAGGTGAGCTAATTAGGAATTCTGGCACTTTTCTTACCTCTTTGCCGTATTTGAATGTGCCTCGACCCATTTACCACCATCGCCAATCGCCTTGACGTCGAATTTTGGTTGTGGATCAGGGAAATAGGTTATTTGGTCTGGGAAGAGTTGGCTGGTTTCAAAAGCGGGTCAGGATCACACCAGAAAATGGCATGCGAAAAAGGGGGGAGACATACAATGAGCCAAAGTCGATAGATGGAATGGCAATGATGTCTTCGGTATCGACCCCATATGAACCATCGAATGAGGGCCCAGGGAGTAGCGGGTTGGGCGGAGTATGGTCCTTTGCATACGACTTTGGGCACTTCAAGCAGTAAAACCCGCCATCACTAAGAAAAATTATAAATTCCTGCAGATGATGCTTATCGGACCCGAAGAACGTACCCTGCAGTTATAAGGTGATTTGGATCAAGACTCTTGATATACTTCGCTATGGGTTTGGGTTAGTTTTAAGGAAAGGGAAATCAGAACAATGAATGGCTTACAAATTTCTACGACCCAATTGGTGATGGTAGTCGTATTGCAGGACGAAGACGCACCGACGCTCGAGGAGCATCGCAGATCGTTGCCCAATTCCCAACCTAGGACAGCTGGGTTCTTGGCGTACCGAGGGACGACATGAGAAAGGTAGTTCTTGAAGGCATCGATGATAGTCCTGTCAGTGTAGAACGCATCGTGCGTGCCACCAGAGTGATAGTTCCGGACGTAGAGATCCATTCCACCTGTATAGAATGTAAGTGAACCCCAAGGTTGATTCATCAATGGTTACGGACCATAGTCATTGGCGAGATAACCCCTAGGAAAGTCGCTATTTGCCCTACGGTTCCAAGAGGTACTTTGCAGAGGCCTCTCAGGATTCCAGTTGTTGGTGAGCGTCAGAAGAACCTTGACGCCATATTTTTTGGCAGTATCAACGACTTTGTCGAGCCGCTGCAAACCGTCCGATCCTTCATTAATCGTTGCCTTGCCATTTTGAAGAATCTTTCGTCCCAAATAAACGAAGATGAAGAAGAAGCAGCGATAAAATAATACCTGAAAGTAGGTGCCCGAGGAGGGTTTGCTAGGCACATCATTGAAAGCCCAGGTGCGAACTACCTTGAAGGCAATGGTGGCAATGTCGTGAAAGGTCAAGTCAATGTCATAGTCCGTGGCCATCTGTAACCAGTAGGCATTCGTCCCATAGAAACGGTAGTTCCTGCACAAACGACATAAGCACTCTCATAGGCAAACGGACATGGATCCCCACTCACTTGCCATCTAACTTGAAGCGGTTTCCAGAAACAGTGACAAACGAATTGCTTCGCTGTTCCAGCACTGGATTCGACGCGGAAACGATCCAGAGCTGGAGAATCACTGTCAGACAAAGCCGGGCGATGAACATACTGGGTTTGACAAGACCAGTGATCCCGTCAGGTCGAGGGGATTTGGCTTATATGCATGCATGCAACGAGCTGTCGGGAGAGACCAGATTGTAAGTGTCTTAATGGGCCAGGAGAAGATTAATGTGTTTTCTAATCATAGAGGTGGGAGACGTAAATTCCCAAAGCCCACTATGATGGAATAATCACAAGGACACCCGAATGTCAACCCTGACTGTTGTGCGTTGAAGCAAGTCACTGAATTCCTAATCTAGAAGGGTACGGCGTTAAGATAATCATTTTACGGCCCGAATCTGCACGCTTGTTTGGTGATATGAATCATTTACGATGCTGGGGTTTCGTAACTTTTCGTTAATCCATGGTCTTAGCTGGTCATAGTGGGAGAAGGGAGGTCCATCAACGAACGTTGCAAATGGTCAGCGGTGGGATTCCAAATCGGATTCCAAAAGTCGGGTAAAAGCTGAGCGCTGAACATTGTTCGGGGTTCCATTCATTAGTAAATGAACACCTGGAGCAAATGTGAACATGAGTCGTTACGTGGTTGATGATGAAGCCGAGTCGGCTTGATCAATTGATGAACATGAGGCTCGTGCCGCACAAGCAGACCATGGTACAGTGTTGTCGAGCCTTTACTCTGGCGATAATCCCACAAATCCAAGTAGGCACTCAGTCAGTACTCAGAGTCTGACGTTTTTTATATTGGGAATGCGCTCAAGCCTCATATTGGATGACCCCCTATTTCCAGTTTTGACAAGAACGATTGTGTCAAAAATAATCTGGGGATGTTACGTGTTCACCAAGACTTGCAGCATGGTCCTCAGCAGCCGCGTCAACCCTAATATATAATAGTTTTAATCCCGAGTCGGTGCTTACCTGGAAACCACCCAACTAACAAATCACTCTTCCGAACTACGCAGCCTGAGCGGCAAGAGATAAGTCGCTATTGGACCGAATTAGAGTTCATAGTCTCTCTAAAGGCAATTTGAACTCTAGAAGTGCGTGGTTGGATGATCAATTCATTTCGACTTTAGATCCGAGTCGTTAATTTATCTTTCTCTCTTCGCTCCAAATTGTTTACACAGTATACGAACGATAAAGCAGAGACCCAAAGGAAAAGGGAAAGTTAAACATGTACATGCTGGCCCGTAATAGCAAGTGAGAAGTGTTGTCTAATTCAGAAAAGAAGAAGAAATAGACAAAATGTAATCCAAATCAAATCCATTGCAAACGTTACACTCAGAAAATGTCCCCTTGCGACGCGATGGTTAATAGCAAAAGAGTCCTACCAAAAAAAAGTCCCAGAATGCGAGGGGAAATCCATCACAAGTTTAATGCGAAGATCGAGGCCACAGCAAACGTCGAAAAGAGTATCGCGTCTTGGGGGTTTATTTGGGAAGCACCACCGGTGCTTCTTGGGTTTGATGCTGTGACAGTAGTTGGCCTGATCACTGTGGTTGTAACAGCTGAGCCTTGAGTTCGAAGACTCTTGGCCGCGAATCCGACAAAGACCGATGTCTGATTTACACCGAATCGTCTGAAAGGAGTGTGTTATTAATGGGTGTCAAGCACAAAGTATGGAGGAACGTACGTGTAATAATTACGCAGAAAAGGTGCGCCGACTTTGGCAATATCCTGTGCTCCGCCTGTGATTGCACCCCGGCAAGTTCCACCCGATTGCCTCGTGACGGTGTCGCGTTCACTTATCGTGAATGGTTTGCCAGCGAAGGTTAGCGTGATCGGGAATGTTGAGGTGCATGGAACAGACCACACGCCGTTTGCGATGGCTTGGCTACCTGGAACACCGGCGTAAATTTGTGTGGCCATCGCTGTCGTAACCTGGATGACATTGTCTAGAAATTGGCAGGATCAGCTACGAGTGAAAATACAGGTAATAAAATGGCTCGAACGATAGATGTCAACGCTGGCAAGGAGACCTGCCACGGATTGGTTGGTTCCACTGGCCACATAAGAGACCGAGTCCAATGGGACAGACCAAGAAACCGGGGAGCTAGCTGGTACAATGACGTCGGTGAAATCTCCGGTATATCTAAAACCAGTTTGAGAGATGATGATGAACAATCGAGTTTTGAACAGTACTCACGCGGTTGTGTCAACTGCACCCATTGTGAATATACCATCTGGAACGGGATCATCCATGTGATTGAGCTCGATACCGCAGACTGCGGAGGGGGCCTTCCTGTTCGACTGTTAAGGTGGTAGCATTCAAGGGTCAGAATTGACGCACCCTACTAATGTTGGAATCAGAGAGCAATTTGGAGGAGAACCAGGGGGCGCCTTGATTCCGTAGCCTAAAACTCCTTTTGCGCCGATAGGATACAGAGCATCCGTCACAGTGTTCTCAGTCAAGCAGACTGCAAGATGTGTTGGTTCGATAAAGGAACCAAAGATGACAAGGCGACGTACCCGAAGCATTGTAGTCAAAACTGTTGGAATTTGTGCCCTTCAACAAGCAATGCTCGCCCACAAAACGACCTGTGATGGTTCCGCCAGAAATACTTTGGATGGTCGCAATATCATTCAGTGGTGTAACTGAGGATGAGGCTGCTTGGTTATAGCTACAGAACAAATGAGTTAAAGAGATGGAAGGTAAAAATCCCCCCACTATCCGCTGTTACTAACACCACCCGGAACACTTGCTACAGAAATAAAGTTCTGCGACAAGGAAGGGGCCATTTCGACCTCTTGATAAGGAGTTCCTGTTGAATGACATGGGCATGTGGGCTGATAACCTCGAATAAGTCATAACCCACCCATGAATACCGTTGTCTGTCGCCGATTCAGCAATTTCAGAGTATATTCGAAGGAGGCAACTGACCAGGTACGACACATCGTTATGATTCTTTAATTGCACTGGGATACCTTCTGGTGCACGTCGTTCCCAGCTCAAGTGAGCGTACGAGCCATTGACCAGCCGCACCATGAAAGCATGTGCGGTTGTAACCAGCGCAGAGAGCAGAAAGTACTGGAAACAACTGGAGTGCATCATGATCATGGTGGATGATGGGAGGGTGGATCACGACTCCATCATCCATGTTGTGCCCGTTATTATATGTTGCGGTGTTTCGGACCATGCGGACATCATATCAGTGTGATTGCATTTTTACTTGGCTTGGGAACCGAATAACTCTGGATCCCGCCCAGCCCCCACAGTCGACAGACAGCCTCGGTTCTCAAAAATAAAGATTTATAATCGCAGGGGTCAGCAGGGCATGAATCAACGTCCGGGCAACACGAATTCGATCTGGCTGGTCCAGCCTGGGCTTTGTTCACTGTAGTGGATTTGTCATATTCACCGTTCGCGATGATCCATTTGAGTGATCTGATCAGTTTCGATCTGCCGGAGCAAGCGTACATTTGAGCTGCCAGTCCTGAAATGGGAACAATGACTTGGCCGTGGATGAAACCGTGACTACAGATATCTAAATTTAAGCAACCTGTACTGTACCTGCTCCAACATCTTTGTCACTGAACTTCCAGATCTCCAAACCACCTTCACCTCCAACACACACCAGACCACGTCGCCAGTCGGCAGACAACCTTAGCACCGTCTCGCACTTTGAAAAATGCAATTGGGTCCTTTGTGCTCCGTATATCCCACACACGGACGACGCCGTCGTAGCACCCCGTTACCACATGACTCGAATTAGCCTCGCTGATAGCTATGCAAGATGGTGTCGATGGGTGAAAGAACGTTGCGGAGGAAGAGGTGGTGATGAGTGAAGGTGTCCGGAGATCGTACATCGTCAGTGTGCGGTCTGTAGATGTCGCAAGAGCAGCATTGCCATCTTGAGTGACAGCCAAGTCCAGGAATGGTTTCTCAGACGCAGACTTGGATTGGAAAGGTCATGTCAAAGAATAGTACTTTTCAATTTGAGAAATTGGTATACTCACGAATGTATATTCGCATGTTCCGTATTCCGTATCCCAAATTCGGACGGTTGAATCGAAGCCGCAGCTATATGCCTTGTTCTGTCGAGATGGGGAGAAGATGGCCTTTGAAACTCGGCTCGTGTGTGACTTCAAAACAGACAGAGGGGCTTTTCGTTTTGGTTTAGGTTCGTCATCCACACGACGGCGCTTTTTTCCTCGATCGGTGAGAGTCGGGTCAGGTGTCTCGTCGGACGAAGGTATCGATGTATCCCAAAAACCGATGAGACCATCCCAAGAAGCTGTTAACAGCCACTTACTATCAGAATGTATCGAAGACACCGGTTCTGTGTGCAGATGCGAAGTTGCTAGGACGGTTGATGATAATGATTCATTCTCTGACAATCTGAACTGAGTGATCTGGCCTGTACGATCTTGAGATGATGACGCGGTCGGAAACACAGGCGGTGTTGGTTACTGTGCGTGAACGAAGCGTCTTTGAATAATCAAACATACGAATGCTGCCGTCGTAGGATGCTGTAATGATGAAACTGCACACATGATTTAGAGAAATGGAAAAAAAAAGATGAGAGGAATAGAATGACGGACTCTTTTAGCTGACATGAGACGGACGATACCCAATCTTCGGCCAACGTCTTGCCCCATACTTGCCCGCAGCTGCCTATAGTACTACTATACCCTGTCTCCGAAACATCTAAAATAGTATCTGCGCCCTCAAATCATATTTAGTCAGTTTGAAGTCAATTTCTGTCCGAACAAAACACTTTCAACTCCTACCTTACAAATAAATTCCTTTGCCTTAGTGACACTCCACCTAAGGTCATTGGCTCAGGCAATGACCACTGGCACAACATTGATTGATACCGTTATCGAAGTCTCACAGGCAGATCTGAGTTTTATCATGTAAGATAGGCGCCCGAGAAATTGACACCGATCACAGTATCAGATTGTTGCCAAGGTGTCTATTGGCAGTGCAAAACATATAAATGAACTCTGAACCCCTCATAAAATATTCACAATCATGCCCGTGATCTTAGGTAAAAGGGTTGAAAGTAAGTGCTTTTACTTATACTACTAGGGATCTCTGATGACTGATTCTCTGCCACTTAAAGTTAAACCCATAGAAGGTATGGACTGTGCCCTGATTTGAATTCAAATTTAATGGGATAGTCACGGTTCACAGCAATATCAATCGAATTTCCCAATATGAAGTATACCGTGATAGCAGCTTGGTAAACAATACACGCACTGTATGTATTTTCTCATAATGACTCGCATTTCATATATGACCATTTCGCCCCAGACTTTGTGACCGGAATAGAACAACCACTCGCATTCTATCAGCTATTCATAACCCAAACTATAAACGAAAAAGACTAGTCTTCCAAAAATTGCTTAAAGATATCAAAAAGATATATGAACTTAGTTAGCGAGTCTACTAACTCCACTGTATAAATTTCTGATTTCCCAAAGTCACGAACCTAAACTTGACCTAAACTTATGCATGGTTGAGTACGACACCTGTAAGGTACTAGAGGTAGAGGGTCTTCGATTTCAAAAAACTTGAATAATTATTTAATTGGGCTGTGCAAAGCTTCTACTCGAGCTCCTAGGTCACCTTCCCGCTCCTTACCCCGTTTCCTTGCCTCTACCTCGCCTCTTCCCCTTCTCTGTGTTTCATTCCACTGGTTTCTTTGTTGTTATTTTTCTCTTCAGAATCTCTTCCTTACAGCTGGCGAGGTCTCAGTACATATACTACTTTCCTGGTACCTAGGCCATATATAAGAATAGGGCCGCTACCAGTCGTGATCTGCGTCCTACTACATCATGACAGAGAGCGAAGAACCAATTTTAATATGATGTAAGTGGTTGCATGAAGAACAAAACACAAGTCAGTACTTGTTTCCTTATTAAAAAACGTCTGAGTACGAGACTACTGTGGAGGAGGTGCCAGTGTATCAGGCAAATTTGTTCAACTCAGTCTCTAATCATGTTTTTAATTAAGCAACCTGCACTATACCTGCTCCAACATCTTTGTCACTGAACTTCCAGATCTCCAAACCACCTTCACCTCCAACACACACCAGACCACGTCGCCAGTCGGCAGACAACACCTTAGCACCGTCTCGCACTTTGAAAAATGCAATTGGGTCCTTTGTGCTCCGTATATCCCACACACGGACGACGCCGTCGTAGCACCCCGTTACCACATGACTCGAATTAGCCTCGCTGATAGCTATGCAAGATGGTGTCGATGGGTGAAAGAACGTTGCGGAGGAAGAGGTGGTGATGAGTGAAGGTGTCCGGAGATCGTACATCGTCAGTGTGCGGTCTGTAGATGTCGCAAGAGCAGCATTGCCATCTTGAGTGACAGCCAAGTCCAGGAATGGTTTCTCAGACGCAGACTTGGATTGGAAAGGTCATGTCAAAGAATAGTACTTTTCAATTTGAGAAATTGGTATACTCACGAATGTATATTCGCATGTTCCGTATTCCGTATCCCAAATTCGGACGGTTGAATCGAAGCCGCAGCTATATGCCTTGTTCTGTCGAGATGGGGAGAAGATGGCCTTTGAAACTCGGCTCGTGTGTGACTTCAAAACAGACAGAGGGGCTTTTCGTTTTGGTTTAGGTTCGTCATCCACACGACGGCGCTTTTTTCCTCGATCGGTGAGAGTCGGGTCAGGTGTCTCGTCGGACGAAGGTATCGATGTATCCCAAAAACCGATGAGACCATCCCAAGAAGCTGTTAACAGCCACTTGCTATCAGAATGTATTGAAGACACCGGTTCTGTGTGCAGATGCAAAGTTGCTAGGACGGTGGATGATAATGATCCATTCTCTGACAATCTGAACTGAGTGATCTGGCCTGTACGATCTTGAGATGACGACGCGATGGTGTACGTCGGGTCGCTGTTGGAGATGAGACACAAGGAGGTTATCGGGGCGGTGTTAGTTACTGTGCGCGAGCGAAGCGTCTTTGAATAATCAAACATACGAATGCTGCCGTCGTAGGATGCTGTAATGATGAAACTGCACGCATGATTTAGATAAATGGAAAAAAAAAAGATGAGAGGAATAGAATGACAGACTCTTTTAGCTGACATGAGACGGACGATACCCAATCTTCGTGGGGGATATCCGACATTTTTTGTGGAGGCATAACCGACTCGACATACTCGATTTCAAGAGTTTCTTCCTGGAACGATTGGCATGTGAGAACGAAAAAAAAGATAGTAATAGAAACGAACCTCTCCTACTCCATTCTCTGCACACCATGCGGCCAAAGTAGTCCTCAGCAGTTCCCCTTTAACGAGGAAATCGAATGGGACCGGATTGGGCAGCTCGAGAACCTTATTGATCAGCTGGGAAAGTTGATATCGCCTCCATGTCGTCGGAATCATAAATTTCTGACTTGGAATAATGTATTGCGTTTGTGTGGAGAGTGTTACTGGATGTGTTGATGAGTTCGAGTCCATTTTAGTTTGTAAGGAAGGAGTTGGGATGGAGAAAAAGATTGCACTGACGGCCCGGCTATGTAACTCAGCCGTGGCATGTTACAACGTCAAACGAGAAAATGCAGACTAACCTGTTATTCCCTGCAAAGTTGTTGTACGTCTTTCAACAAAGAACTAGAACGTGGCTTATGATACCATGTAGGTAACAGAACAAAAACGACCACTGCGACGGTGAAAAGAATCCAAAAGTTTGGCCGAGATGCTGCACCACATCAGGGTTTACCTCCTCTACCTGACTCTCCACGCCCGAGGGCTGTAACCTCTAGACCACGGTCTGTCTGGGAACGAGGGTCGTTTGTCAGGGAGCGAGACTGTTTGGGACTGCAGAGCAGCCAACGAAAGCAGGTGGCACCCTGGTCACCGCCAATTTCCAGAACCAGGCCTGCTCCAATGACTCCTGTCGGCCAGGAATTAGCAATAGACGACTTCTTTCATCCACCTCAATCCGTTTCTGCTCCCTCTGATCCAGGAAGAATATCCAAATTGTCGGATGACGAGCTCCCTTCCCAGTTCACTGCTCCTCCTTTGCTTCCTGCGTTGAAGCACTCTGTAATAGAAACACTCGGCCCTTCCGCACGTCCCACCCCAATTCAATCTCTATCTCTTAAATGGATACTCCAGGAGTCACAAGACCTTCCAACTGAAGAACAGAACTGGCGACAATTCTTTCTTGCCTCTGAAACGGGCTCAGGAAAATCCATCGCTTACCTCCTCCCACTCCTCCAATCCATAAAGCTAGCAGAACTGGCTGGAAAGAACATCCACCGATCTCAATCACACTCCAAGAGGTTGTATAACCCACGAGCGCTAATTCTCGCACCCACTCACGAGCTTACTCGACAACTTTCCGGGTTTGCAAAGTCGCTGTCGCATGAAGTAAAGTTAAGGGTGGTGTGTGCGAGTCAGGCAAATTCGAAGAGTATGAAGAAGGAACACAGAACGTCGAGGAAGATGGTTCAAGAGATGCTTGATGATGTTGAGGGCACCGGGGAGTTTGATGTGTTGAAAAAGCATGAACATGGGGTTGACGTGCTGGTTGGGACGCCAATGAAGGTGTTGGAAATGTTTAGGGGTCGTGGGTGGGATAATGGGAGAGACGAGGAAAAGCAGGAAGAAAATGATGAAAACGAGGAGGATCCTTCAGCTGATGAAGAGACTGAGCAGAGGAAACGTCGTCGAGGTCGTGACTTTTCTGTGGGTCTTGGGAAGAAATGGACTGCTGAGCTAGGACTGGAAAATGTCGAATGGGTTGTCGTCGATGAAGCTGATGTACTTCTTGGTATGTGTTTTCGTTTCAAACATTCATAGTTTTACATTGCTTATGATGCCGTTCTACAGACAATGATTTCCAAGCAACGACTCGTCTACTCCTCAACGACATTAGTGCAGCCCGAGGCCATCCCACTCCTCTAACTTCTGCCCCCGAATTGGAAGGATCACTACAAACGTTGTCCTCTCTTCCAGCCACCCCCATCTCCTATCCCTTCAACCTCGTCTTCACCAGTGCAACTATCCCCAATTCCCTTAATAAATACCTCGAAAATCGTCATCCGTCCCTCATCCGCCTATCATCGCCTAACCTTCACCACTTGCCCAAGGCGCTCGAACTCGAATACGTCTCTTGGTCCGGAAATAACAAATTTGCCGATATTCACCGTCGAATTCGTGAGATCTGGTCAGAAGATGCTGCCTCGTCTCCAGACAGAAACGGGGAGCTGTCCAAAGTGTTAATTTTCTGCAACAAGAGCACGAAGGTGATTGAGTTGAGCGAATATCTTGGTGAACACGATGTCAATTGTGTGCCGATGACGAGCGAGAGTAGGCACCGGATGATGGGTTCGAATCGGCATTTGTCGGGGTTCCTGAAGAAAACTTCTTCGGCGTCGAAGAAGGGGACTATGAAGAATTTGCATCGTGGGGTTGTTGTTAAGAAGGAGGAGAAAAATCCTCCGTTGGTGATGGTGACGACGTCTTTGCTCTCTAGAGGGTTGGACTTTTCTCCCGAGGTGAAGCATGTGTTTATTGTGGATGAGCCGAGGAATATGATTGATTTTCTGCACCGGGCTGGGAGGTCTGGGAGGGCAGGGCAGAGAGGGAAGGTGATTGTGTTCGGGAAGTTGTCGGGAAGGGGGAGTGACAGGGGAAAGGAGATTAGGAAAAAGGTTGTGGCGTTTAAGGCAAGACCCAACTTGAATTTGAGACCAAAGTATAAGGGTCCCCCGAGAAGCACCATGGATAAGCAGGCAAAGGTTGGGCAAAGGCCTGAGGCTTGAGTCGTGTAAATCTGTCTGGTCATGCTACTATGTATGCCACTAATGGTATTATTATATATACCCCTCTTGTAGTTACAGTGAATATACTAGCATCGCCAAGCCCACTGTTCTCTTCGCGGCCGTCTTTCGTTCGACCCCCGGATGCACCACTAATCTTCGCTACTGTTAACTTGGTGTGTTTTCCTTTTCGAATAAAAATCCTTATGTCACCGAATATATATTTGTCTCTTGGTACGATATAGGTGTGGAGAGTGAGATTATAATGGTGGGGGGAGAAGGTTCCAGCCCAAGCAGTACAAGCCTGGCGTCGGGGGGAAGGAGGTCGTTTGACTGACACTTGAAGGCGTCATTAATAACTGCGCAGGACAGTTCTATAGAATAGGGGAATAAGGAAGAGAATATTTTACTCACTCGCACTGGGAGTCGTTCTTGGTGCAGACGTACCATTGTCATTCTCGTCTACCTCAGGCTCGTCATCGCCGTCTTCCAACCTTGCTTCGATATTGACAAACCGCGAGACGGTTTTGCCTCATGTCGTACCGGCGGCGGCAATCAGTGCCAGGTCCCACTCAGCCTGCCCTACTTTCACCGTGCAGCCTGGTTGCAAGAATATTCCTTGTCTCATCCATGCCGAGGCAGTGATCTTTGCGTTTCTATTAGCACACTGACACATGTGGCAGCGGATAATTAGCAACCCAACAGCCGACCTTGGGCTGTGTGCTGATATGCTGCAAAAATGCAAATTCGGAAACTTGAAGTGATTTCGGATACGTGCAAGAACAGCCAGAAAGTATAGCCTGTGTTTACCCTGAATCATGATATGTTTCATGTGCCATAGTTTGCAATCACAGGGCGCTAACGTACAAACATCGAAACCGCAGTCGCCCTCTCCAAAGATTTTGGCGGCCCTATTATACCGATGGCTAAATTCCGAGTCTGACCGACTGGGGTATAAATATTGATATCTCAGTCAGTTCAGTCACCAACCATATTTCAGTCACCATATCTCAGTTCATATGCCAGAGGAACATTGTGGATGCCATTTTACTTGGCAACAGTTCAGCCATTCCAGATGCGGATGCCAGGTAAACTATCCAAGAAGAAAATATGTACGTACCAGGTTTTGAGCCCAGAGATCTGGCGTGTATGCTGATAGTTTTTGGTTTGTCAGTCGTTATGCGAGTTGGGCAAGGAAGGCAAATGTAAATCGCAAGTAGATTGACAACTCTGACCGTATAGTCCAAGTATTGACATCTCTCTAGCCCAGTTTTAGATAAAGGTCCTGACCGTGTGGAACCTTTCGTTATAAAAGATTCATTGTGTTTGAGTTGCCAACGGGTAGATAGAGATAACAAAAGAGAGAAGAAAAAGAAAAAGAAAAAGAGATGAAATTCCGCATATATTTATGTATGGCCAAATGTACTAACTGTTGACTTCGAATTTATGTAAAACGCCGCCCCGGCGGCAATTCAGCCACATTTTTCGTCTTATTACAGTCCCTCTGTACGACTCTTCCACCATCAAAAATGATTTTCCATACAGGTACACACCTTCAAGTTCCTGTCCATTGAATAAGAATATCAAGGGGGCACCGGCCCAGGAATTCCGCACCAGGGGTCAAGCCCCATGATGGCCACTGTTCTCTTCGCCGCGGCTGCGGCCATCTTTTCTTCGACCCCCGAATGCACCACCAATCTTCGCTGCTGTTGGTCTGTTTTCCTCTTCGAATAAAAGTCATGTCACCGAAAGAGAGAACCCAGCCCATATATTTGTCTCTTGGTACGATATAGGTGTGGAGTACCCTATCTAGAAATATCAACTTTCCTTTTTCCTTGAGCCCCTTGATAGAAGGAAATGAAAGTAATCGCGTTTTTGCATTTGCCCAACTTCTTCCCGATTAGGTTTGTTGACAGTCGAGACTACACATTTATTGCATCCATAAAGGTATACCACGGTACATACTTCAGTTATCAGAACTTGAGATGGGGGTACAAATTTCGTCCAATCCACAACAAGGAACACTGATGAGGGTTGTTTTCTCAATAACACTATCGCTTCTATAAAGAGGATAAGCCTGACAATCAAATAGACAGGTGAAAACGCGATCGAAATGCTCGCGAATGTTGCTGCAACGACCTGAAGAAGTTTCTTGACTACCCGTAGTTGAGTCCACGTCGCTGTCCCACCATTACCAGAGGTGAACCTCGAGAAAAGGGCTGTCAAGTAGTAGAGCAAGGGAATAACCGTGATTGTGATTGATCCAAGCCTCCATATTGTCTGTTCAGCTCTGGTAGGGAATATAAAGTTCCACCCAAGACAGTGGAGCCCGCCGAATACAGCACCCAAGATTGGAAAGATGATACGGAAGATATCGAGCTCTGAATCAGACTTTGGGGAGTAAAACGAGGGCACATGGGTAGCACCGGAGGGAATGGAGTTGGAAACCATGACACTATACAGGGGGCGAGCGATGGAGATGGCTGGCCACAGGACGAGGAGGTATGAAAAAATCAGGAGATATCCGGGAAGAAGAAAAAACCAACGAATGGAAAGCCGCTCGCCCTGATTACGCCAGAATATTTCGAAGACTCCCGAGATATATTTTTTAGAGAATTCAGATAGAAATTTGTGGAGGCCCCACTAAGTCTTTGGATAAGTCATGGTCGAGATCGTCGAAAACCAGTCACTCACCCCATCCCTTTCGATCCGTCTGTCCAATCTTCGCTCCAAATCGACTTTCATTGGAACGGACAGGCCCAACGGCTTACTCCACCAAAAGAAGAACATGATTACATTCAAACTTGCCAGAGCAAGCGTAACGACCTCAAGTTCAGTAATTGCGACCTTTTGAGCGAAACGTGCAATGCATTGCCAGTGCATCATGAACCACGTGGTCTGAAAAACCAAAATGGACTTGGACAAAAAATCTCCTTTCGCTTTATCCGCTATCTCCCGCTCACTGAAATTCAATTCGAATTCTGGGTCTTTTAAGAGATCTTCCAATATTTCGAGGGTGAGTATGGTAGGCTCTGCAGAATTCCCTGTTTGATTGTGGTTCGCTATATCAGGTTCATTGAGCATGATGCCACCCATTGCAACAAGATGACCATGAGTCCTTGTCCAAGCTATGGCACATTAGTATGTATGCGGAACTTTGTGGACACAGATGTGGTAATTACCTTGAGTTTCTGTGTCTTCTTTGCCTCTGAAAGTATTTTTAACATAGGACGAAAAACTTTCCCCAAACCCCTGTGTCCTCATCCCTCGTAAGAAAATATGAGCATTCACTGATGGTGCTGATTGTTCTATAAATTTCACCTTTCTTAGCGTTGTAAAAGTCGGCTATCTTTC
>Ga0307517_10002284_pt1 | contig 30925 bp, 22 predicted proteins | sample 23_EM_MG_FD_194515 | JGI IMG/M metagenome (GOLD analysis project Ga0307517, IMG submission 194515) | Populus trichocarpa ectomycorrhiza microbial communities from riparian zone in the Pacific Northwest, United States - 23_EM | ecosystem: Host-associated > Plants > Roots > Unclassified | place... | reverse complement strand
ACTCCACCCCTCTCTGGTATTTTTAGTTGGTTTTTAGACGGCTGTTAATTGTACCCGGGATTTTGCACCAGGATCTTCGTACCCTTTGCGTTTTCCAGGTCGATCTCGTTCTGCGGGATCGGGTAGATCTCGTTCACTCCTTTATGGAATGTGGCGCCGGGGTTCACACCATAGATGCTGGCCCTTGTTTTTTCAACGGCCTGGTACGCATTCAGCGTAGCCGACATATCCTGGGGATAGTTAGGATCTTTGTCCCAGCGTTGCAGGTCGAAGAAACGGGCGCCTTCCTGCGCCAGTTCCAGCCTTCTTTCGAAGCGGATGGCCTTCATCGCATAATCCTTATCGGTAAAACTGCCGGCTGGGTACGGATTTACCTTGTAATTATCCGCCAATGTCATCGCAGGTTGTCCCGCTACCTGTTTGTAGGTATAGGTCGCGGGGTCGAAAGAAGCGCTTCCGTTCAATTTGTATACCCAGGTTTCCGGGTGCGTCGCGACCCGGTTGCGGACCATGTTCACATAGTTAAGGGCAGTCGCGGGTGTTCCGATCTGTATTTCACATTCCGCGGCCCAGAGCAACAGGTCGGAATAGCGGATGATGTTCACGTTATTGGCCACGATCTGGGTAGGTCCCCAGAAGCTGGTCTCGTTGGAAGCCAGGGTCTTTTTCTGGCTGAGGGCATACACATTCTTCTTAGGGCTGAAATAGCCGTCCGTACCGTCACGAACCCAAAGGGCGCCGGGGTGAGGTCCGAAATCCAGGTAAGAGATACCGGGACGTCCCATGGTAAGGTCGATCCGGGGATCGAGGGTTCCTGTCCATTTGCCGGCCGAATCGGGCGTAACACCGGTGTTATAGGTATCGAACAAAGGCAGTCCACCTGCATCCGTCTTATAAGCAGCGGCCAGGTTGATGGAAGGATTGTCGAATCCGCAGCAACCGCCGGGGCCGCTACCGTCATTAGGGAAGTTCAGCACGTTCCCGTAGTTGCCGTTCGTACCGCTTCCGTCATTGACGGACATCTGTACGGAGAACACTGCTTCGGCACTGTTCTTGGCGCTGGGATCGGGGTTGAAGTTATTGAAATACCCGCCGGGGTTGAAATCGTACTTTGCACCAGTGCTGGTTACACCATTTAACAGCAGGTTATCCAGGAGTACCTTTGCTTTTGCATATTGCAATTCCTGCATATAGACCTTTGCCAGCAAGGCCATCGCACCCCATTTGTTGATACGGCCTTTTTCCGGTTGCGTTACATTCAGACTGTCGACGGCGAACTGCAGGTCGGCCTCGATCATGGGATAGATCTCCTTATTGTTGGGAAGGTTGAAGTTCCCCTTGGCATAGGTCACCGTGTCCCCTACATAAGGTACATTGCCCCAGATCTTCCTTGCTTCGAAATGAAAGAACCCTCTCAGGAAACGGGCTTCCGCCGTCAGTTCCTTATGATCGGCGCCCGACATATCCGATGCCAATGCGATGGTGCGGATAACGTCATTGGCGCGCTGCACGCCATCGTACAGTGCCTGCCATTTAACCTCGAGATAGGGGTTACCGGCCGTTGCGGTGGACCAGGTTTGCAGCGATACGATATCGCCCTGGTCGGAAGGGGTCGAACCCTTGTACGCATCATCGGCGCATACGCTGCCGAATACCCAGTTGTCCGGGCCGTTGCCGAACTGGTTGCCGACAGTAGCGCCGCCCTGTCCGTCCAGCATCGCGTAAGCGCCGATCAGAAGGGATTTTACACCTGCCGTATTAGCCAGGGTGCTAGGCTGCAAGGCGCCCAGGGGCTGCTTGTCCAGGAAACTCCGGTTACAGGCAAAGCAGATACCCGCCAATACCAGGAAGACCGGAATGATGAATTTATATTGTATTCTTTTCATATAGTAATCTCTTTATTTGGTACAAATAGTTTAGTTCTTTATTAGAATGTAAGCTGTACGCCGATGTTATAGTTTTTCTGGTTGGCAGGATAGTTACCGAAGTCGATACCGAAGTTGGTATTGTCATTCAGGTTAGAGGTCTGTAATTCAGGATCCAATCCTTTGTATTTCGTGATCGTGAAAAGATTGGCGGCCTGAACATATATCCTGATCCTTTCGACACCGATACGGCTGATCAGTGCGGTAGGCAGGGCATAACCGAACTGCATTTGCTTACATCTCAGGTAAGAACCGCTTTCCTTGTAATAAGAGTTGAATACGGTGGTATTGCTGAAATTCGCGGACCTTTCCAGGATCGGCGTCTTACCGTTCCAGCCGGGCATTCCAAAAGAATGGAGCGCGGCATCCTTGCTCATGGCGGCGTCGAATACCTGCGGGAAGTCCGTCCAGTATTTCACGTAGTTGATAACATCGTTACCGACGCTGGCATAGAAGAAGGTGGAGAAATCCCAACCTTTATAGGAAGCCCCGATGCTGAGGCCCGTGGTAAATTTGGGGTTAGGGTTGCCGAAGAAAGTGCGGTCATCGGAAGTGATCTTTCCGTCTCCTGTCACATCCTTGTAGCGGAAGCGGCCGATGGCGGCATCGGGCTGGTTGGATTTGGTGACGTCCGCGGCGTTCTGGAAGATCCCGACCACTTCGTAGCCGAAGAATTCGCCTACAGGCTGTCCGGGCTGTAACCGGGTAAAGGCGCCGAAACGGTTGGAACCGGCGCTGACCTTATCCTGGTATTTTACACCCTGCGCCAGGCTGACGACCTTGTTCCTATAAGATGTGAAGTCGGCCGTGATGTCGAATTTGAGATCATGGTGGACCGTGCCGTGGTAGGTCAGGGCCAGGTCGATACCGGTATTCTCAACGTTGCCGGTATTGCTGAAAGGCACGGACGCACCACCTACGGTAGCGGCGAGAGGTGCGTTGAACAGCAGGCCAGTAACGGATTTCTTATACCATTCTACTGAGAACTCCAGGTTATTGCTGAGGATCGCTCCGTCCAGACCTACGTTGGTGATCTTGTCCTCTTCCCAGGTGGTCAAAGGATTGCCGAACTGGCTGGAATAAGATCCCAGGGACGAGCCCGTGCTGGCGCCGCTGATATCGTAGGAAGAGTTAGCAGCCGCCTGGCCGAAAAGGCTGTAGGCGTTCGTGGTCCTTGCATTGCTCAAAGAACCCAGCTTACCCCAGCCGCCGCGGATCTTCAGATCGCTGAGCCAGGTAGCATCCTTCAGGAAGTCTTCCCTCGAGATCCTCCAACCGACCGTGGCCGAAGGGAATACCCCGTAACGGCGATCGGATGCGAATACGGAAGACCCGTCCCGGCGGAGGGTACCGCTGACATAGTATTTTTCAGAAAAATTATAATCCACCCGTCCGAACATGGAGAACAGGGCGCTCTGGATGGGATAGTTCGTCCCGAATACGTTAGAACCGTTGGTCTGCCCGGCCGGAGGTCCGAAGCTCAGCGTCCAGAGGTTCGGATCTACCGTCATGCTGGCGGGGTTGGTCACATAATAACCACCGCGCTGGGCCGTCATAGCCCGGGTATAGTTCTTTATGGCTTCCGTACCGACGATCACGCCGATGGTATGCTTGCCGCCGAAAGTATTGTTATACTTGAGGGTATTGGTCCAGGTCCAGCTGCTGTTGTAGCCGGAAGTTTCCGAGAAACCGTTGGGGTTGGTATTGTTCTCCGCATTCTCATACGCGGTATAAGCGAAAGCGTAATTGTAGAGGTTGTCTACCGATCCGCCGAAGCTGGAGCGGATCGTGAAATGTTTCAGGAAATCCACTTCCCCGAACACATTGCCGTTCATCTGCCAGTCGTTGGTGGTATTCCCGGCCGCGCGGGCCTGGATCGCGTAAGGGTTCTGCGGGTTACCCAATCCTTTGGAGTTGGTGCCGGCGTAATTTCCCTTGATGTCGAATACGGGGATAATGGCGTCCTCCCTGTAAGAGTGGGAGATCGGGTTACCCTCGTTCAGGTTATTATTCTGGAATCCGGGGTTCCTTCTATAGATAAGGAAGGCATTTTCCCCGATGCGGATATGATCCTTCACGCTGTAGGTAGTGTTGATCCTGGCCGTGTAACGTTTCAGGTAGGTGTTCAGCATCGTACCCTGCTGGTCCAGGTATCCGAGGGAGAAATAATACAGGGTCTTATCGTTACCACCGCTGCCGGAGATCGTATGGCTCTGGAGCAGGGCGGGTTTGAAGATCGCATGGAACCAGTCCGTGCCGCCTTTATTGGCCTTGGTGATCTGGTTGCTGTAGAAGGCATAGGTAGCGGGATCCGTATTGGGATCACCCGTCTTACCGGCCGTCGGTGTGATATAATCGGGGATCACCGGCGTGGCTCCGTAGCCATACTGGCTGTTCTTATACGTCGTGGCGTTGATCGGCAGGCCGCTATTGGCGAATTCCTGCCAGACCGCATTGGCCGTCTCGGTAGGATTGGCGATGTTGAACACGTTGCCCGACAAAGGCCGCTGGGTGCCGATATAGCCGTCATAGCTGATCTTCGTCTTACCCTGCTTACCTCTCTTGGTGGTCACGATGACGACACCGTTGGAACCGCGCACCCCGTAGATGGCGGCGGCGCCGGCATCCTTCAGGACCTGCATGGACTCGATATCGTTGACGTTCAGGTCATGCAGGCTTCCCGGGGTACCGTCGATAATGACCAGCGGATCCGAGTTACCGAAAGACGTGATACCCCTGATCCTTACGTTACTGCCACCACCCGGTACGCCGGAGTTGATGACCGTTACGCCAGGCACCTGGCCCTGCAGGAGGGATTCGGTCGTGCCCGATGGCACCGACTTAAGGCTTTTTACGTCCACCACGGAAACGGATCCCGTGATATCCTTCTTTTTCTGCGAGGAATACCCCGTCACGACGATCTCGTTCAGGGAGGTGGTAGCCGCTGTCAGGGCGATATCCCCAATACTGCTCCGTCCTGCAATAGGGAATTCGAGCCTGTCGAATCCTACCGAGGAAATGACTAAAGTGCTGTTGTCTCTGGGAGCCGTGATGGAGAAATTGCCATCTGCATTGGTCTGAGTGGCGATCTTGGTGCCTTTTACCTGGACAGTTACCCCGGCCAGCGGCGATTTGTCCGCATTGTTAAGGATCTTACCGGTGACTGTTTTTTGGGCGAAAAGGCTTGAACTGAGCGCTAGCATGCTTACAAGCAGGCATAGGCATGCTCTTGCGAGTGAGTTAGTTTTGAATGGCATAAGCAAACAATTGTTTGTGTTTGTTTAAAAAAGCGTAATTAAGCTGTGACTATATTTAATGTTCAGGAAACGTGAAACTACACTAAATGCGTAGATTAAAGTTAGTATTATTTTAACATTTTCTTGCAATTTTCTTAACAGAACGATAATAATGTCAATCTAGTATCCAATTTTAGGAATTGTACTTACATTAGCCGTCTAACGATTTAACTATGAAGCTGACCCATTTTTTTCTGCTGGCGGCCCTCGGAACGGGCATCGGCTGCAAACGACATCTTACCACTGCCCAGATTAAAGACAACCTGGAGAAGTCAATGGCTGCTTACCTCAAGCACGAACAGGACAGTCTTTCTTCAAATCTCCGGTTCGAAATGGTGGACGTCGACTACTTCGAAGAGAAGGATTACTATAATTGCGAGTTCAAGGTCCGCCTCTTCCGGAATAACGAGCACGATACGACCGGCATCATCAAAGGCCGTGTCTCCAAGGATTTTTCCGAGGTGTCCAAGAAGTGGTAAGGGTTTTACCTTACCTGCTTTACCTGCCGCCCGATAGGTTTGTCCCTTTATGGCTTTACTCCTGCCATAGTCCTCCTACGCCGCTGTTCGTACTCATGAACGAGGACTAGAGCCCAACTTCACTTTTTCAATGAGCCATCCATCTTCTCAACAGCAAAATGATCTCGTACGAAAGGCGGCTCCGGAGGACTATGGCAGGAGGTAGCCCCTGAACGGGCATTCCCCTGGCGGGTCGGGCTATCCACAGTGCACGGCACCTTGTTGCTATCCCTAATGCAAAAAAAGAATCCTGCTTCCACGATCCATAGAACCCGCACTGTCAGCGGGCCGGGAGTGGTCAATATGTCTCAAGAGGCACATTATTTCTGAGCTGATTCAACTGCCGCTAAAACCCGCTGCCGAAAAAAGAATACAGGCCTGGCTTTAGTCCCCGTTTATGAAGAAATACAGTGCCTCGGAGACATATTGGACCACTCCCGGAACTGATATAGCGGCGTTGAGAGAATAGTACCGCTCCCGGCAAAAGAATGCACAAAAAAAGCGGCCGGAAAACCGCACCGCCTAAAATCATTGACACGCTTAACAGCACCCCTAGCTAGTGGCCCAGGCCTTCTCCCCTTTCTTGTAGGGTATACATCCTTCATATCGTCCGGGGATCTGTACATAACGCAGGGCCTTGGTGGCGCCCGGCTCAGAAGTAAAATAACCCCAGAGGGTCAGCTCTTTCATTAGCCGGAAATAATGCGAGGGGTCCTCGGTCTTTTTCTTATCCGTATACGCTTTCTGCTCTTTGTCCAGTTCTACGAGCAGTTCCTGCCTTTCCTGCGGACTTGCGTCCATAAAATAATTTCCGTTTTTTTTCTTGCTGGCCTCGTTCAGCTTTTGCATGCCTTCCAGGAATATTTTCTGGTCTTTTTCCTCGTAGCAATCCTTCACGATCGTACCCATGAAATCTCCGACCTTGGCTTCTTTGGCCCCGGGGGTATTGGTAGCCGGCAGGATGGTCTCCGCCACCTCATCCAGGAAGGATATATCGTCATTGGAGAAATTAATGCCCGTCGCACCGATATTCCGGTGGCTGTTCGTACAGCCGGATAAAAAAGCTTCCGCGCCGAGAACAGTGCCGCCCAAAATAAGGGCAACCCTGGATAATGCATCTCTTCTATTCATAGTATCTTGTTTTATGTATGATCATTCAAATTATTTACCTCACTACTGACCACTCACTGCTGACCACTCACCACTGACCTAGATGTTCCCCTTCTTCAGCTCGCTCACCGCAAAATCCGCCGCGCGCGCCGTCAGGGCCATATAGGTCAGCGAAGGGTTCACACAGGCGGCCGAGGTCATACAGCTGCCATCCGTGACAAATACATTCTTCGCATCCCATACCTGGTTGTGCATATTCAGGACGGAGGTCTTCGCATCCTTACCCATACGGGCCGTCCCCATTTCATGGATGCCCCTGCCCGGGAAGGGATTGGCATCGCGGGTCTTCACTTTCTTCACACCCACCGCCTCCAGCATTTCCGCGGCATCGGTGGCCATATCCTTGCGCATCTTCAGCTCGTTCTCCTTGAGCTCACAGTCGATGGATAATACGTTCAATCCCCACTTGTCTTTTTTCGATCTATCGAGGGTGACCTTATTATCGTGGTAAGGCAATATCTCTCCGAAGCCGCCGATATTGAACTTCCAGGGTCCCGGTTCCGTAAGCGCTTCCTTGAACTCTTTACCGATGGAATATTCGGCGATCTCATGATCGTATCCCTCCCGGCCGGCGCCGCCCTGGTAGCCAAAACCACGCAGGTAGTCCCGCTTGTCGCCGAACATGTTGCGGAAACGGGGGATATAGATCCCGTTAGCCCGGCGGCCATAATAGTATTGATCTTCATAGCCCTCGACGATACCATCCGCACCTACGCCGAGATGATGGTCCATCAGGTTATGCCCCAGTTCCCCGCTGCTGCTACCCAGCCCGTCGGGCCATACATCGGTAGCCGAGTTCATCAGCACCCAGGCGCTGTTGAGCGTAGAGGCATTCAGGAAAATGATCTTCGCCTTGAACTCGTAGGTCTTATTGTTTTCCGCATCCAGCACTTCGACGCCGGTAGCTTTTTTCGTATTGCGGTCATATAATATTTTGGTGACGATGGACCAGGGACGCAGGGTCAGGTTGCCTGTTTTGACGGCTGCCGGCAAGGTCGAGCTTTGTGTGCTGAAATAGCCTCCGAAAGGGCAGCCCAGCCAGCACTTGTTCCGGAACTGGCATCCGGGCCGGCCTCCGTGCGGCACGGTGATATTGGCTACGCGGCCGATGATCATATGCCGCATCCCCTTGTAATGGTCTTTCAGGCGTACGGCCGCGTCCTTCTCCACGCAGGTCATATCATAAGCGGGCAGGAACTGCCCGTCGGGCAAATGAGGAAGGCCTTCTTTGGAGCCGCTGATGCCGGCGAATCTTTCCGCATAATCGTACCAGGCGGCGATATCTTTATAACGGATAGGCCAGTCGACGCCGATACCTTCCTTGGCATTGGCCTCGAAATCGAAATCGCTCCAACGATAGCTCTGACGACCCCACATCAGGGAACGTCCCCCGACATGATAGCCCCGGAACCAGTCGAATCGCTTTACTTCCGTATAAGGGCATTCGCTGTCCTTTACCCAATAGTCGAGGACGGCCTCATTTAAGGGATAATCCCTTTTCAATACGGGATAATCCTTTTTCATCTGCTGGGTAGCATGCGTCCGGTGAGGGAAATCCCAGGCTTCTTTATTGGCATTCACATAGTCCTTGATATGTTCGATATTCCTCCCCCGTTCCAGCATCAATACCTTCAGTCCCTTTTCAGTAAGCTCTTTTGCAGCCCAGCCACCACTGATCCCCGAGCCGATCACGATCGCGTCGTACGTATTCTCCGCCATATTAATTAGTTTAAACTTTTAATTCGATTCCTTATATATCACAGATCCGGACACCTTCTTCCAGGGATTTCATTTTATCTTTCTGCGCCGGAATGAACTCCTGCGCTACGTAACCCTTGAAGCCGGTAGCGGCGATCGCCCGCATGATGGCCGGGTAGAACAGCTCCTGCGTGTCGTCGATCTCATGCCTTCCGGGAACGCCGGCCGTGTGATAATGACCATAGTAAGCGTGATTGTCCTGGATCGTACGGATCACATCCCCTTCGTCGATCTGCATATGATAAATATCGTACAATAATTTAAAATGGTCCGAGCCCATCCGTTTTACCAGTTCCACACCCCATTTGGAGTTATCACACATCTGGTCAGGGTGATTGATCTTGCTGTTCAGCAATTCCATATGGATGATCACGCCTCTTTTCTCCGCCTGCCCGATGATCTTCTTCAACCCTTCCACGCAGTTCTTCAGGCCCGTCTCGTCGTCCATCCCTTCGCGGTTACCGCTGAAACAAATGAGGTTCTTATACCCGGCCTTGGCCACCAGGTCGATATGCTCCGTATAGCTCTTTATGAGCGTGTCATGATACTCTTGGTGATTCCAGCCCTTGGTAAGGCTGATCTCCGCGCCATTACACATGGAGGAGAAAATGCCGTTCTTCTGCAGGATGGGCCAGTCTTTGGGACCTACGAGATCGATCGCGCCGAAGCCGATCTTCTTAACGGCGGCGCAAAGGTCTTCCAGCGGCATGTCGTTGAAACACCAACGGCATACGGAATGATTGATATTACCTTTCAAAGTGATCTTTTTTTCGTGTTGGGTTGCAGGCTCCGATGCGGGAGCGCTGAGAGGGGCCAGCAGGCTTGTCGTTCCTAATGCGGCTGTTCCCGCAACGATATTTTTAATGGCGTCCCTCCGGGAGGATTGATTGGGCATATGTGGCGTCAATCGATTTAAAAAAAGGTAATTTACGAAATAATGATCAGGTAGCCAATGCTTCCAGCCGGTCGGCCTTTTTGCGATTGCGCATATAAAGCACCAATCCTGCAAAAGCGACGATCAACACCGCGGGAATGATCATGGTCGTGCTCAACACCTCCGGTCCCGCTGCCGATCTCGCCGAATTGAATACATTGGCCATCTCCGAACCGGCAGGAGCCGAGCGATATGCATCCAGGCTGGCGCCATCCGGCAGTTTCCTGATCATCAGGCGATCATAATAGCCGCCCATGAACATCATATAAATAGAGACCCCGAACATACCCGCTCCACCCATCAGGTTCAGGCCCACAGCGCCGGTCTTCGGCAGGTTCTCCGCCACAAAGCCGATCATACAGGGCCAGAAGAAGGCCACTCCCAATCCAAAAATAACGGCCGCGCCGAAAATAGCGGTGCCGGTCAAATGGATCAATAAATAAATGCCCAGGGTCGATAATATGGCCGATACGAGCAATACCCCCTGAGGGGCCAGCCGGTGCACGACAGGCTCGGCAAAGGCACGGCCCAACACCTGCACGCCCGCAACGAACGTAAGAATGAGGATGGCGTTATCCGTAACGGTCCGGAAGAGTACGTCGACCCATTGGTTCGTGAACAATTCGGTGATCGCCGTTCCGAACATGCAAACGATCATGAACAGGAAAAGAGGGTTGAATAAAGATTTATACATTTCTGCATTCGATACGCCCGCCGCTACCCTTTCCGTAACAGGGAATTTCAGGCGGAAAAAGAGGTACCCGTAGATAAGGGTCGGTATCAGCATCGTGGCCACTTCGAGCTGCCAGCTGGCGCCTATCTTGTCCAGGAAGAAGACGATCAGGGTGCCGATGACGATCCCTGCCGGGAACCACAAATGGAAATGGTTCAGCTTGGTCGTCTTATTATCCGTATAAAGGGAAGCTACCAATGGATTACAGGCCGCTTCTACCGTTCCGTTGGCGATGCCGACCAGCAGCGTCGAGAGGAAGAGGGTCCAATAGCCGTTCGCAAAAATGGTGAGTATGATGCCGGCGAGATGGAAGAGGAAGGCCAGCACCAGCAACTTTTTCATGCCGATGACATCCACGATAAAACCGCCGATGATAATGGCCAGCGGGAATCCCCAGAAGGCGGTGGCTGCGATCGTTCCCAGCTCGGAGGCGTTCAGATGGAATTCCACTCCCAGTTTATTCAGGATGCCTGCGCGAATACCGAAAGAAAGAGAGGTGACTAGTAAGGCTAAACAACTGGCTACAAAAAGTTTGTTACGCTGAATGCCTGCGTTCATGGCAAGATTGTTTAAGTGATTATAATCGTCAGACTTGTAAATGTAATTTTTTATTTTTAAAAAGCTATACTCTTTCCTGCTATAATCTCCTGTATTTTTAGCTATTCTTTCACTATGTTTTAAAGAAGCCGGTATTTTATTAAATAATAGCTGAATTCCGTAAAGATCAGTAAAATTGCAGCCGGCATCAAAGTCATATCATATGAATAGAAAATTAAGAATGGGAATGATCGGCGGAGGCAAAAATGCCTTTATCGGCGCCGTTCACCGCATCGCGGCCAATATGGACGGCCTCATCGAGCTGGTCTGCGGGGCCTTCAGCAGCCACCCGGATAATGCCCGTGAATCGGGGCGCGCATTGTATCTTCCCGAAGAGCGCATTTACACCAGCTATGAAGAGATGATCCGGAAGGAAAGTGAATTGCCCGCCGGCGTACGGATGGATTTCGTAGTGATCGTAACGCCCAACCACCTGCATTTCGCCCCGGCCATGCTGGCGCTGGAAAAAGGATTTCATGTCGTCATCGATAAACCCATGGTATTCTCCCTGGACGAAGCCCGCGAGTTGAAAAAAAAGGTGGACGAGACAGGCTGCCTGCTCTGCCTGACGCATACCTACTCCGGTTATCCCATGGTCAAGCAGGCCCGGCAGATGGTAAGGGAAGGGGCTTTCGGAAAGATCCGGAAAGTATATGTGGAATACCCCCAGGGATGGCTCAGCCGCCTCTCCGAAAAAGACGGCAGCAAGCAGGCGGAATGGAGGACAGACCCGGCCCGCTCCGGTAAGTCCGGATGTATGGGGGATATCGGGACGCACGCCGCCCACCTCGCGGAATATATCAGCGGCCTGCGGATCACGCAGCTCTGCGCAGACCTCAGCATCATGGTGGAAGGAAGGGCCCTCGACGATGATGGGAATGTATTACTCCGCTTCGACAATGGGGCTACCGGCGTGCTCTTCGCCTCCCAGGTCGCGGCCGGCGAAGAAAATCCGCTGAAGATCCGCATATATGGAGAAAAAGGCGGCCTCGAATGGGCACAGCAGGAACCCAATACTTTATTGTTAAAATGGCTCGACCAGCCGGCGCAGATCCTGCGGGCGGGCAGCAATTACGGGGACAGGCTGTCAAGCTATGCCATCCACAATTCCAGGACACCCGGCGGACACCCCGAAGGCTATCTCGAAGCCTTCGCCAACCTCTACCGGAATTTTGCGCTGACCCTGATGGCCAGGCTGGATGGCGTGAAGCCGTCCAAAGAAGCCCTGGATTTCCCTTCGGCGGACGACGGCGTACGCGGCATGGCCTTTATCGATAACGTGGTCAAGAGCAATGAAAGTCTTGAGAAATGGACCTTCTTCGAAGTGCCGGGCGACACCGCCTGTTAACCTAAGTCTTAACTCACCACTCACAACTGACTACTCACTTAATATCAGTCATATGCAAAAGATAAAAGGTCCCGGTATATTCCTGGCCCAGTTCATGGGAGACCAGGCCCCCTTCAATTCATTGTCCTCCATTTGTAAATGGGCGGCCGGCCTGGGATATATCGGCGTCCAGATCCCCAGTTGGGACAGCCGTTGCATCGATCTTCAACGGGCGGCGGAGAGCCAGACCTATGCGGACGAGATAAAAGGCATCGTGGCCGAAGCCGGTCTGCAGATCACGGAACTATCCACCCATCTCCAGGGACAGCTGGTAGCCGTTCACCCTGCTTATGACGCCCTCTTCGACGGCTTCGCCCCCGCACAGGTGCACAATAACCCGAAAGCCCGCACCGAATGGGCCGTTCAGCAGCTGAAGTATGCGGCAAAAGCGTCCCGGAACCTGGGATTGAATGCCCACGCCACCTTTAGCGGAGCACTCTTATGGCCCACCGTCTATCCCTGGCCACAGCGTCCCGCGGGCTTGGTAGAGACGGGCTTCACCGAACTGGCCAAACGCTGGCTGCCGATCCTGAATGAGTTCGATGCCCAGGGAGTCGATCTCTGTTATGAGATCCACCCGGGTGAAGACCTGCACGACGGCGTCACCTATGAGATGTTCCTGCAGCACACCGGCAACCATCCCCGCGCCTGCCTGCTGTATGACCCCTCCCACTTCGTCCTGCAATGTCTCGACTACCTCACTTATATAGATAATTACCATGAACGCATCCGCATGTTCCATGTAAAGGATGCGGAATTCAATCCAACAGGCAAGCAGGGCGTCTATGGAGGCTACCAGCCCTGGATCGACCGCGCCGGCCGGTTCCGTTCCCTCGGGGACGGACAGGTGGATTTCAAATCCATTTTCAGCAAGCTGACCGCCTATGACTATAAAGGCTGGGCGGTGTTGGAATGGGAATGCTGCATCAAACACCCGGAAGATGGCGCAAAAGAAGGCGCCCCTTTTATCAACGATCATATCATTCGTGTGACGGAAAAAGCATTTGATGATTTCGCCGGCACCGGTAAGGATGAAAATTTTAACCGCGCCGTATTAGGGTTGAAATGAATTATTTCGGACCTTGGGCTTCATTTTTGAGAATAGCATCATTCACTTTTTTAGTCAACCTTTTAGCACCATGAACAAACTAGCAATCGTACTATCCTGCACCCTGCTGGTGGCAGCTTGCGGCAATTCCGGCGAAACAAAGACTACTTCGAAAGATTCCGCGGCGCCCGCGACGACGACTACTGCAGCAGATACGAAAGGCCTGGAGCTGATCGGCGGCAGTGACTGCACTACCTGCCACCGGTTACAACAGGCATCCAGCGGCTCGGCCATCGGACCTGCCTATAGCCAGGTCGCCGATAAATACAGCCCGGCCGCGGACAGCACCGTCGATCGCCTGGTCAAAAAGATCATCGCGGGCGGCAGCGGCGTATGGGGCGCCGTACCGATGACCCCGCACCCGGCCCTGAAAGAAGCGGACGTGCAGGTAATGGTAAAATACATCCTCTCATTAAAGAAATAAGATGCTACAGATCAGGCATGCATTGTTCGCCCTGCCCGCCACCCTGCTGATGGCGGCTACTCCTTGTAAAGGTCCCGCCACAGAGGACCCCGCGCCCAATACACTCAGCGCAATAGAAAAAAAAGAAGGCTGGAAATTATTGTTCGACGGTAAGAACCTGAAGGGCTGGCATATCTGGGGAAGACCCGGAACGCCCGGCAACCAATGGGATATAAAAGACGACGCCATCCACCTGGACAAATCCAAAAAGGAGCATGGCGACCTGCTTACCGACTCCAGCTATGGAGATTTTGACCTGAAACTCGAATGGAAGATCTCCCCCAAGGGAAATAGCGGCATTCTGTTTTATGTATATGAAGATACCGCCCGATATAAGGAGCCTTATTACACGGGGCCGGAAATGCAGGTCCTGGACAATGACGGCCATAAGGACGGTAAGATCCACAAGCATCGCGCCGGAGATCTTTACGACCTGATCGCCAGTTCCTCCGAACCCGTCAAGCCGGTGGGCCAATGGAATGCCGTCGAGATCGAGAGTAAGAACGGACGTTTGAAGTTCTTCCTTAACGGCGTGAACGTAGTGTCCACCAATACAGTGGAAGACAGTTGGACAACCCTCATCGCAGGCAGTAAATTCAAGAACTGGCCCGACTTTGGAAAATTCAGCGCAGGAAGGATATCCCTGCAGGATCATGACTGCGAAGTCTGGTACCGCAATATTAAGATCAAGAGATTCTAAAAATACGCCAATATGAAAAGTTCAGCATTCCCTAAAACAGGAGCAGGGATCGCCGCTCTCCTGCTCTGCCTTGTCCTCTTCAGCGCCTATGCCTTCCCTCCTTCCGCGTCGACCTTCCACGCCGGTGAGGATCGCGCCCAGCCAAAAGTGCTGATCTTTTCAAGGACCAACGGATACCGCCATGGGAGCATTCCCGCTGGTATCGCCGCCATTAAAAAACTGGGAGCGGAGAATGGCTTCGAAGTAGATGCCACGGAAGACTCCACCTGGTTCAATGATAAAACGCTGAAAAAATATGCGGCCCTCATCTTCCTGAATACTACCGGCACCATACTCGGAGGGGAACAGGAAAAGGCCCTGCAGGAATATATCCACCATGGAGGGGGCTTCGTCGGTATCCATTCGGCTACGGATTGCGAATATAACTGGCAATGGTACGGTGACCTCGTGGGCGCTTATTTCAAATCCCACCCCAAACAGCAACAGGCGAAAGTCGTCGTGGTCGATAAGAACAATCCCATTACCAAAGGCATTCCCGCAGAATGGCAACGATTCGACGAATGGTATAATTTCAAATACATCAATCCCAAGCTGAACGTACTGGTAAAGATCGACGAGAAATCATACACCGGCGGAGAGAACGGGGATAACCATCCCATGGTCTGGTATCATGAATATGAAGGGGGAAGAGCCTTCTATACGGAATTCGGCCATACGGACGAATCCTATGTGGACCCCATCTACCTGGGTCACCTGCTTGCAGGGATCAATTATGCAATGGGGAAAAAATAGAAGGCCGTCGTCGTCGCCCGCATGGGCGGCGATCAAAAAACTTTCGCCAGCGATACTCCGAAAGTACCGCTCTGGTACGTAGGCATCACCACCACACCTGGTTGCTTATCCTTCCATAAGGAATGCTTGATAATGGGATAAAGCCAATAAGCTATTTTGGTGGACGCCATGCCGATACCCGCGCCTGTTATCACATCACTGCACCAGTGCTTATTATTATACATGCGCAATACGCCGGTGGCGGTCGCCATGGCATAACCGGCCACTCCATACCAGGGCGAGACATCCTTGTATTCCTGCCGCATGAACTCCGCCGAAGCGAACGCTTCGGCCGTATGACCGCTGGGGAATGAATTATAGGCCGAGCCGTCGGGCCTCAGCTGATGCGTCCAGCTTTTCAGGCTGAAGACGGCCCCATTGGCGATAAGATTGGACATGATATACAAGATGGTCCTGTCCTTGAAATTATTCTTGCCATGGATGCCCATCGCGTTCAGCGCATATACGGACACGGCAGGGGCAAATAACAGGTAGTTATCGATGCCGGTCTTCTTATGAGGCGACTCCGTCCAGATCTCCTCTTTTACCTTGCTGTTAAAATTCTTCAGGCTCCGGCTGTTCAGGGCCGTAAATCCATAGGCGACCATAATGCCCGGTACGATCATCGATTTGATAGGGAAAACCCTGCTGGCGGAACTGGCCTGGCCCTGCTGCCAGTCGAATCTCCCGGAACTGAAAGGATTGGTATAGGTAGGAATGGTATCGCTGCTGCGTTCAATGGGTACAATGGGTTGCGATTGCGCCGGCATATAACTTGCACATGCCAGGACGACTACCGTAGCCAATTTTATCATAATGAGGTATTTCTGATGGATGAACGGCAAAAATGCGCTTAAAGTATGTTAAAATTTTGCTTAATATGACATTACAACCGCTGTAAAAGTCATTTTAACAGGACATTAGGATCAGATGGCCGGCAATTTATATCCGTTGTGGTATTCCTTCATCATATAAGCCGCGTTGATCTTTTCGTCCGTAAACTTCGCCGCCTGTTTGTCCCAGACCAGGCGCTGGCCGCTGCGCATACTGATATTGCCCATCTGGGCCACCGTAGCGACATGGGAACCATCCTGTATGGAGCAATGCAGGTCCTCCATTTTGCGCGAACGCACGACGTCGATGAAATTGACCCAATGCTTGTCCAGGCCATTGTCCGAGGGCTTTTCAAAAGGCTTGCTGACCTTGCTCTTGCTTTGCTTTTCCTCGATCACTTCCCAGCCGCCGCGGCTGAGGACCAGGGTTCCGTTATTACCGATATAGGCGATGCCATGATCCCGCCCATAAGAACCGTTGTCGATGCCCATGGCATGGTCCCAGACCAGGTTGAACCCGTCGAACTCGTAAAGGGTGGTCAGGGTATCCGGGGTCTCTTCATAGAGGTCCGGATAAGCAAAATTGCCCCCCAGGGCTACAATGGATTTCGGCACATCCGCCTTCATCCCCAACAGGCCATAGTCCAGCAGGTGGACCCCCCAGTCGGTCATAAGGCCCCCGGCATAATCCCAGAACCAGCGAAAATTAAAGTGAAACCGGCTGGCGTTGAAGGGACGTTTGGCAGCAGGTCCCAGCCACGTCGCATAGTCGACGCCCGGAGGAGGCGCCGTATCCGGAACGACCGGTCCTGGCTTCATCCAGCCCTGGTAACACCAGACCTTTACCGTACGTATATTGCCCAGCTGACCGGATTGCACGAAGTCCACCGCATCCTTGAAATGCTGCTGGCTGCGCTGCCACTGACCGGCCTGAACGACACGTTTATATTTTTGCTGCGCCGCGATCATCGCACGGCATTCCCCGATGGAATTACCGACGGGCTTTTCCACGTATACATCCTTACCTGCCTGGCAGGCTTCGATCATGATAAGCGCATGCCAGTGATCCGGCGTACCGATGATCACCAGGTCGATATCCTTCTGTTCCAGCAGCTTGCGGTAATCGCCATACAGACGGATCTTACCGGTATCGATATTCATTTTAGCCAGATCGGCCATCCGCTTGTCCAATACGCTCTTATCGATATCGCAGATCGCCACGACATTGACGCCGGGCACTTTCAGAGCTGCGACCAGGTCCGCCCATCCCATGCCGTTGATACCCACCACCCCGACATTGATACGATCGGACGGGGCCAGCTTAGTTCCAAAAGCGGAGAAGGGGGCGTTATTGAAAGCGGAAAGGAGAAGGCTGCCACCTACCAGGGCGGAGCTGTGCTGTAAAAAGGATCTTCTGTTGCTCATTCCCTAAATTACGGAAAATCATGCAACCGATTGCTATTTTTTCAGCGGCTGCTCAAAAGCGGCTCAAGGATCATTTGTCCTGCGAAATATTTATATGTTTTCCGTCGTCCCGGAGATCGAAATGGATCCTCGTCTGTTCACCCTTCATATAACGTTCTTTGAATTTCTTAAATAGTCCATCGTCCTGACGGACGCCATTCACTTCCAGTCCTTCGTCGCTCAGCGACAAGGTTTTCAGCTCTTTCTTATTTTTAATGACCTTTTCACGGACCAGGTCGTTCGTAATGTCCCCGACCAGCTTATTCGACTCCGCCTGGTTTCGCAAAGCGATCAATTTCATTTTCTGGGCCTCATCCTGCATGACTTTGACATTTACCTGGGCTTTCTCCGCCTGGAGCTTCATCAGATCCGACTGTAACCGCAGCTCTTCCGCCTGCGTCTTCATGATCTCGGCCTGACGCCGCAACGAAGAATCCCCTTTCGTCATTTCTTCCGCCCGCAGTTTCAGCAGGTCCGACTGCCTCCTGCTATCTTCGGCTTGTAATTTCAGGAGCATGGCTTCCTTCCGGAGCTTTTCTTTATCCAAACTTATGGCTTCCATTTGCCCTTTCAGCAGATCCGTCTCTTTCATGGCATCCTCGGACCGTAATTTGGCCAGCAAGGCCATTTCCTGTGCTTTTTCCGCCTGGACCTTATCCAGGGATGCTATACTCCTGGCATCTTCCGATCGCAGCTTCGTTAATTCGGCCAGCTTCTTCAGGTCTTCCGACTGGTCTTGCAGCTGTAACAGCTGTTCTTTCATTCTTTGCCAAAGCTCGTTCACCTTCGGGCGGTATTCATCCATCCTGTCGCCGGATATGCGCCGGCCGTTAATATACAGGACCAGCAAGGAATCCCCGTCCATGAATACCCGGTAATGCGTTCCATTTTCATCCATATCATAGACCCCATTCAGCAATCGCCCGTTCGTATCCGCAAAAGCATGTCCGGCCACAGGGGCAATCACCGGGAGAACAGGGGATCCTATTGCCGGAACGGGCGCCTCTATTCCGGGGACAGCCGGAACGGGCGCTTCCGCAACGGACACTCCGGGCGCGGCGGCTGCCGGTGAGATCGTCTTCATGGGTCCGGCAGACTTGCTATTGTTGCTGGTCACGGGTTGCGGGGCCTTCTGACCAAGGACGGTCAGGGTCAGGAAGCTGGTGATGACCAGGCTTCCCGCTACGAATAATTTTTCCATGTTGTTCAATGTTTTATTGTTGTTATGTATGATCCGTCTCACGCGAAGCAATAAGCTTCCTTTTCTGCCGGGAAAGCCCATCGCGGGATGACTGCCTGCATTATAATATTCCTGGAAAGCGATGAGCGCCTTTACGAATTGCTCCCTGTTCTTTGTCTGCACGATGGCTATATCGTCGCAGCAGTGCTCCCGTTCGTCCCTGATCAGGGAGGATACCCACCGCACACCGGGATTGAAGAAGAACAACAGCTCCGTAAAACTTTGGATGAGGTTAACGAAATAATCCTTACGCCGCACATGGGCCAGCTCATGCAGGAGCACCGCCTCGACCTGGTCCGGAGGGATCTGCGACAGCAATCCGAAAGGGATGAGTATGATGGGTTTCAAAAAGCCCACTACCAGCGGGATTTTAATGAGCTCCGATTCCAATAGCCCGACCCGTGCCTTTATCCGCAGCTGGTCTGCCAGCTCCTGCACACGCGTCATCCAATGCCGGGACACGGCAGAGACCTTATAGTGCTTCAGCCTTTGTATATAGGCAAGGCTCGCCAGTATCTTTATGAAACGCGCGCTCAGGACGACCAGCCAGACCGCCACCACCAGGTAAGCATGCTCGTTACAATAATCTCCGAACGCCGCAATGGATCGTTGCAGCAGGCTACCCTCTTCTTCCCTGCCGGACCGCCCTTCCGTGATCTCCAGGACGATCGACCCTCCCTGCAAAGCCCCGTTAGCGATAACCCCGGGCCCGCGCCCATCCCCTGCCTTTCCCGCCGACGAATGCAGTTGCAGGAAAAAAGTAGTGCAGGCTCCCAGGAAGAAAAGCCCGAACAATATGGATAAGAGATTATAACGGATCGCCGGTCCCGCCTTACGGGTAAGCAGGATAACGATGGCCGCAACGATCGCCAGCAATAATCCCTGCCAGAGGGAATGCACCAGCGTCCGGCAGATCGCCTGCGCGACCGCTTCGTTGAATAATTGTTTCAGGAATTGCATAGCGTTGATTTTAACCTTTGAATTTATCGAGCAGGGCCCTTATCTGGTCCAGCTCTTCTTTCGAAGTATTCTTGTTGCCCAGCAATTGCATCATCAGGTTGCTGGCCGACCCCTCGTAAAGAGAGTCGACGAAACGTTCCAACAAAAGGCCTTTATACTTTTGCTCCTCGACGGCAGCGCTGTAGACATGCTTCATGCTGCTCTCATCCCGTTTAAGGATCCCCTTCTCCACCATGATCTGCATCAATTTTAATGTCGAAGTATACTGAACGGCCCTTTTTTGCCTGTTCAGCTCGTCATTGACCGTACGCACCGTGGAAGGCCCGTATTTCCATACTACCTGGAGGATCTCCAGTTCCGACCGGGTCGGCTCCGCCTTTTTGTTTTTCTCGTTCTTCATAGATCTAAGGTAGGAAATTTTTCGTACGAACAAACTACTAGGTACATTTTTTTTAAAAAAAGTGTACCTTATACGCTTGCGAGCAGGTCACAACCTGCAGCAAAACAAGCTTCATACAACCCCGACAAAACCCCCTTAACATGAAAAAGTCTTTCAGGATCATTGGATATCTGCTACTTATCGTCATCGTTCTTGTCGCCGGATCGCCAGGACCTTACGGCGATCTATGCCTACCTGCGGCATAAGGAATATCCCCGACCTGACCCAGGGTGTTTTCACGGATTTTTCTCCCGTTCTTTCACGGGAAATCCGTCCTGCTCTATATCAGGCTGTTATATTATTTACCTTTCGGCAATGACCTTGCCCTTAAAAACCACCGCATGCAAGAACTTGTTAACTACCTATTACAGCTGGGGCAACTCTCCAGGCAGGAAATAGATCTCGTTATCCCGACAGTTATCTTCAGGCCACTCCGCAATGGCGATTATTTTTCACCGGCCGGCGTGACAGCCAATGAAGCGGCCTTCGTATTGAATGGGATCTTACGCCTAGGAACTACCTCCGCCACAGGTCAGCAGACGACGGATTATTTTGTCGCGGAAAATGATGTGGTCATAGACCTGGAAGGGACTCCCTACCAGGCTCCACCCTCCGAATATATACAAGCAGTGATGAAGACGGACCTGGCCATCTTTCCCGCGGCAGGACTGAAAAGCCTGTCCGCCGCCATCCCCGGCTGGGATAAGGTCTTCAACGATATCATCGCAAGGACCTTATTGGCCAAAGCCGGAAGGATCACGCCGGCAGTAGCCGAAGATGCCACCACCCGCTACCGGAACTTCCTGGAAAATCATTCGACCATCGCCGCGCGCATCCCCCTGAGCCACCTGGCCTCCTACCTGGGGATCACGCAACAATCACTGAGCAGGATAAGAAAACAATTGGCGAAAAGGCACTTTCCGCCCTATGGCAGATAGACCCGGCCTATAAGGAGCATTTTTCATGGTAATTGATCAGTTCGATAGGCGTTCGCTCTACCTCGAACCCTTCATAGGAAACCCGGATAGCATCCAGCGCTTCTTCTATTTCCTCCGGGATAGTTAGCCGGACCAGGCGGCCGCGGATCTCCTTGCTGCCGGGCAGCCCTCGCAGGTAGTTGATATAATGACGGCGCATTTCATAAACGCCGATGACAGGACCCTTCCATTCGATGGACTTCTGCAAGTGTTTTTTGCAGACGGCTATACGCTCCTCCACCGTGGGCGGTGGCAGCAGCTCTCCCGTCGTTATATAATGGCGGATCTCCCGGAAGATCCAGGGATAGCCGATCGCCGCACGCCCGATCATGATGCCGTCCACGCCATAGCGGTTCTTGTATTCCAATGCTTTCTGAGGACTGTTGATATCGCCATTCCCGAAAACAGGGATATGTATGCGCGGATTGTTCTTTACTTTTCCTATCAGGGTCCAGTCTGCCTCCCCCTTATAGAGCTGGCAGCGGGTGCGGCCATGGATGGACAACGCCGCAATGCCTGCGTCCTGCAATCTTTCGGCCACCTCTTCGATGTTCTTTGTATGATCATCCCACCCGAGCCTTGTCTTAACGGTCACGGGCACCGAGCTGGCTTTCACACATGCTTCCGTCAGCCGGATCATCTTATCCAGGTCCCTTAACACACCGGCCCCTGCTCCCCTGTTCACGATGCCCTTCACCGGGCACCCGAAATTAATATCGATCAGGTCCGGCTGCGTCGCATCCGCGATCCTGGCCGCCAGCCCAAGCCTTTCCTCGTCGCCGCCGAATAGCTGGATCCCCACGGGCCGCTCGTCCTGGAAAATATCCAGTTTCTTACGGCTCCGGATGGCCTTATTTATTAATTCCTCGCAGGAAATGAATTCGGTGAATAAAAGGTCCGCGCCATTATCCTTGCAGACCGCCCGGAAGGGAGGATCGCTGACGTCTTCCATCGGCGCCAGCAATAGCGGACAATCGGGAAGGTTGATATGATCGATCTTTACCAGCTGAATAGATTGTAGTTAATGCCGCGCCATCACGCCTTCCAGCTCTTCCAGGGTCTTACCCTTGGTCTCTCTGACGGCCAACCACACAAATATAAAGCCCAGCACGCAGACACCTGAATAAATGTAGAAAGTCGCATCCTTCAGCCGGTCGAACAACAGCGGGAAGGTGAATACGAGGATAAAATAGGCGGCCCATAAGGCTATCACCGCGACGGAAGTGGCTACCCCGCGAATGGCCGTAGGAAATATCTCCGAGATCAGGACCCAGGTCACGGGCGCCAGGGAAAGAGCATAGGTCCCGATGGCGGCCAGCAAATACCAGGAGACATCCGCCGAACCCGCCGCCAGCATACGAACGACGATCAGGTATAAGATCGCCAATCCGCCGGCGCCTGCCAGCATCAATGGCTTGCGCCCCAGCTTATCCACCAGTAACATGGCCAGCAGGGTACAGATAAGGTTTACCGCCCCGATGAACACCGTCTGCAAAAGTTGGCTATCCTGCGAGAAACCGATGCTGGCGAAGATCCTGGCCGTATAATTGAACACGACATTGATGCCGCATAATTGCTGAAAAACGGCAAGGCCGATGCCGATCAGGACGGCCGGCAGCACCGCTTTCTGAAAGACGGCGCCATAACCCGCGCTCCCCGCGGGCAGATTCCCGCCAAGGGACTTTTGCATGGTAAGGATAGATTCCCGGGCAAAATCGACGCCGCCGATCTTTTTCAGGACCGCATCGGCTTCCGTCGACCTCGATACTTTCATCAGCCAGCGCGGGCTCTCCGGTAACCACCAGGCCCCCGCGAAGAACAAGGCGGATGGCGCCAGTCCATATCCGAACATCCAGCGCCAGGCATGATCGCCATTGTTGCGTAAATTATAATTGACAAGGTTCGTGATCAGGATCCCCAGCACTACCGTCAGCTGGTTGATGGCTACCATCCTTCCCCGCAGATGGGCGGGGGATATCTCCGCGATATACATGGGCGATAGCATGGAAGCCATCCCTACGCCAATGCCCGCCATGCAGCGGGCCCCGATGAAGATATCCCGGCCGGGAGAAAAGGCCATCGCCAGGGAGGACAGACCGAAAATAGCCGCGGCCAGCAACAACCCCGCCCTCCTTCCATACTTATCGGAAAAAGCGCCGGCTATCAGGCAGCCAATGATCGCACCCAGGGCCAGGCTACCGGTCGCCAGTCCCTCCCAATAAGCATTCAGCCCGAACTGCACTTTTAAAAAAGGCAGGGCTCCCGAAATGACGGCAAAGTCAAACCCGAACAGGTAGCCCCCTAATGCGGAAATAAAAGAGATGCCAAGAATATAGGTATTATTATAAGCAGACTTCGTCATACGGCAATTTTTCATTTTAAAGGTATCCCCCCACTTAACTTATCCTTCCTCCTAACTCACCACTCACCACTCACTACTCACCACTCACTACTCACCACTGACCACTCACTACTCACCACTGACCACTCACTACTCACCACTCACCCCCTCACCCCTTCACCCCGAACTCATAGATCGTCACGGACCGGTACACATCGCCTGGCCCCAGGATCGTATCCGGGAAAGCCGGATGGTTCGGGCTATCAGGGAAAGCCTGCGTTTCCAGGGCGACGGCCCCATGCTTACCATACGGCTTGCCCTGCGGTCCCCGCTGCGACCCATCCCACCAATTGGCTGTATATAATTGGATACCCGGCTGATCGGTAAATACCCGCAACACCCTTCCCGATACAGGCTCGTATAGTTCGGCCGCAGGCACTACCTCTCCCGGAAAATGACGGATCAGTACGTAGTTATGATCGTACCCATGGTCCGCAACCAGCTGGTCAATGCTTTCCCCGATCGGCCTGGGCGTCAGAAAATCCAACGGTGTATCCACCAGTGGCAACAGATCGCCCGTCGGCACGTTCCTTTCGCTCTTCCTGGTATATTGCAGCGCCTGTATATCCAGCATATGGCCGTAGATCAGGGGATCTTTGAACGCCGTGAGATTGAAGTAAGAATGATTGGTAAGGTTGACGGGCGTTCGCTTATCCGTCTCTGCGCTATACCGGATACTGAGCGCATTCCTGCTATTCAGCATATAGCTGACCTTTACCCGCAGGTTACCGGGATAACCTTCTTCTCCATCCTCGCTGAAATATTCAAGGACAACCCCTGTCTCCTCCCCTTCCCGGATGAGGGAATGAAGCCCCCATACTTTTTTATGAAATCCCTCCACACCTCCATGCAGGTGATTGACCCCGTCATTCAATGGCAGGCGGACAATCTGTCCGTCCAGTACGAACTGTCCGTTCGCGATGCGGTTCGCATACCTCCCTACGATACATCCGAAATAATCCGGGTTCTTTTCATAATCCCGGAGATCTTCAAAGCCTGCTGCGATATTTTCGATCCGGCCTTCCCTATCCGGCATATGGATCGCGATGATCGCAGCACCCAGGTTGGTCAGCGTAACAGAAGCTTTTTCATTTCGCAGGACAAAGGTATACACCGGCTTCCCCTGCAGTTCATAGCAAAAGGTCTCCGTCACCGATAAGGCGTCCTGTTTAAATTTCAACATGCAGTTGTTTAAAAAATGGGACCATGCGCAAATGAATGGCGGCGCCCTGATGATTGACATCCGCCTGGAGGACCTCTTCCAGGCAGTTCCTGGCCATTCCTGTATTACCGGACCCCAGATGCCCCAGCCCGATAAGATAATTGCAATGCACTTTGTTCCTGGCATTGATATCGATGTCGAACACGAGCATGTCCGGTAAACTAACGGCAAAATAATCGATCCGGATGACATCCTCTCTATGCTGCTCTCCGAAGGCGATGAAACGCTCGAATATCTGCCGGGCTTTGCCAGGCTCTCCCAGCTTCAGCCAGGCAAGGGCCTGGTACACTATTTTGTCGGGCTGCGGGTCATTATAATAGATGGCCTGCGCCGGTTCGCTGATACCCCTGGTAGCTTCCCTGAATTTCTCCTTTGCCTGTGCTTCCATGCCCAGGCCTTCATAGGCGCAGCCCAACAGGTAATGGATATCGTTTTCCTGAGTGCCGTACAGCTTTCCTTCGCCCAGGTGCTCCGGGTAATTCTCCAGTCCGGACAGGAGGTCCAGCGCCTTGCGGAACTCTCCGCCGATAAGGGCCTGCTTCGCCAACTCGATGTGGCAGAGCAGGAATTGCCCGATCACTTTCCCTTCGCCGCCTTCCCAGGGATGGAACCTGCGGGCCGCCAGCAATTCGCGGGCCTCGCCGAATTTCTCCAGGTTATTGTACAGGACGATCCTTTCCAGGTACAGATCATCGCGCTCACCGGTGAGATCGATATTTTTTTCCAGCAAGCCAAGCCTCTCCGCGAAGGGACGGCCGCTGATCTTATATAACTGGTCCAATTCCATCAATATCCGGGCATCCGAGGGGTCCAGTGAAAAAGCCTTTTCCATGGCGGCTATCGATTCCTTCTTTTTCTGCAATTTATTGTAATAGGCCAGGGACAGGTTGCGATGCACGGTCGGGAATCCCTGATCCAGGGCGGCCGAGCGCTCCCAACAGGCGATGGCTTCCGCATATTGTCTTTTGTCATACCAGAAATTACCCAGGTAATAGGCGGCCCTGGCATCCGAGGGGTCCAGCGCCAGCGCATTCTGCAGGATCAGGACCTCCTCGATCTTATTCGGGAAGCAGCAGGCGGGGTCCTGTGCGGACGCCAGCCGGCAGTATTCCAGCGCCTCTTTCTTTTCCCCTCTTTGTGCGTGGAACCATCCGAGGTAGTATGGCGCCAAGGGCGACAGATCCTTCACCACGGCAGGCTTTTTGCCGCCCGATCCATCTCCGTGCAGCTCCGTGCCGGTCATCTCTTCTCCCCCCGTTTTCCCGTCCATATATAGCTGCAGCAGGCCGATGGCCGCATCATAAAGTCCCGCATGCGCATAATCCAGTGCTATTTCCAGGTAGTTCTGCAAAGCATCCCGCATCAATGCCTTCATCTTATCCAGCATGGCCGCAGCGGTCCTGGCATCTCCCAGTTCCCCGGACGCCAGGCAATGTTCGAACAGGCAGCCATAGTTGAAAGGATCGAGCTCCAGCGATTCCCTGATCAGGGTGATCGCCGCCTGCATGCGCCCCGTCTTCCTTAACAAGGCAGCTTTTAAATGGCGCACCGTCGGGTTGTGGTAATGGCGGACCAGCGATTTCTCTGTCATCGCCAGGGCCCGGTCCCAATGTTGCTGCGCAGCGGCGATCCTTGCCAGGGACAGGAAACCGCTATGCTGCCAGGCATCGTTCCAGGTAGCTTTATAAAATGCCTCATAGGCTTCTTCCTGCCTTCCCTGCAGTTTCAGGCACCAGCCCAGGTTATAATAAGGTTCTCCGTCATAAGGATTCGGATTGCGCCGGGTCAGCGACCGGACAGCCCTGCGGAAATAAGGTTCTGCCTTTTCAAATTGTCCCCTGCGCAGCAGTAACAGCCCGATCGCATTATTACAGCGTAGGTCTTCGGGGCTCCTTCGCAGGCCTTCCTCATAATAGTCCAGCGGGTTGAAAGTGGCGTGCCGGTACTGCTCCAGGTGCAGACCGTTGAGATATAATTCTTCCACCTGTTCGATCTCGGCAGGCAGCCTGGCCGCTGTGGCGGCGGCAGGGATCTCCTTATCGCCCGCTGGCTCGGGTTGCCAGCTTACCAGCTCCCGTCCCCCGGCATCCTCTACCACTACCTTCCAATCTCCTGCGACGATGGCTCCGGCAGGTTCGTAACTGCCTTCGAAGACAGAGGACGGAGACAGATCATGAATATACTCCTGCATTTTTTCCCCCCTCCTGTACACCCCGATGCGGGCCTGCTCATAGCGCCCCGTGGCATAGACCTTAATATGCAGTTTGCTTCCCTCCCACTCCATGTTCAGCATGGCTTCCTTCGTGGCATTCTTGACGACCCCTATCAGGGAATAAGGCATGAAATATTGTTCGAAGGTTTTCTCCTCGTTCGGCTGCAGCCAGGAAAAATCGGGTTGGTTATCCGTGAATACCCCCGTCATTAATTCGATATAAGGACCGTCCTCATCCGTGAGGTTACGGTCCCAGGCAAATCCGAAATCGCCATTGCCCCAGGTCCACTGTTTCTTACCAGGGGACAGGTGATGATCGGCGACGTGCAGCATGCCGGCACGGGTATCATGTTCGTAACATCCCATGAAATCGTATTTCGACCGGATAGCCATATAGGAAGTGGGCACGGGAATATTGGCATAGCGTGAGATATCCGTTCCCGGCGCATAATTCACTTTATAATAAGTACCCGTTGCAATGGGGAAATCCGAAACGTCCCTCTTACCGTGATCGAACACCGCATATACATCCGGGGGAAATACCGACTGGTAGTGCTCGTTCACTTTCACCGCGGGATTGGCCCACCAGAGAAAGGTCTGCGGGAACATCGTCCTGTTGAACAACCGGCCCCTGATCTCCATATAAGCTTTCCCGGGATACAGGGTGAACCCGGCCATTCCCTTGGTCCGGAACATCAGCTCGATCTCATGCACCCAGACAGTCTTGCTGCCGTCCGCATGCTCTTCGATCGTGTGATCGACGGGACTGAAGGTGCTGGGACGATGATGCTGTGGCCAGTTGAACTCGATACCTCCCGAGATCCAGGGGCCCGCGAGGCCCACCAGGGCCGGTTTAATGACCTGGTTGTAATAAACGAAATCCCTTTTTCGTACCTTATCATAAGCCCTTTGAACCCTGCCGCCGATCTCAGGCAGGATCATGATCTTCAAATATTCATTTTCCAGGTAGACGGCAGTATACTCCTCTTCGCATCTTTCATCTTCGATCTTCTCGATCACCGGATGGGGATACACGACCCCGCTGCTGCCCTGGTATACCCGCTTTTCCAGGAACATAGGGTTCTTCTCCGGCTTACCCGTCTTATACGTCGGTATCTTTACCTTTTCGACCCAGGCTCTTACTTCCATAGCTTAGTAACGTTTATACAATAAATGCTTATTCATGGACAGGCTCCAGTTTCACCAGCAAAGCATCCTTTTCCGGAACGCTCAGTGAAAAAGAAACCTGGTCTTTTTCTATTATTCCCAGCGGGGCATCGGTCATAAGATCCCGCAAGACATATTTACCCGGAGGCAGCCCCAACTCCTTCCTGGCGAAACTGCGCTTAAACATTTCCTTTCCGCTGAAATTGAACAGCGCCAATAAAGAGGTCGTTATCCCATCTCCGCCCTCCGGCATGCCCTCTCCCTTCCTGAAAAAGATCATTTGCTGATCGGGACCCGGTCCATCGGAGAACTGCAGCGGCATGAAGGCCCTGGGATGACTGAACAGCGCACAGACGGTGGGGTGGTTTAAAAATTTCAGCGCCCGCTCCGCCGCCAGCGGATGCCGGTAATCCGATCCGTCACCCAGGATGCTGCCCATTACGATCATCGCATAGATCCTTACTTTGATCTCCTGCTCTGTCAGGTCGGGATTCTTCTGGAAGCTTTTCATGATGCTCACGTCCAGGTTGGTGAAAGGCCATAGCGTGCCCTGCACCCACCATAAATGAGAGCCAGTCGCCAGGGAGGCTTCCGTGCTGCCCCAGTTCGGGAACCCGGGTTGGTCGTCGCGAAGATGGGAATATACGTCGGTCGAAACGAAACGGGTATGGGCATACTGGCTGGGGAACATCGGTGAGATGGCCTGCGTGATGAAGATATCCGGCCCCATGATCGAGTCGACGAGATGCTTCAGCATCTTCATGGCCTGGTTATAGGCCTGGATGCCGGAACGCACCGATCGATCATACCGGGTAGGCGATTCCAGGGCGCCGGCCGATAAAAAATCGATCTTGATAAACCGCGCATGGATCTGTTTGGCTTTTTGGAGTTGCCCGATGATCAGTTGCCGGACGGCCGGATGTGTGACGTCCAGGGGATAAGCGCCCCAATCGCCGTCCTTATAAGGAATGACCTGATGGTTCCTGTCTCTCAGCAGCACATCCCGCAGCTCATAATCGGTGCCGTGCAGCTTGCCTTTCTCGAAGGAGTTTTTCCAGGTCCAGACGGCAAAAGGGATAAAATAAAATCCCATCTGCTGCCCTTGTTTCTCCCCGTAGCTGCCAATGGACGCCAGCACGTCCGTACTGTAAATAGACTGGTCATAGGAATCGACGCTCAATACCGGCTTCGCGTATTTACTGAACTGATCGAGGGAATGAAGAAAATCCGAGGTCTGATAAACGCCTTCCGGCAGCATGACCTTTTGATATCCCAAAACGCCTTCTACGCCAAAGCTGTTCCAGTACACGGGGGCATATCCTTTCCAGCTCAGGCGGCCATTCAACCGGGCGTTCATTTCTCCATAACCCTTCAAAGCCTGGCGGACATCCCTGAGCCCGCAGAGATAGATCAGCGGCGAACGCAATACAGGGCCTATCATCGTTCCGTGCGGCTCATAATCGTGCGTCCCGTCCCGTCCTCCATAATCGGCACGCAAAGAAGGATCATCCCGGGTAGCCGCGCCGCCGAAAACCCGGAAAGAATCGATGATCCCCCTGGCAGGACCGGTCCCGTAAACGATCCCTGTTTTCCAGAAATCGTGCGATACGCTACCCGTCACGATCCCGGATAGGGTCGTATAGTCATAGACGGACGAGAACTCATAGCTGATGCCTCCGACTTTTTTCCCCGGGTCCTGGGGCCATTTTTCTTCGAGCACATTCACCCAGTCATCATTATCGAAGGGAACATCCAGGATGCGCGGTTCGTTGCCCGGGATGAACAGACGCCCACCCTGTGAAGGAAGGATGGAGAGCGGCGATATGTTCCTGCTCTCCGGCGCAAACCCGGGGTTCTTTCCCTTATCGGCCTCCGCGAGTACCTCTATCAATAAAAAATTCCCGCCCTTGTATAAAGTGATATGCTGCACCATCCTCAATGGACGATCCGGATCCTGGTGAACGATGCGGATCCTTTGCCCGGCGCCAAGACTATCCCTCACGGGTTCGATGCTGCAGACATGTTGTCTGAAATCGGCCGTACTAAGCAGGCCTGCGTGCAGGTCCTCCACATAAGCTACCGTATTGCTGAGTGTAATACCGCCTTCCCACCGGTAGTCGACCTTGCCGGTAAGTTTATCGACCACTATTTTTACGAATGCATTGGAGAGTACAAGACTGTCCTTATCGACCGATGGCGCCTGTCTCCGGGCTGTAACAGTCGAGGCGGAAATAACAAAAAACAGGACCAGCAGGAGTTTAGGCATAGTAATCGCTTCTGTTCGTCAAATTTCGGATTTGAGGGCCTCCCGCGAAATAGTGTATACACGGGAAATGATGGATTTTATTACGGAATTCTCCCTATAATGGCAGACAGCAGATCCCCTGAATGGCCAGTGTAATGGGCATGACTTACAAACACAAACCGGCACTTTCAGCGGCCATTTGCGGTACTATGTCTCAAAAGATTCTGTGTTACCTACCAAATTAATTTGATTGTATTATTTTTGTGTTTTAGGCGGCTATATGCCAGCCTGTTTAGGGAGCGACCTCGGTTGCTCTCTAATTTTTTAAGCTTTGCCGGGCCCTTT
>Ga0307517_10002283_pt1 | contig 30933 bp, 28 predicted proteins | sample 23_EM_MG_FD_194515 | JGI IMG/M metagenome (GOLD analysis project Ga0307517, IMG submission 194515) | Populus trichocarpa ectomycorrhiza microbial communities from riparian zone in the Pacific Northwest, United States - 23_EM | ecosystem: Host-associated > Plants > Roots > Unclassified | place... | reverse complement strand
CCCCCCCCCCCCCCCCCCCCCCCCCCCCCCCCCCCCCCCCCCCCCCCCCCCCCCCCCCCCCCCCCCCCCCCCCACCCCTGACATGCATCAAAGCCGTAACTTTACTCTACTCTAGTGCCAAGGCAATTGGGCCCGGATGTTTCAGCGACTGTTAGATTGACAGTCACGGTCATAGAATCCGTCCTATTCGCTCGCTACCCAAACCTGACCATACCACCAGTGGTGCACCAAAGCCTCCCACCCATTTCGTCCTACTTCCCACCAGGCTACTTATCAGAAAGGACTTTTCCAAATGGACCCCCAACCCCTTAAGAGGATTATTATTCCTGCAAAGCTCCGTCCCCGCACGACTGCAAGCAGCCTTATAGCGCATCCCTTCCTCCTCCACAAGGAGCCCAAGCAACGCATAGATTAATCCAAACTAGGGCTTCCAGGTTGAGCTAGATGCAGTGCCAATTTAAACTTCGTTGTACCTAGCAACAAGGAGCTAGGGTACCATAAACCCGGTTTGGCCATCGTGGGGCGGGGTGCGCTTTTTCTCTTTGTGAGCATCGCAAGAGCCCTTGATGATCATTGATTTTCCTAAATAGGCCTCTTTCATCCTTCGTTCCGGTGACGCCATTGTTCAGTATCGAGAGAGTGAATATGGGTCATAGCAAGCCATTCACCCAAACACTGAGCACTATTCAAACTTAAACTGAAGCCCGACTAATCACCCACCGGTGCTTTGTCAAATCATGCAGATACAATACGGTAGCTTGCCATGCTGGACCCCCCTGGAATGGCATATGGTATTGTCGGCCTTCCTCTCTTGGAGCTCTCTGCGATAGACATCTTTTAATATCACTTAACAAATTGATCAGCGCCAAGTCCCCGTTTTGCGCTACCGCGCCTAGCTGTGGATTTTATATTGTCTCACACTGCCCAAGGGATACTGTACCCGGCAATCATACAGTACGAGTACTCGTACGTTCAATATGGTTAAGAAAGACAAATCACAGTCAAACTTCGCTGTCCCGGGTTTCCGCGACGCAGATGATACCTAGGTGCCCCGCTGGAACTCTTTGATCTTTAAAATAAAATAAGATTACACTGAAACCTGGCCGGACAGATTCATTGAGTTTTGGCCACCCGGGATGGCGGGGTGAGACTGCACATTTTGTACTAGTACGGTACCGTAAAATCTCGTGGAATCCACCATCTCCGGTCTGTCACGTATACCCCAGCAAATGGCGACATCAGCCCAAGATAGGTTTAGCTTGTCGGATTAACGAGATCTAACACAGCCAAATGACTCAGGCTATACCGTGTCAGGAAAGCACTAATCCTTCTTGAGAACTTTTGACTCAAACCCCAGAGATCAGCGGCTGCCGGAGATGGTGGATTTCACGAGATTTTACGGTACTCGAGTGGTATCATACGGTACCACACCCCAGATACTCTGCGGGCAAGAAGACGCTCATCCAGGAGAGCCCTGGTACTCTACTGTGTAATCCTGGGCCATGCCCACGTGTACTTGGTGGGGTAAGGCAGGGATAAGGCAGGGAAACAAGGAAGGAGGGGAAGAGGGGGGGGGGGTGGATAATGTTTTGTCTGCTTCGGGAAGTGGGGTTGGGTGGGTAAGACTAAAGTACTCGGTACCATATGAGCGAAATGTTCTGAATTGTAGTTCTGTAACTGTTGAACCTAGCAAATGACTCGATTCGGTAAACGGTCAGACCATAGTGCGTCAGTCTGGTTGGTTGGTTGGCTGGTTGGATGGATGGAAAGTGCTCGAGTAGAGTTCCCTCCTTTCTTACAATTCCGGGAGCTGTTCTCGCAGCATGAATTTTTTATTTTTTAGTGCCCATGGCTTGAAAACCTCAATAAGTGTTCCGAGGTTAGACTGGCCCCCAATCTGGGGTTCCGATACTCGAGTGCAGCACTGGTCCTCGGCACGGGAGAGCGGCCAAATTGATTGGCACTGTGGCCCAGGGCTGCAAGCACTCGGCTCTAGCCAGCCCTTCAGAAGGGCCTCCATAGTTTCCAAGCTAACCAGGACAAGGGATCGGAAAAATAGGGACTGTTTCTCTAGAGACGCAGCCATCCCTGTAATCACGAGAGCTACTGGTAATTCATCGTGGGCTAGCTACTGTATAAGTTAGAGGGGTGGGCTAGACTGGCTTCTCTTGATAGAGCATTACGCAAGTATACCGCAGGTATTTGAAATACTGATGGGGGTTCGGACTAAACATCATAGAATATTAGGGGAGTGTGCTGGTGCGGATGAGGGGATGCATAAACGAACCGATAAGGAAGAGCACATGTGGTCGTTACGATTAGGTTATGTGGGGGGATATGTGGTCAGAAGCACAGCACAGTACATGAGTGCTGTAGCCACAAGCACACAAGACCTTATTTGGCGGAAAGGAAAAGAAAGGTGGAGGTATCTAGAGAGCTGGAAATTATTGGCGTGATATGGTAGGGCCAAGGTGGTACAGTATGGGGCGACAGCAATATTAGTTAGCACAATATGGAGCTTGTTTGGTCAATTTGGGGGCTGGATATTCATTGCTACTCGCATTATCGTATCCCTGAACTACTGAGACTGTGGAAATTTATGCAGTCCCTGACAATAGCTATAGATATGACCAAGGTACCGCCTTAGTATTCTTCGGTGATAGTGACCTTAGGTCCGATCATATAGCCAACGTCAGCCGCGATCCGAGGTCCGTATATTTGCAAAGCCGGAGCACTTGGCAATTGAAAAAGCAGCTTACCAGTACTTGCATCGTGCGAGACAATCAGTAACAGAAAACGGGAGGGCATGCGGTGCCGGTATTTCGTATTCGCTGGACGCATAGATTCTTTTACCACACACTCCATTAATCCCCACCTTCGGGAGCTACTAGCCCCGGACAAGTACCGGTGTGGGGTAGGGTCATATCATGGGGTAGTTAGACGGTCACACTTGGTGTTGAGTCCCATTGTGACTCACCCACTTAGTAGATAGCTTGGCGTGCAGAATTTTCTGTATATAGCCTCTTCAACCTTCTGTAACTAGACAAGCGGGCACAACACACAAGTCAAGCACACTACTCACGCGGCCGGATTGAAATCAGAAGGCCTAGTTTTGGACTAGTGCTTGTCAGGTGACAGCTAACCACATATGGTATAAGTTTTCCAAACTCGCTATGCAGCCATGAGTGCAGGGCCACAAGTATGGTGGGATTTTCCACAGAGTTTGGGGAGTTTATACCGTATATGGTTAACTATCACTAAACATGCACTAGTCCAAAATAGGCCCTTCTGATTTCAGTCCGGCCGCGTGAGTATTGTCAACGTTTCCTTTTTCTACTTTGATCCCTTAACCTGTATTCAAACACTGTGGCTAAAGGCTAGGTTGATAGCGTGGGTCATGAGCTTAACTGGACTAGGCAAAGTGGTAAGCGATCAGAATCCCTTACCTTGTAATCATGGCTAGAGTCTATTTGGGTAATCGTGATAGGAAAAACGTTGTGGTTCTGAAGTGGTGTAGTGCTCAGAATACTGCGGAATCAGTAATGTTCAGCATTGCCATGATGGAAGCCAGAGTGGCCGCGTAGATTTGCTCCCAGGTACTAAAATAAGCTAATGTGGACACCGGAAAAATACCATCGATCGTGACTCCTTTTGTGTTGAATTTTAACTCTAGTTGCTACTTCCTTCATCCATGCGATCGATGATCTCTACTTTAGCGTAACACTAAAAGTGCCTGAACGAAAGTACAGGTTAAGGGATTGGGTCAAGCACTTCTCTCCTACTATCCTCTATCCGGTGAATTAAGTGGGTCAGCATCGAGTCAATCCTCTACCCAACTATCTTACGGTTTTTCACCCACCCTTTTGCTCTGTTGGACCAATCACATTTGGGTATTACTCTCGCGATAGTTTACAAAGTCTTTACGGGGTTTTCCCCTACGATTATTTCTTCTGTGGTGCTTTTATTTTATCTCCGTTTATCATGGGGGATGAAAGGTTGCTAGTGCGGGTTAGGACGGCTTCCTATGCTGTTCCTGGCGGGTTTCCGATCGTGATTTCGCACGCAGGTGAGTGCGGAAATCAGCTTCGTGATGAGGAGTTGATCCGGTGTGTGCAGGGTGCAAACCCCAAGGTTATGACCGAGTTGATAGCTGCAAGCAAGGCTGCTATGGCGGTTATGGGATGTTTAGCAGGTTGTCACATTAACAAGGATAACTCGGCTGGTGTTCTCTACACGGAGCACTCACAGGATTCCTCTTTTGGAGCATTGTCTGGTACGACTGCTACCACTACAGGTACAGGTTCTTTGGTTGGTGAACGATTAATCGGAGGTGCACAGAATTGGTCCGTTGGAGATGCAGTTCTTGCCGTCGGTTGCAAGTCACAGTTCAGCAGCTCATGGCCATCCGGTCTCTCCGGGTTGGCGTCTTCAGAACGGGCACTATACAAAGGGATGACGTTAGACAGAGCGAGCGATGAGGATTACGTACCGTCATCGGTGGTGGTGAATGATGTTGCGATGGCTTTGGGGGATGACAAGACTTCAGAGGCTAACGGTTTGGGTGACAGCAGACATGCGTCGGCTAACCCCTCTAACCCAGCAGCGGATAGGGATGACCTCCCATCGACGGTTCCATATTCTGTGTCCGCTACACAGGATATTTTAGGGGCGTTGGCTGAATATGAGGCAGGGATACTGGCCCCACGACCAGCGGAACTGGATTCGGTTGCTGACAGTACGGAGGATATGGATATTGTTGAACAGTCAGCCCAGGTAACTGGTGATGAGGGTCTCACTGATGGACAAAGGATTACCAGGCTCGAACAAGGAGTTATGAGTGATCGGGACCTCTTTGATGCCATGCGTGACATTGTGGAGACCTTGGAGATTGAAGTTGCCTCGCTGAATAAGTGGCGGCAGGCGGTTACTGACAATGGCTGTTCTAGGTGTGCTAACAGACCAGTTCAGAAGACTAGGGACTTCCGCCCGGCGATTCCCATCCAGAAACAGACTACGAGGATGACCAACAGTTCCCCTCCTGTTGTTGACAAATCCCGTCCGACTGACGCTCCCGTTTCCCCTGAGGTAGAACAGGTACAAGGGAGTTCACCCAACGCCGGTCCCTCCAACACCGGTATGAAGTCAAGGAGGAATGGTCCGGCTCCTACCAGGCCTACAGTGGATGTTGCGGCTGCCCCCCCATCCCCAGTTACGATTCTACGGCGTCCGACATATGTTTCTTCGGACGAACAAAGAGCCACTGGTAGCTATGCTTCGGTCTCAGCTGCTGGTGCTTCCAAGGACGGATACAAGATTGTCAGCGGCCGTAAACTCTTTACAAACAAGGCGAAAACCAAGACTCCCATTCCTGTGGTATCGATTCCGGTACGACGTCGCCACTTGACGGTCAGGTTTCAACGGGAGAAGGACACCAAGTTTGTTTTGCCAAAAGACGTTACGGTTGGCAGAATCAGGGATTTATTAAACAAGGCTTTATTCTCCCTGAACAGTGGTTCTTATTTTTCTGTTGCTTCTCTCAGCAAGTGGGGCGATGTTTTGCTAACGCTTGCCACCACCGATGTGGAATCGATTGTTGGATACTATCCGGCATTACGCGAAGGGCTAGAGTCATTGGGTCTCACCGATTTTACGTTTGTGAGGGATACTGAGAAGAGTAATCCTGGTATTGTGGTAGCTGCCCGACCCTCTTGGGCGGGACGATTACACAAGCTGAAGGAACGAAAGGCCAACAATGCTGGTCTTATCCTAGTTCTTGAACTGATGCCTGAGGTGAAGCGTATGATGGCAGCTGCCTCGCCTAGGATTACAGTTGCCGGCAGACCGAGAGTTTGTCGATTGTGGAGGGAGAATCACCCTACCGTGGTCTGTGCCCGCTGCCAGACAGTTGGACACCGTGCCGGCGAATGCAAGAATGCTCCCGTATGCGCATTCTGCCATAAGCCGCACCTGACTACGGCACATATATGTTTGGTGTCATCATGTAAGAAGGTTGGCTCGGCTTGTGAGCACGTTCGACGTATTTGCTTGCTGTGCAATTCCGACGACCACTTTAGCGGATATCGTGACTGTGCTGCACTTCGTGGCGCCTCATCTTCCCCCCCCATGCTGGGTACAGCCACGCCAGTTGTTAGCGATCACACCTCTGTCACTGGGGTTAGCGATATTTCACGAGGACGCCTCAGACGTCAGGCTGCCGGACGTCCGGGCACCCCTCTTGCCCCGCACATGGTTGACAAGGGTGTTTCTAGTGTAGGTATTTCTCGTCGGGTACTCCGGTCGGAAATCGTTCCGGATCGCACGATCCACAACCGGGAGGTGGTGGTTCCCCGTCTGGATAAAGGCAAAGGTGTCGCAAGGTTACCATCAGCCCCGGCTGATGTGTCGATCTCAGGTGGTAACGATCTTGTCGGCCCTTGGTAATGTTGGTACAACTTTGTGCAGTGAATGTGGGGGCGAGTAGGGGTAATTGTGCGCTGGTGATGGATGTGTTTTCTTTTGTGGATGTGTTTTTTATTGTGGATCCACCGGTTCGAGGTGATGGAGGTCATGTTGATGGTGATGTTGGGGATTTTGTTTCTGTGTCGGGATTGGATGGATGTGATGTGGCTGTATATATTCGGGCGAGTTTGGTTGGTTTGTTTGATGTGGTTTCTTCTTGTAAGTTTGGGGTGATTTTGAGGATTGTTTGTGAAGGGATTGTTTGGGAGATTGGGGGAGTTTACTTTCGGCCCAGTATGGCCTGTAGAGATCTGGAAATGGCGATGGCAAGGTTTGACAGTTGTCACGTTGTTTTCGGGGACATGAATGCAAGGCATCCACGTTGGGGCTCCTTGGCTGATCCGGAAACGAATTTCCACGGTACAGTCATTACACGAGTATGGTCGGACCTGGATTTCTTCGTTCCCACCGTTCCGACGTACAAGGCCCATACAGTTATCGATGTTTGCGCTTTCCGACGAGCACCGGTTCGATACCGGTTATCCCATAGGACGGGTCTTGACCATGCGGCACAGATTATTAAACTCAGAGTCGACTCTGACAGATTGCCGCCGGGCAAGCCAGCATATAAGAAGGCCAAATGGGACCAGATTGAAACGAGGTTAAAGGATATCGATCCCGACAGTGATGACATTTGGGGTGCGGTGCGTGGGATTGTCAATGATATACCTCGCAAAGGAACTGGTTGCCGTAGCTGCCCGTGGTGGGATCCTAACTTGGAGAGGATGCGGGACGATACTCGGCGTCTCAGACGCATTGCTACCAGGGACCCTTCACGCAGAGAGGACTACCTACTGGTTCGCAAGATTTATAGGGCAGCAATTGTGCAGACGAGGTTTGACCATCTGAAGAATACTCTTGCTACAGCCAAGGACCCCGATATTTTTCGATACGTACACGCTCTCGAGAATCCGAGGATCCTCCCATCGATGGATAGTGGGGACGGCACCTTGAAGTGCACCCATGCCGAGATCAGTGACCTTATCACCGCCCAGCTTGATCCAATCCCTCCAACTCAGTGGAAGGACGGTGATAGTGACCTATACGACACTATCTCCCCGCACCTTGAACAGGCTATAAAGATGTCTCCCAGCAACACAGCCACGTCACACGATGACATGAGCTACCCGTTTATTTGGTTCTGGTTTTGTAAAGCCCGGGCATCGTTGGAAGCATGTCTCCGGCAGGCTGTTCGATTCGGCATTGAAGATTGGCATAGGAGCGAGGTCGTCCTTATCCGGAAGGCCAATAAGCCACGCTATGATGTGGTTAAAGGGTCGCGCATGATACCCTTGCTTCCGGTTCTTGGTAAGGTTGTGGATAGCATGGTCCTTTTGGGCATTACAGATCACGTCGACCTCGAAGATACTCAGTTTGGGAGTCGGAGACGGCGCGGGACCCACGATCCGTTAGCTGTGATTATGGAGTTCCTCAAGGAACACCGTGGCTGGCATATAGCACTATTGTCGATGGACGTGGAGGGGGGGTTTGATAAAATCCGTCTCGATATGCTTGCAGATTTGTTGGTGGCCCGGGGTTGCCCGAATACTTACGTTTCGTGGATTCGGCATTGGGCATCACAACGGCAGGTCAGGTTCAGATTTAACGGACGCATCTTGAAAAGCTACTGTCTGAGCAAAGGCATCCCACAGGGATCACCACTTTCCCCCTTTCTCTTCGGGGTTTATGTGGCAGACATCTTTAGACCACGTTTACGTTAGTATACCCCCTCGCTTCGCTCAGTTTCCGTGAGCTATGTGGATGATAGTGGGGTAGTGGTGGCTGGTGACTCTATGGAGATGGTTAAGGTGAGGCTGGAGGAGATGTTTGAAGATTGTTCTGTGGTGGCACAGGGCAGAGGTATGGGTTTTAGTGGGCTCAAGACTGAGTGGATGGGTTTTGGTGGTGGGGACTGGGGTACATGTAGGTTGGGCGGTGATGATGTGGTAGCGGTTGAGAATTTGCGGGTGCTCGGCATGAGGTTTGCTGTTGATGGCTCTACATCAGCAAAAAAGGCGTTTGCTCCAGACGGATAGGCATTGCGTCCGGACGCAGGAAATCCGTCTGGAGCATCCTGTCCGCCCAGTCCGCCCTCAGATGGCCCTAGCACAATGGTTGCATCCTAGTCCGTTGGATGCAATACAACCCGCATCCTGTCCGCCCAGTGCACCTGGATGGTCCATTTCACAACCTGATCTCCCAAAGAAGCCCAAGGTAAGTGACCCATGGGGCTCTGCATTGGGGAACACTCCCTTCCCCTAATGGCCTCAACTTACAACGGACTACTTTATCACCAGGTAAAGGCTGTTCAGACGAAAGAGGATCTGAACATAGGATGACTAACCATCTATTGTCCCGGTAACGACCCAAAACAAACCCCTTATTTGATCACTGCTAACAACTCTCGCAAAAGGTTTTTAAGTTCTTTCCACCTCGTATCAGGCTTCATGATCGAATCGGTTGAACTATTGAATATTATCAACCTTCGGAGAGGGGCATGCTCTTCCATCCAGGTTGACACTATTCATGACTCCTAAGCGAGCGGATTCCATTCAGGCTCTTCCTGACTCAGGCAGATTGCAATGAGGCCCTGCCAGACTCAAGCGGATTGAAATCAGGTCCTGCCAGACTCTGGCGGACATCGGCCAGTGCCCGGTGAGGTATCTACGTTTTTCTTCCTGCTGACCTCTATAGCCATGCGGACGCTTTGAGACCTATACCATTCGATTCCCCTCGCCGAGCGGACTCCAATGAGACCCCTCCCGACTCTTGCGGACATCTGCCCGCTAAGGTATCTGCCTTTTTCATGCTGCTGACCTCTATAGCCATGCGGACGCTTTGAAACCTATACCATTCGATTCCCCTCGACCGGCGGATTCCAACGCACCCTGTCCCGACGCTGTCCGACAGCTGGTTGAAATGTTATCCAAACCTTTGTACTTGAGTTCCCGGGGCAAGTACTTTCAAATTGTTGGCTACTGGGTGCTACAGGCATGCGGACACTTCGAGGCCTATACCATTCGATTCCCCTCGGCGAGCGGACTCCAATGGGACCCCTCCCGACTCTACTAGCGGACATCTGCCCGCTAAGGTATCTCTCCTTTTCATGCTGCTGACCTCTATAGCCATGCGGACGCTTTGAGACCTATACCATTCGATTCCCCTCGGCGAGCGGATTCCAACGCACCCTGTCCTGACGCTGTCTGACCGCTGGTTGAAATGTTATCCACACTTTTGTACTTGAGTTCCCCGGGCAAGTACTTTCAAATTGGCGGCTACTGGGTGCTATAGGCATGCGGACACTTAGAGACCTATACCATTCGATTCCCCTCGGCGAGCGGACTCCAATGAGACCCCTCCCGACTCTGGCGGACATCTGCCCGCTAAGGTATCTCCCCTTTTCATGCTGCTGACCTCTCTAGCCATGCGGACGCTTTGAAACCTATACCATTCGATTCCCCTCGACCGGCGGATTCCAACGCACCCTGTCCCGACGCTGTCCGACCGCTGGTTGAAATGTTATCCAAACCTTTGTACTTGCGTTCCCCGGGCAAGTACTTTCAAATTGTTGGCTACTGGGTGCTACAGGCATGCGGACACTTAGTGACCGATACCATTCGATTCCCCTCGGCGAGCGGACTCCATTGAGACCCTTCCCGACTCTGGCGGACATCTGCCCGCTGAGGTATCTGCCTTTTTCATGCTGCTGACCTCTATAGCCATGCGGACGCTTTGAAACCTATACCATTCGATTCCCCTCGGCGAGCGGACTCCAATGAGACCCCTCCCGACTCTAGCGGACATCTGCCCGCTAAGGTATCTGCCTTTTTCATGCTGCCGACCTCTATAGCCATGCGGACGCTTTGAAACCTATACCATTCGATTCCCCTCGACCGGCGGATTCCAACGCACCCTGTCCCGATGCTGTCCGACCACTAGCTGAATGGCTATGCATACTTTTGTTCTTACGTTCCCCGGGCAAGTACTTTCAAATTGTTGGCTACTGGGTGCTACAGGCATGCGGACACTTCGAGACCTATACCATTCGATTCCCCTCGGCGAGCGGACTCCAATGAGACCCTTCCCGACTCTGGCGGACATCTGCCCGCTGAGGTATCTGCCTTTTTCATGCTGCTGACCTCTATAGCCATGCGGACGCTTTGAAACCTATACCATTCGATTCCCCTCGACCGGCGGATTCCAACGCACCCTGTCCCGACGGTGTCCGACCACTGGTTTAAGGGTTATCGATACTTTTGTACTTTTGTTCTCCGGGCAAGTACTTTCAAATTGTTAGCTACCGAGTTCTACTGTTTTCTAGACTAGCTTTAATAAATATATTCCTATATTAGTATCTCAATGACTCAAATAAGTAAACATGAGTAATACTGGATGGATCTTTCCGGACAATTTGGATATCCACAGTTTTCACCAAGTCATTCAAAGTCCTTGAAGGTAGAGTTGTTGACTTAGCAGGTATCCGATGATAGCCAGTTACACCTGAGTACTTCCACTATTCTACTATCCTATAGGGTTGCGTCCGGAGAACCTTTCTGCGTCGGGTGTCTTCTGAGTCCTTGGTTGCCTCTGGTGCGTCCGGGCGGCATGGACCCCTGTCCACCAGCACCCAATAAAAGACCGCACACCCAGAACGAGAGTTTACGTTCTATGCGCCTGGACCGCCGGACGCACAGGGAGCACGGGGTGCGTCCGGGTGTAACCTTTTTTTTTTGCTGATGTATATATATGTCAATCATGTAGATTATTGGTTGAAACGGGGGCTGGAGGTTAGGGCGAGGATTGGTGCATTGGCCAGGCGGTTTGGTGGCGATGGTGGGATAGGTGCATGGGAGGTGATGAGGCTGGTTCAAGGGGCATACTTGCCGGTGGTGGAGTATGGACTGGAGTTTGTGGCGGAGGATAAGGCGGCCATGAAGCGGATCGAGATTCACGTTCGGGATTGTTTACGATCACTGTTTAGGATGCCCTTACGACTTGCCAACAACATTCTGCACTCAGAATGTGGCATCCCCCGACGCATATCCGTGCGGATTATTACCGTGCCAGGTTCGCTCAGAGGTTTCTTGATTATGGATACTGTTCTCAGTTTCCATGGCACGGATCTATTCGGAAGGAATGGTGCCTGCCTGGTATGACAGCGGCCCGTATGCATTCGGACGAGAAGTGTTCTACCATCCCGCGCTGCTTTATTGCTCCTGATAAGGATTCCGGTGCCACCGAGGGACAGCGCATTATTAATTCCTTGGCATCGACTTCAACCATTGTTGGGTTCGTTGATGGCCGTAACAAAGGCACCGGGTGTGGGTGTGCCTGGGTTGCATATAGAGGCAGTCTTGAACTGCGCAAAGGTTCATGTAGTCTCCCCTTGGGTTGGGATATTAATTCATGCGAGTTGATGGCCATTTTGTCCCTTCTTCGAGACCTTTTGGCGCTGCGACCCCACGATGTGGTTATTTTCTCGGACAGTCAAATCGCGGTTAAGGCTATCGATGACATGACGAATACCAGTCGATCAAGTGGCATTTGGCACGCGTTTGCCCCCCTGCTGTCACGATTCACTCGAGTCACTATCCGGTGGATACCTGGACATGTTGGCATTTTGGGTAATGAACTCACGGACCGATTGGCCAAACGGGCATGCCAGTTGGCGCTGGAACCTGGTCGATGGGCAAATATTGATTTTGGCTTCGGCAGCTACGCTCGGATCCGGGAAAGACGGTTGACCCAGTGGAGATCGTGGCATACTGCGGAAGGTCATTCATACTATCGTGATGTCCCTCGTGACTTTCGGCACCTGCGTTCTATGACTAGATTGGACTTGTTTGCACTTATCCGCGTCCGTAGTGGCACTGGTATGGTTGGACACGACGACTGTCCCAATAACACGGATCGCCACCATTGGGTGTTGTGCGATCGGTACGCAGACCGACGACCTGCCTTTGAGACGCTCTATGACTTTTCCAAGAGCTCTATGTGGGTGGACTGGATCAGACACCATGATATGCTGGGCCTTGGTATCCCGGCAAATGCACGATGAGAAGGCAATGTTACTATTGCATTCGGCAACCCCTTTGACGGCACGGCATGTATTGTGCGTGACGGTCGTCGGATTGTTGTTGATATCGCTCTTCCCACTTACCGGTGTGATGATTGCGGTTTGGTTCATGCAAACCCCGGATGCTCTCTTCCTGCATTCCACATGGCTCACAGTTACTACTTCATGGCACCAGGTAGTACTACATGCCCGGTTTGTTCGGCACACGTTCCGGACAATAAACAAGGTCGGAATCGACACTTTGGGAAAGACACACCGTGCAAGGAGAAGGGACAGCAGTGGTTCTGGCATGGAGTTAGGCTCCTTTGGACACGGATCAGCCCGGCGGAGAAACTTAAGCTGGCTATAAAGTGGCTTTACCCAATACATAGTAAGGATAGTGTTACATGTTTGGGTTGTCAGGCTGTGTTCGGAGGTAGTCATAAGTGGCTAAGTCACTTACGGCTTGAAAAGAATGATGGATGTTGGCCTACTGTGTGGGTTAAGTTTTTATCAGATTGTGACGTGGTTGGGGATGATGCAGATAAGGCTAAATTGTTGATATTTGGGATTTTGGGATGGGATGAAGAAGTTTGATTATTTGTACTTGATTGTTTTTTTTTTTTGTTTTTTTTTGTTTTTTTTTACGGGATCCTTTAGCTGCTGTGCAGTGAGAATACCGTTGGTTGTTGTTGTTTTTGTTTTTAGCTAGCTGGATACCGGATAGGTGAAGCTAGGATAAAATATATGGAATTAATTACGGTTTAGAAGAAGGTCACGCCGCGGGCGACAGGAGTGGAATACAGCTTGCGCGACACACCATCCACACAAGGGCAGAAGTGAGAGAGCCCGACACCGGTAATTACAACACTATACCCTGCTTGCATCTCGGAGGACGGCAGGGACTGCCGCAGAAATTTTTTACCCCCGTCTCCGCAGCCTGGGATACCGGGATCACGGGGGAGGGTTACAAGACCGTACACGCTACTCGTTAAGAATTGCGAATTTGGTTAAGCAGCACGGACAATTGAACCCTTCTTTCACCTTTCATCGCCAAAGTCGCCATTACGAGTATCTGTTATACAGCCACACCCCATTATCCCGGATGGCCAAGATCTCATCCGGTATAGATACGTTCGTGAAGTTCGAATTCACTCAAGAGCAATACCTATTAAGAGTGGAATAGAGGGGTAGCGAAGCGCTCCCTAGTGCTGGTAGGAATTGGAAAGGCCTGGGGTTTTGCTGACACGATTGTACTCGAGCAGGGCCGGGCATACGGAAGAGCGGAGGAAGAAAGTTTGTGATGCTTACAGCGCAAAATAGATTGCCCTACTGATATTGGGGGTCTATTGTTATTAAACAGTCCACTTGGACTCCCTATGATTTCTCTCTTTCACTCTGCGCTTTCAAACTATTTGGTAAAAGGGAGGAAAACATTCACCCCACTATCTGTATGCTGTTATGCCAAGCCAGTTTATTACCAAATTAGTATTCTCCCTCTTTTGTCTCTCAGGGACCGTCCCTTTCGAGGTTAGCACAGGAATACCACTCGGCAGAACGAAATTATGCAAGAACGAAGCAAAGTTTCCCCCGGCCATAATGAACCTCGCTATAATGAATCTTTGGCTACAAGTATCTGGCAAGTAGAAGTCGAACACAAGGGGGATCCTGGGAGCTGAATTTTGTATGGGGTCTCAGATGCGCACAGACAATTCGCCATACAAAATGTTGACCCCTGTGTTCTGGTTCTTCATGCCGGGGACTTGTATAAGGAACGGGGTCTCGCTAGCGAATTCATTGCAGAGTCTAGTTTGCCATAGTGAACGCCCACTGTAAAAATTAGTGAACGGGCCTTTGAGGCCTTGATTCCTGGCGTCCATACAGCCAGGGGCAATTGCACTATGATAGTACAAGTACGAGTACAGTCGGGTGCATTCAAGCCCTCCGGCCTGTGGTATAAAAAAAACGGAGATCGGCGAACGGGCCTCTAGGGCTCCGACTCGATCCTTCTTGTGCTCGGGGCAGTTGAGCAACCGTGTTTCTGGCCTTTCATTTCCACATTTTCCGATTTCCTTTTACAAGGGACTGTATACGAATCCGAACGCTCTCGCTCGCTCTCGGGTTCGGTGGGGAATTGGGAGCGGCAGCAGGGCCTCTAAGGCTTAGTGGGGTATCCCGTTGTGTGAGATCCGAGGCAGCGGGACGAGACTGACGTTACATTTGGAAGTGGAACACATCCGATCCACTAACAACCAAGGGAGAGAGAAAAAAGAATGGACTGAGCTACGGTAGGAACTGGACTGATTCAACGGTATGGTAAGACGTTAGGGTTGGCTCTCCTGGTAAGGCCTGGTGTTTTTTCTTTTCCATTTGTCTCGGAGAGGGTGTTTTGGTGTGCTTTTCGACCCTTTCCCGCAGGGGGAAATTTTGGGGCTGCCTGACAGATGGTCCAATCATTTCAAGCTTTTAGGATAGGGCGTTTTAATGGCTGCCAGCTCTCGTCCGGTGCCGGCAGTGACCAGCGCTTGCGCCTTTTCGCCGCGTGAAGGAAAATTGCTATTCCTCTCTAGCTAAGAATTTTTTGAGGGGATTATATTGTTTATGGTTTGAAGTGCCGCAAAGATCGGGGATTAATTGCAGAGTGATTGAGCTGAGATTTGTCCATGTTGGTACGTAAAGTAGTGAGGATTTGTCATGAGGGTCGTGATTTGAACTATCTTTGTCGCGAGGTTAGGTTTGGGCTGGGATAATTTACTGAAATTAATGACGAGAGGAGCCACACCAGCCTTTCCAAATGTAAGCTGCACTGTGGCTCAACTTTGTAGTTCTTGGATAGTGCGGTGGTAACATCTTATTTGCAATTTTTGTTTTGCCGGATATTGGCCTGTTTCTGTTGTACTCAGATGTTAAGAGCAAAATTTGCAGCCCACGCCCAGCTTTGTACCGTGCCCAGCAAAACTTCGGTGGCCCGACCTGTTTCGACTCGTATCCTGACTCGCCACAAAGCAAGCACAGTTCGGATTTAGGGCCGATCCAACAACACCTCCCTAATGTGGGATTGGGAAGGTCTAAGTACTCGAGTACCGGTAGATAGGGGTTGGTGGTATTCGAACGAGCAGTTGAGCTCAAGGTCGCGCATAGCATCCCGGTGGCACAAACTTAAGTGAACCTCCATAATGCAGAACCTGGGGTGATGTCCGTGTGTTTTACTCGAGTAAGTCCTTACGACCGCGCATACCGGTACAGTATTTTCCTCTCCGCCAGCTCGTATCCTGTTACAGTGCTCACTCTTGCCCAGATTTGATCCAATTCAAAACTGAATACAACAGTAAAGGTATTGTTACAGTAAACTCCCTCCCTACAAGCAGAACTAAGGGGAATTCTGGAAAAATTGAACAAACTATCATGCCCAGATGCTACTTTTTTGTACAGTATGTGTTTTACCAAGAGCGAAAACGCGAACCAGAGGCTCCGTTTCCCGTGTCGGACAGAATCCCGTGGGCGGTCTGAGACAGCAAACCCGCGACCAGGGGTGCGGGGTCAGATAGATCAGCGGCTAGCTATTTTGGGTTATGTGTTTGCGGATTTGGGCTCGGGAACTATTAATTGCCGAATCAAGGTGTGATCATGTCGCGAGATGATTTGTATGTTGTCGCAGATTTTGTACTAAGAAATACCTATCAACCCCACATGATTTTGGATCTTGAGGAAAATTTTCCCAATTACTCTCTAAGAATTTACTCGAAACAACAAGAGGTTATTTCCTGAAACAAAAATATAGATTTGGGGTTCTATGGGCTAGCTCACCATCTGCGTACTCGTACATAATACCCAGGCTCCCACCACAACTCACTTGCCGATGCGACACACCATGCAACACGGTTCTACTACTCGAGTATGCTCCCAAAACGGGATTACACTAGCGAGCCTGCCTGGGAATATGGGAGCATGCCAGCCAAACATTTTCAGTCCTAGCCGTCAAATACCGGATTATGGTGTGGTCCCCCCTGGCCACAGAGTGGCTTGCGTGCAAATACCGATATTGAATTCAGTGGCCCTAAACTTCAAAAAGGCCCAATCGACTGCCTTCTTCCAATTAGATTGAAGTGGGAGGGGTCACACAGTTCCCCCTCCATGGCTGCTTTCACGATAACGGTATTGTTCTAGCTTCTTTAGTCGGTCCTTTGCGATGATGGGACTGATATAGGTACTCAACCAGAGTTGCCAAGTTAGAATCTGTGCAGGCTTACTTTGCCTGCCACTGCGGTTTTCATCAAGCGGTATCCACACGACCATTCGTGACGGGTACTGTATGGGAGGAGTGTGGAGGCTATTGTGGTTCCAGAAACTGCGGTGAAAGCTTGGATTTTTCTTTCTTTCTTCCTAGGACTCGCCAGTTCGAAAACCCGAACAAAGTTTTCGAAGGTTTGGCTGCTCTGCGGCCCCGAGGTTCTGCTACTCTGCTGGGATTTTGCACGGGAGTGGCCAAATGGATAGACTAACTCCCGGGGTGGTATGGCAAACGTTCAGGAGTGTTCGGGGGTGGTAAGGCCCCCGGAACCCCCCACCTGCCTCAGTTTTCCAGCTGAAAGAAAAGTAAGAGAAAGTCGTTCCTCAAACGGCAATTCTTTCTGGACAGGATATCAAAAGTGCACCGGACATGGTAGGCGAGCTCAGTATGCCCTTATCAAGTACTTGCGACATCTCCGATCTGCCGGCCGCAGAAATAGGGAAAAACGGTCCTGGAGTTGGTCTCCTTCAATGTGCTCTTCACATTTCTTCTCCTTACCCTCCCATGCCCTTGCTACCTTCTTCCCTGGTTCCCGGTTCTTCAGAGTTGTACCAGTGAATAGTAATGTCTCTTCGCGAGAAAAAGGTTTGGGGTGGGACCGGGAGGGAGCAAATCAACGCTGTCCCCTTCTCTGCTTTTCTTTTCTTTTTTCTTTTTTCTTTTTCCGTTTTCCTTTTTCTCACTTTTCTCCCTCACCCTCTCTTTCTTTTTCTTTCTGGGGATAAGACAAGACAAGGCAACGCAGGGTGTGGTTATGCGTATGAGGTTTGCCATGTCTGGTCTAGTCCAACTCGAGAGCTTACTTACCCTGTCTACTTACCGGTGTTCTGGTACCGGAAAAGTAGTCCTTTCCAACATATCATACTAGTATCTATATAATAGGGATAGGCGGCGAGGTATATATTAATCTGCCCGCTCCCGTCTGATCCACCCCCTCCCCGCCCAAAAGAGAAGAAGCTGTTTTCGGTTTTTGCTTTCGATTTTCGGTCTTGGTTGCTGTGAATTGATCGAGGCTTGAAGTGCATAAGAGCTAGAGTGAGCTTGTCAAGAGATGGGTAAAACATTGGGTCCACTCTTCCTGGGAGTGATGTATTCGCTATTGGCGCTATCAACCATAGCTATGACGCTGAGGTAGGATACTGTACGGGGTCGCTCGGTGGATTGAGTGAGAGTGGATTCATGGGCCGGGGGCTAAAGAAACTGGCGGCGCTGGGCGGTGTCTAGGTTGTACTGTCGAGCCTATATTGTTAAGATGGTCAAATCGGATGATTGGATCATGCTTGCTGCTCTTGTGAGTATTTTGATTCTTGGTAGTGGTGTTTGGAAGGGTGACAACTGACTGAGTGGCTGCCGGCAAAAAGGTGAATGCCTGGGGATTAGGTTGGTTCAACATCTACAGACGTAGTGTGTCGGGTTCAGTCCTGTGTCTGACGAAGGACAGGCATAGCAAATCATTTTCACACAAAATACGGCATGGGGTGGGTTCCCTAAACCCCTTCGCATTATCACCACATCCCCCCAATCATAGCTAACAATCATATAGAACTCATGTAGCAGACTTAAAAGTGCTTTCCCTTCTCCCCGCGAGTCCATTCCAACCTCACCGACATACAATCATGAGAACTAATGAGAAACCAAGAACTTCAACGAAATCCTTATCCCAAACCTCAAGCTCTGGTACACCTACCAACTGCAATACCTCGTCACTCTGTTCTTGATCAAAGCTAGCATCCTCTCCTTCTACCGGCGCATATCCCGTGAGAGATTCTACCAGATTTCGGTGTGGGTTGTTGGCGGTATGGTTGCAACGTACACAGTTGTAATGCTATTTGTAAATGTTTGTTCCTCCCCCTTCCTCTGTCCAACTGGTTTCTTCGTCTGCTGACAAGGGAAAAGGTCTTCGAATGCCCTGGGGATGTCACCAGAGCGTGGGCACCAACTTTCCCGAAGCGCTGCCATGACTTCGCCGTAGCGTACTATTCTATGGCATCTTTCAATATCGTCTCGGATATTGTTATCTGGTTTCTGCCGCTCCCGACGCTGTTGAGATTACAGACGAATAGGAGGAATAGAAGTTCGCTCTTCACGATTTACAAGACTAAGGTTGATATACTAACACGTGGTTTTTTGAAGTTGCGTTGCTCCTGATCTTCTCCTGCGGTTCCATCGCTGTAATAGCCTCAATCGTGCGCATAAGCTCACTATATGAAAACCAAAGGGCCCTAGCTACAGGCGGAGACGTTGCCTGTGCTTACCCCCTCCCCCCTTTCTTATACCGGTCCTAACTCTTTCCCTAGACCTAGGAATCTACGTCCTCCTGTGGTCCCAAGTAGAAATCAACGTCGGAATCATCACTGCCTGTGCCCCTGCCCTGAAGCCCCTCGTCAGCTCCATCCTTCAAACCACCCGTGGCTCAAAACCTAGTTATGCGCAGGACGGCCTTGGTTATACAGGGTCCGTGCAGGGGGGCGGGCGTGGGATACCGCTGCGTTCGCTGGGGGGCGGGGGAGCCAGAGGGCCGGTTGGGAATACTACTACGATTGGCGGAGGGACCAACGAGAGCCAGGAGGATATGGTGTTCAAGGGTGATGGGATTGTTAGGACGGTGGAGGTCAAGGTTGATATGGAAGTGGATGGGAGGTCGGAGGATAGCATTCGACAGTTGGAATTTGGGCGATAGTTGGTTAGACCTGGGGGGTAGCTTTTATGCGCTTTATTTATACGTTACGCTGTTATCGGAAGACTCGATGTTATGGCTTTTATGCACTGTAAATATTAGATTATTGGCTTCCTTTTTTCTCTTCTTTTGTCTCGGTGGGTTAACAATATCATACCATATTATAATATCATACCATAATATTATTATAATATCATACCATATTATAATATCATACCTAACTTATTACTACTAATAATTCCCAAAGTTCTCACCCTCCCAGGCCCACAGCTCTATCTACACTTGTACCCATCATTCCGCCCATACCGCACAAAGCACACACCTATACCCATACCCCCCCGCCCCATAATCCTAAAGTTTGTCCTTCCTTCCCCCCACATCATTCTTCCTCAGCCCCGACAAATTCACCCCAGTCTATAGTACCCACCCGAAACGCGGAACAAGGAATACACCACCGATCCATGCGCAACTCAGACCACGATAAACAAACCCGACCGGCAGGAACGCAAAATCCACAACACCACCAACAATCCAACGAGCAACCACCACCTGCAATCGCGGTACGCCATCGACCCAAGTACTTACCGTACCGTACTACCTCAAGTCCCGCCCCAAACCACCACCACAACCACCACCACCACCAGTGCTACAGACTGGGGATCATTATTAGATATGCGTGACTTTAGCCTGGGCGGTATCTGCACTCGCACAAAGCAGTATTATGCTCTACTAAGTCAATCCACTATCCGTACGGTTATCGTGTTAAAGCGAGTTGAGCTGAGGTTTGCTGTTACTGTTGCGACCTTACTCGTATTCTGGCGAGCTGGAGGTGGGGGAGGAGATGTTGAGTTTGTCGTTTTGGGTGTGTTGGTCTGGGGTGCTGATTGGTTTCTGGGGGCCGGGTGGGGAAGTTTAACCGTATTGTGGTACGATGGTGTGTGCGCTGTGCAGTGCTTTTCAATTTGGAAGATGTGTGGCTTTTGATTAACGTATGGGTGGGTGGGTGGTTGCGTTTTGTAGCGCTGTCTTTTTCTTTCCTGCATTTATTATTATTATTATTACTATTATTTTTAAAATATGGACTGGGATTTGGTGAGTTTGGTAGATGTGGTGAGTGCGGATGGGTAATAATCTTAAGTTGTGTTTGTGTTTCATAGGGTGTCACTCGGTGGGCTGGGTGTTGTTAGTGTCAAGAATAGAACGTTTTTTTGCGCAGCGGAAGATTGCTGTTTGAGTTCTCTAAGCGGAACAAAAACGGTATACTTGTATTCCCATCCTGTATTCGGAATAGGGTTGCTATAAAAGTGCCGGAAGGTGTGTCAGAATTATGTGAAATATCAAATACACTGATGTGTTTAATACAAAGAGGACAATGTAGCCGATGGTAAGTGAAAATAGTGATGATTATGAAAATTGTGGCAGCAATTGTGACGGTAGGATAAGGCAAGGGGTTCATTCACTCTCAATGCTAAGAACTTCCTTTCTCCCTCGCATCTTATACCAACTGCCCTTCTGGAGCCAATACAGATTTTCAACAAGAAGCTACAGGATTCAGAGTTTTCCTGCTGAGTGATAATTCTGAAGTCGCAAGTGAAGCCCCGGAGCCTCAGGAGGCGATTTAGGAGCAGTAGCGGGAGGGGTGGGAAGTGGTGAAGCCGGTAGAGAGGGAGTACTCGTGTTTCCACGCCAAGATTGGGCACCTGTTTTGGAATAGCCTCTCCAGACCTGTGTGGAGGGCAGCCTTGATGCCGCTTTTCTCAAGCACAGCAATAAATTTTAAAGTAACTTTATGAGTTCATTCTCATACATGGTGTTTCACCGGCTACTGGCACTGTCTGTTCACCGCAATCCTTCAAAGAGCGCGGGTGCTATACTCTTTTTGGGTTCGTGATGGCTCTTCCAAAATGGGTGCCCAATCTTGGCGCGGAGACAAGTAGGTGAAAGTGACCTGTGTGTGAACTAAAAGGTAATAAAAGAGAACAAGCTGGGCCTGGTAAGAGAATAAATGATGCAAGTAATAGTAACTACTACCAGCAATGTTTAGTCATGGTACTAAGACATAAATCTTTAATATTACCTGATTCCGAATACGCGATGAAAAACACAAGTACATATACCCTATCGTGATGACGCAACCCATGATGTGGAATACACACTTCAACGGCGTATGCTTCCATATACGCAATAGTGAGTAGGAAGCCTCAAGCAAATATCTCGTACCTCCATCCGGAGTACCATCTCTCTCAACTTTTTTAGCGGAGGATAAAAAAAGCCGTGTCTTGGAAATATTTGATATGCATACTACGGTTACAGTTTATATGAATCTGGTGTGCTAGTCCTTCTTTCCATACACAACCACCGTCGGGGAAAGAAGGAAAAGGAAAAGGGTGATAAAAATACAGGCAGACGCTCCCTGGCGCCTGGATATTTTTGGGAGAGGAAAATGCCCGGAAGGAAGGTAAGGTGGGCGGAATATTTGGGGTAGGAATGCCGATGCAAAGTGCTTAACAGTCACCAGTGGGAAGAACAAGCGGATACTCCCCGTCACCAAGCTCGACAACAGCGCCCGGATTGGGATACTTCAGTTCGGCGGTAGTCTCCGGGGAAAAACAGTCACCCATGATATTCGTTACGAGAACGTCCGGGAGGCTTGAGATGCCGGCGCCGCCACCGGTGATGGTCACGACGGCGCAGTTTTGGAAGAATTCGCGTTCACGGTTGTTCCATGTCCTGTTGGATATGGTCTCCGTTAGCTATATGAATAGAGGAGGAGAGGATTGGGGGGGGGGTTACCAAGCAAAGATGACTTCCTCCCCGCTGGGAGCTTCCTTCGGGATGTTAAAGTTGAAAGTCTGATCTGAGCCGCTTTCACGGTTAGGGCAGGAGCCTGGCCAGCTCTTGATCACCTTGAAGGTCTTGCCCTTGTCGTACGAAAGAGAGGCTTGACAGCTACCGCCGTAGTGGGTGCCGCTTCCTTCCAGACTGTGAGTGTGTTAGCGTTTGGTGTCGGATACTTTGGAGATGCGTTGGACTTACGTGAAGGTCTGCGCACTACCAGCGGCCCATGTTGCGACAGGTTTGCCCTCTGGTGTGCCAAGGGCATTGATATGGCCTTTGCATGGGTAATCGGAACCACCCTTTTTCAAAGGAAACTCGTAAATCTCGTCGACAGTCTGGGTGTGGGGATTATCTCGGTGTCGCATAGGAGGTGGCGACATCATGTTCATATGTCCCAATGCCGGCATAAGGAAGGTAGATCCCAGGATCATAGAAGCAAGGAATTTTGTATACATGTTGATGATTATTAGGTGGATTAGGGTTGAATAGTTATTGTAGAAGATGAGGAAAAAGAAGAAAGACTCGCTTTCTTTGAGAGGAAGTGAAGTAAAGGAAATAATGAAGGCTAGAAGAAATGCAATGCTGATAACGAAAGAGCTTGCTTGGAAGTGGGATCTGGAGATGTAACATTATATATATACCCTTCGAGGTGAGAGGCAACCTTGAAGAAAGTTCGAGGTCTCACGAGCCATGCTACAGATCACCCTAGACCAATCTTGAAATACGCGCTATTAAAAGGATATCGGGCAGCGAATCACAGGAAGGGGTGAGTGTTTGAAAACAGCAAACTCCCGATACAGGCAAATCCGTAACCGCAAACAGACAAAGGTAAACGAAAATGATTCAGTAATGGAGAAGCCGCCAGGTTACTCCCGGTACCAATGCACGAATCAACGACAAGCGACCGGAATTCAGCGGGCCCAATACAATGCCTTCTCCGTTCTGCCAAGCAATGAGCCCGCGCGTATGCTTTTCACCCGTAGCCTAATTATTGGTTAGGGCCTCAGCTCGGGGGGGGGGGTTTGCGGCACTCTGCTAGGGCTGAACGATTAAGTTTTGGCCGCCCCTCGTACCTTTATTTGGCTCTTGCACGGTTTCACGAGGGCGCCGCTCGACCATGAAGCTGGCTGTAGCTTGAAAAATGGGCGGAACCATTGGTGGCGGTTATCTCCCGCCCGGATTAACCTTTTCCGGTATCGACCCATGCGAGATGTCCAATTTAAGGAAAATATTGCACATCCGAAACGGCTTGGCAGGTATCTCTCAATGGATTGGTGCTCGAGTGGACGCCGGGTGAATGCATGTTTTTCAAGATGGCTGGCTATTGTAACACTTTTATTGTCTTGAGCAGGGATACAGTGACGGGGTCGGCATGATCGTGGGAAATATACTCGAGTACTTATGTTCTAATGCGCCTAGACAATGAGCCTAAAGATGATGACGAGGGCGTCTGGCAAGAGCGCCAAAGAATGATCGGTCCCTGTCAGTTTGCCCAGCAGGATTTTCACGGCAACGAGATCACCGGCCCAGCAGTCCAATAACCCTCACTGCCGCCCGGGTGGACTTGCATTTAGATGCAGGGACTGTGCTCTGAACGCTGTCAGAACAATTCTCCGAGGTTGTATTGACTGGAAGTCTGTTTTTGGCCTTCCGTTAGTAGACTACAAGTACCATAGGAGCTATGCGGCAGGGGTGCTCGGAACTCGATGGGGATAGGGCTCTAGGAGTGGAGGTGAGTGGATGGGGAGGATGTGAAGTCTAAAGCAGGCTGAAAGCCTAAACTTTTATCTTTCTAGAGACGTACAATACTTGGTTCACATTCAAGTACAAACATCCCTTCTTATTGCAAAGCCGCAGGGCTAACTTATCGGGGTCTGCGTAGCTTCAGGATCTAACGCTATCGACAATAACATACCTCACCTACGGTAACCCTTCAAATGGTATGCTGAGCAACGGAAAGTTATTATTTTATGCCGGGGGCCCGACTAATGCAAGGTTTACAGTAATTACGGGGAACTAGATGCCATAGACTATCTCGTCTAAAACTCCGCAATACCAACTTCTCGAGTGTCTGTCCTCTCCCATCAGGCGCGTCTAGAGCATAGATGGTGGGCTCCCACGGCAATAGCCTCTACTGCAGGCACGAGTAAGGCACAAACTCGTAAGTATGGAGATGTACTATCATGCGCACACTCAGCAATTACAGCCGAGGCCTCCCCCTCCGCAGTCCCTCATCCCGACTACCCGCCTACCACGTAGAATTACTGTACCCCGGACACGAACGACGAAAGTTTGGGAAAATGGAAGCGCTTGCGTGGGGGGAAAAATGGGAAAAAATGGGAAAAAATGAAGAGATACGAGCGCAAAGAGGCTATTCCCCCAAAACCCAGTCTACTGCCCTACTTTCTCACTTTATAGATTTGGGTTGGAGGAATTTTTATGGCTCTTGAAGGATAATGAGGATCTTATCTAATACCTCTGTCGACGTATGGGGAGGCGCTCTAGAGAGGGCTTCTTGATAGGAAGAGGGGCTTCGTCTGTCACGTGGTCCCGCCGTAGCGCTCCGGTAACGTCAATGGGGAAACAGAACACAAGGATCGATAGGTACCTTCCTGAGGGACCTCTGGGATTTCCCTTAGAGGCCTTTCAACTATGATCATCAAATGAGCTATGAAAAAGAAACATTAGCGGAGAAGGGAGGGGCTCTTGGGAGGCAACTAGTCTAATTTACCGCCTCAGAAAATGGAGCTCACAAACTCAATGTTGCCTGGCATGGCCCAGTCCCCGGCTGGTGTCTCTTAAGAAATGATCCAGTGCTCGGATATCAGAACATTTACCATTACTATGTTATCGACAAACGGGGATCTGGATCTTCTGGGTTTCGGATCTACCATACTTAAGAATGACCATCCCTACGCACGGTCACTAGGAAAAAGTGTTAGTGAAATGAAATTCCACTTTGCCAGAGATTGACTGTACTGTAGCACTAAGGGTCTCCTAGAGAATTGTAAATTTGGATTCAAGTTACTGATAAAGGATAGGTCAAGGGCTTATCTCCCGCGCCAACGTGCTTCGCAATAGAGCACTCTTCCCCATATACTAACGCGTCCCACACGATATTGTGATAATGCCGTCTTGTAGTTCTCTTCTCCTATCCCATCCCCGACCTAAACCTCGAGTGATCTTCTACAGCACCCAGGCCCCCACCATAGCCGCCCCACAGGTGCTGGTATAACTTATGTCAATCCGGATCCGGTACATCCAAGACCTCCTGCCCACCGAAAGAGGGGGAAAAAAACGTAGCAAGTAGGGCCCCCCCAACCACCCCCTTCTCTACCCCCATCTCACCAGATCTAGATACGGTACCTGCATCACCTACCGATCGACCGACTGGCACCACAGCGAGACATGTGGCCACGTTTAGACTGGATGAAAATGTGAAAAAGAAAATGGGATCCAAGAACAACTTATTTATTATTTCAAACTCTAGGTATAGTACAAGTATTCTATCTAGCTATCCACTTATGGCGGATATAAGTGTCTGTTACTAGAATTATCTGAGAAAATGTGAGGAAGGAAAAAAGATAATTAACGAAAGGAAGAAATTAGATCCTGCCCACGGGTTCCTGAAAAACACACAGTTTCTCTATTCCCGGAGAAAAAAAAAAGCGAGAAGGGGGGGGGGGGCAGTCCAACCCGAAAATATTTTTCTTTTGAAATGTTTGGAGAGCAATCCTGTCCCTCCTCGTTGGTTCCCCCAGGGTAGTCTTTTTTTTGTGTCCTGTATTTCCTCCCCGGTGGTACAGTACAGTACTCTTGGTGTCTCTCAAATCATCAAAACTCGTCCTTCCTCCTCCCGCTCTCCTGCAGATACTTTGTCGAGCAAGATTCAAGCTCTGTATTTCTTCCACATCTGCGCCATTCTGGTGATCTGGCCGGGAGTGAACTCAGTCATGCAGGCGTCGTAGCTCTGTGTGTAGATGGTATGTTAGCAACCATGCAGGGCAAGGGCGGAGAGGGGTATTCTTGCCCAGTCCATGAAGTTGTGGATGGGGTCGTCGCCGGGATAAGAAGACCCTGTGCAAGTGTTCTTGCCAGTGGGACATCCATAGGTGGCTACCTTCATAGCAGGGGTGTCGGAAATGTAGTCACCGCCAGTGCAACCGCCCTGGAAAGTGTGGTAGAGACCTGCCGAGAGTGAGTGAATTAGTATATAAATTCAGGAGGACAATGATGCACTCATTTCCAATCATACCAAGCCAATGACCAGCCTCGTGGGTTGTGGTATGTCCGAGGTTGTAGTTTTTAGCGCTTCCACCGGGCGTACTGCCATAGTAGATGACGCAACCGTCATTTTGGATGACAGAAGCCGTGGGCTTTGTTGGGAGCTCGCAAGCTCCGAGGACATCACCGGCAAGGTTCAGGTAGTAGATGTTGAGCGTTTTGTAGTCTCCCCTATGAAGAGCTGCCCTCATGCCACCAGCGTCATTGTCATTGAACCAAGCAGAGTTTGTTGTGCGGGTGATCCCGGCAAGAGAGAACTTGAAACCGGTGGAACTATAGTCATTGTTCATGACGTTGAGCTATTGAAACCATATCCCGTTAGTAAAAGGTGGATACTTGGGGGTAGAATACCGCAAACGCGTACTTGAGCAGTAAGCTGAGAGTCTGGGATGTTTCCCTGAGAAACCAGGTTCCCCTCGCGGAGAACATGGAACCAAACAGGAACAGTGATTGGGGCTTCCTCTCCCGACTGGCGATTGTTCTCCTCATCTGCTGCCTCCTGAGCGAACATTTGGCTGACCTCCAGGTGCTCCTGAGAGGGCTCGGGAGTACCACAGTTGCGGGCAGTAGCCAACACAGCGAGGGAAAGGGTCAACGAGAAGCTGAACTTCATGGCGACGGAATCAGAAGCTCAAGAGCAGGCGTCAAAACCGGATACGGCTTGAGGGGGGAGCCACAGACAGATGATATTTATACCCAATTATCCATCGCATTCATTACCGCTAACACGATAGTTCTCGAAACAGTCTCCCGATATCCCCCAACTCTGACATGGGCTGTCAGTTCATGTGTGCTAAGTTCCGAAGAAAATGCTACTTCATGTGTCCCGGTATTCGCCCTAGGGCATACAGGGATTTATTATACCACTCTCTGCTTAACCAACGACCTCATTTCCAACCTGCAAAAAGAGCTCGGGGGGTCAGCCGGTTGGTGTAATAGATCGGGCTTCTCCATCCTACGCTAGCGGCCCATCGTCATGAGATACTAGAACGGCTTAGGAAGACCGCAAAGAAATGCGATAGAGCTACTAGAGCACTTCGAGATATCCCGCGTTTCTCCCGTAGTACACCCTCACGATGGCCCGTGGCGTCGATTGATAAGTGCAATCTCCGTCTGTGCTTAATTTGCCGACTGGGGTACTTATGGTGCTTCTGTCTGGGATATTCTATGGAGAAATGAATGTAGTCTCATTACGCAGAGCTGAGGAAACAATCCGGTTGGCGTAGGGGTATTGATAATAGATCACAGTGACCTTAACTTGATATGTTCGGGCTCTCCTTATGAAGTATAATACTGCAGAGCAACTGTGCCTTGGGGAGTGGTCTACTCAATCCCACTAATGCTTATACCATCGGCCATCAGGTATTTTCCATACTGGGAAGATTAGCCGATATGAGCCACTTTTGACAATAAAGTTTAATATCAGCAAACCATCAAGTTTCAATCAAGAAGCTTAAAATTAAGTGGTAGGCCCCCTACGAGTACTAGAGTACTTTGAGTCCCCCGAAGTTTATTCCACCGGCTAACTTCCGGATTGAGTGCATCCTAATCGGGCGCTTCTGTGACACCATATCCCTGTCCACTTTAATGCTGTAAATTTTGAGACCTGCATCGAGCTTATTTATTCTAACAACTGCTGCGGACAACTAATGTTTTCTAAAAAATCAGCTCAGTTACATCCTGAATACCAACCCTAAGTTAACCTCAAAACCACTATATCCCTTAAGTCTGGGATCTACTGGTGAATCCCTAATTTCCTGTACATCCACATCTCCGCCAGCCCCCTCAATATGCTAGCCATCTTGACTTTATTAAGCACCAATACACTCCAAAGCAATGTCCCTAGGGCGGATAAAACCTCTCGGGCATCACGAGGGACCACTCCATATGTCCATATTGTTCTCCACAATCTAATCTGCTTCTTCGCGGGCTCACCCATGATCTCTGTATGTAGCAATCCAATCTGCCGCACGCACGATGCACTATCCTGCAAATTCCCTGGTCCTCCCCACCACTTCTCAGCGGTATCACTCTTCTTCCTTTGGGATGTTGAGTGTAGTAGGGTACGGGCAACCACCCTAGTTGTGTTGTGGAGAAGACAGGACGGCGTTGAGGGTAAACCACTGGTTGCGCACACATGTTTGTTAGTCCTACCGGTATTTAGTTAGCAGCGGCGCGCATCTGAGAATAGAAACAAGTTCTCTCACATCCACCACGTCCATCCATCCAACATGGGAGTCGATTCCAATAACCGACCCCAGTCCCAGAAGACAGAAGCATGGTATGATAGGAGCGCGGTGAATGTGACCCAAGAATAATGAATCTCCGGCTGCTAAAAGGGGAGCTACTATTGTCGTGTGGGGAAGCTGGTGGGCGGAGATGTTCCTAACAGGCTTAACTATTACATACGTAGCTAGGAAAGGCCTACCATACTGTACTGCGCTCCCCGTTTAGAGGTAGGGAGGGCATACCAACGGCATCAGAGAGTGGACGATATTCTCTTTATTTGAGCCTTAACATGAGTTGTCCTTGAGAAAATTTTACAGAGGGCAGGAGGGTTCATTGGGGACTAAGTTGGAGTGTAAGATATTGAACTATTTCCCCTCATGCGAACAGCAGCTTGCAAGCGTCAACTACGTCCCACCAGCGTAGCAACGTCGCCAAATTGTGTGATTTCGACTATATCGTTTTTAGAAGATTTGGCTACCAGGTAGTTGCAGCTACTAATGGCTTAGCGGTAAGTAGCGTGTGCATAGGCCGTACCCCCCGAACCCTATGCCTATTCTATAAGAACAGTCTATACTAGCCTCGGGCATAGCTCAATCACTAGACGAGGGTCTTGGAGATGCGAGACAGGTTTAGTTGAGTTGATGGCACGATTGGTGTTTTTGCGGAGGGGCAGCGGGGTTGTCGCCTGGCCACTAACTTCATGATCAACTCTCAACACCAACGGTCAACTGCCAATGCTGACCCAGCAGTGGATTATGAAACCTTACCAAAACAAAAGAGACCTCTACTATTCTACTGATTCTATCACGCAATTCTCTGTGTATCCCCTCTTGCCCTAGGATTAGCTGCCGCACTGTTTAGTAAAAATATCTTCAAGGGTGGAAATCATCTCAGCAGGAGCCAATAGTTCAAGACTTTATGATATTGGAGTTGTTTGTATGGATAAAAGCATGGCATGTTGATGGTATAATAATCCCAGCAGTAGAGAGTTATATTAGAAGCGCCGAGGGGTGCAGGCAACAAAAAGCACACATAGTATGGAGCACTGAAGTGTGGACTTGTGAACGCTTTAGGGCACGGACGGATGTGTAGGGTTATACATGTAGAGGCTTTCACTACTTGGGTAGCCGTTAGCTAGCAACCTCCATAGACAAGAACATATATACACCTCGACATCCTCTCTCTTATCACCATGCCTACACCATCATGCCACCTCCATCATATGTAACTTGTACGGTATTTTAAGCGGGTGCTCCGACCACGGTCGGGACAGGGGTATGGGGCTCATTCTCTGAATAATCTACGTTCGGTACACTGCCAGTAAATAGGCTACCGGAAAGTAGTGAGAGGAAGTGAACTCGAGGACGTGATGTGCGCCAGCAAATCCAAAGACTAGAAGAGTTCATGGGATGTCACTCGCTACAACTCACTGTTCCAACTAGAGGTTTGCATAGCGCACTGTGACATAGTATGCTGTGAATAATAATGCAGCGTTAGTCGACTTAACACATATAAAAATCGACTCCGAATCTCAATGGAGATGTGAGGAGGGGGGGGAGGAAGTGTTTATAGGGGTATGGAATGAAGAGCAGAGGGGTGGGAGGCCGAAATTTAGGCTTTTCGGATGTAAATTAAGCCCCTCGCTTGCAGGCGCGAATAATTTTTCCGAATCTAATTCAGATCTTCCTCCTTAGTAAGTTACTACTCTCCCAAATCATAGGTGATTCGAGCTATCTAGGTCTAAGCGCGTGCATGGGGTTTAGTTCCACTGGGAGTTTTTTTCTTCGAGGATACAGGTATGGGTGAGTCGTGGTTAAGGGGCTTCTTACTGCATTGGTTTTTCCTGGAGGGTGAGAGTAGGAAGTGTGGATGGTCTTCCAGATCCGGGCTGGAGCTCGCGGTGGGATGGTAGAGGCAGTGTTCCCAACGGGCCAGGCCGATGGTAGGCCGGCCTATAGGCCGTAGGCCGGGCTAAGGCAGGCCGCTCCGGAAGAGAGCCTAGGCCCATATAGGCCGAATTCGATCGGCCTACGAAAGCCT
>Ga0307517_10002282_pt1 | contig 30936 bp, 46 predicted proteins | sample 23_EM_MG_FD_194515 | JGI IMG/M metagenome (GOLD analysis project Ga0307517, IMG submission 194515) | Populus trichocarpa ectomycorrhiza microbial communities from riparian zone in the Pacific Northwest, United States - 23_EM | ecosystem: Host-associated > Plants > Roots > Unclassified | place... | reverse complement strand
CACTTATTGAGAGGAAAGTGTGAAGAACGATTTTCGGTGACTTCCGCCTGATCGGAGTTCCAAACGAACTTGACACACATCGTTCACCGAATATGTTCGCAGTCCGGTCGTGTTCGTCGTCCGTAGCAGCGGCAGCTTTAAGACGACGGTCAAATGCGTATTTATCCACGATTGTCACACCAGCCACATCAGATGCTCCTCAACGTACCATGCTGGACTACAGTAGCCAGCAGCCCATACAGAAACCACAGCCATTTTCATATGGTGCAGACGACATTCCGCCATCAGGACGCGGATTTCCTAAGGAACAACAGGGTCGTCCTACTCCCTTTTCTCCCGGCCTTTTGTCGCCGCCACTTCTCCGGAGTTCGCTGAGGTATCGCCTACACTGTCGCGCTAGCCGAAATAACACCATGGTGCAAGTCACAGAACCAAACGGACGCAGCATAGGATGGTTTTCTGGTGGTTCTCTCAAGTTTAAAGGGGTGAACAGAGCCTCTTACGAAGCGGGATACCAGTGTGCAGTTGCTGCATTTCAGGTCATAAAACAGGTCATAATGGAGAAAGGCGATATCCAAGTGGAGCTGTATTTTAGAGGGTTTGGACAAGGCAGAGAGGCGATGAAAACTGCGCTGTTAGCGGTGGAGGGTACAGAGGTTCGGAGGCTTGTCAGCCAGATACAGGATCGAACTCCAATCAAAATTGGAGGAACCAGGGCACCCAAAGCCAGACGGTTATGATGCAGGTCACATTTCTCATTTTATGCTGTTCCCAATGCTGACATTCTGACTATATAGCATTTATTCTTATTCAAGCAACTCTCGAATTCTAAAGTGGGAGTTCGAAATGTGGACCTCTGGCATATACCTCATATTCGGGTCTCTTCAGGCAATTCAATGCCACCCTCTTATCGAACTCGATATCTTGAATCAACCCCTCTAGAGAACGTGGGTCAATGTGGCAAAGTCAATAGATCATGTCAGGCATACCTCGAGAAATGTAATCGAGTTGTGGTCGGATGTAACCCAACACCAATGCCCTCATTTCATATCCATAAAAGTCGCTTGGAAAGTTATGCATGATGTGAATTTCCTGGAGAATCTCAGCAAGACTCCTTGTAATAAATCAACGAATGCCTTACAGCTGTTAACTGCTGATTCTTGTAAAAAGGATTCCATCCCAGACTCATGACCATGGGTAGTACTTTCAAGTCCTCCGAAGCGAATGTTGCTCTGTTTTCCGGAGGAGGAATCACTTGAGCATATCCGTAGTAAACCCCCGTCTCTGCTTTCGAACTCAGAGGGATAATGGAATCGTCAGGGAGGTTAGCTAATATCGTATCAGAAACATGTTGAAAGAAAAAGCATGCACGACAAACCCGTCGGACAACCAAGATCCTTTCCACCTCTACCAAAACCCATTTGTACGGCTCCCACTAGTGGGATAGGGAACGGTTCAGCAGGTGCTTCAGGACCGACGATTTCAGGGCGGGATGCTCTGAGATCGGTCTTGAGGGCGGCCGGAGGGATCTCATGATTCGCAGCGTAATCTGCAGCAGTTGTTAGAACTGCAGTATCAGTAGGTAGAACTGAGGACATGAAGGCAGTGATTGATCAATAATGTGTGAAGTCTTTATCAACTTCCACCATGTACCAGCCAGACGCGTACATTCCTTATCCAAATCACTATCCAAATCACTACCCCCAGTCTGTCTCTACTATCCCAACGCCGCTCTCGTATTTTCCATTCCAACAACATCTCCAAGTCAAGGCTGAACCAGTCCCACCTGAACCACCCGAACCCGTCGTCACTCCCAAAGTCGCCTCAAAAGCCATCCAACGTCTGATTTTGTTGGAATTGCAGCATGCAGGTTTTGAAAGTGCAGAAAAATCTGCTGTTAATCGCCTAGAGCTTGAAGTTTCGACCTGTACCTCGCTCGAACTTTTCGAGTTGGACTTTGAACTAATTGATTCATTTAGTCATCCAACAGTTATTTCAACGGGCACACGAATATGCAAATCTCGCGAATCGTGCTCGATCCATCGCTTCTGATGTCTTGATAGCCTGCGACGACCTCCAACTACCACCTAAGAAGATGAATGAAATCCGAAGGAGGACAGCAAAGCGAAAGAAAGGTACGTATGAAAGAGTAACTTCCAGCGTCATTCTGAACGGATTGCCTTACAGGACGTAAAGGAAAAACAAAGCTTGGTGCTATAGAACTTATGAAAACGAATTCTCGTCCTACTTCACCCGAATTACTCTCTTCAGATGATGAAGAAACCTCCGCTATCACACCTACGACATTGAGCAATCTCCCACAATACTTTCCAGTCCTTCCTCCTAAGCATACCTATCTCCAGACTCCAGTAAGTCCAACTTTCAAACTTTGTTTTGCTACTAATGAAACATCCATTTCTAGGCTTCACCACCGAAGAAGGCTGCCCTGCCATCGCTGGAAAAGAAGCTCAAAACAGCTGCTCTCGTTCAAGAGTCTTTACAAAATTTGTTGACCGCTACAGAAGATGCTATGAACCAAGAAGATGGCGAGCTCCTCGGACACATTGTAAATTGGGAGCTCAGTGTTCAGCCGAGGAAGAGATGGTGTGTGAGCAAAGTCACTGCCAACAACACGAGGTTGTAGTCTTGCCTGTGCACATGTACCATATTCAATTCTCATACCACAATTTTGCTTTATTCCGGCATCTCCTTGGGGTGTATGTACTGAGTTTGTCAACATTATCCTGATTGTATCCTGGCGGCCGACCGCCCTCTTCTCAGCTTAACCAATTCAGTATTTGCTTTAGTGTCGACTGCTGACACAGATTCCGTGGATGTACCCACTCCCGTCAGAAGTGGAGAACCATTGGTTTGCATTCGTCGCAGTTTCTTCGAGGAAGTGGCAATTTCTGACTTTCCCGCCGCTTTTCGTTTTCCCTCTCTTGTCAACACATTGGTCCTTGATTCTGACTGCGAATCTGCTGATGAACCTGGTGGATTTTGCTCCATGTCAATACCGACGGTCGTGTGGTTTATTTCAGTGGCTTCGGTGTTTCTTGGAGTCGGTTGAGGTAATCGAGGAATAGCCTGTTCGGGAAGAGGGGAGGCTGGTGCAGGTATTGTGATGGCTGAATCGTGAGCATCGACAGTTACTACAGCACATGAATGTCCCGCTGTAACCCCTTTTCGTCGTGGTCGGGGACGCGGCTGAGGTTTTCGACTGGGTCCAGCGGCAGGTAAAACAGTGGATGTGGACGGAGTGGATTCTCCACCGCTTTTGGAGGTTGGAAGAGGTATTGGAGCCGATTCCTGATAAATTGACATCGTGGAAGTCTGAGCAGCAGACCCAGTCGACAAAGTAGTTTTTTGTGCTTTTTTCAATTTGTCGTAGCGGCGCCGACACTAAATAGCACGACAGTCAGACAGGAAGTTGACTTATTTCTTAAACTTACAGCTTGACCTGTTTTTTTATTCCCAACTTTCAAGCTGATTTCTTTCCACCTTGCACCGAACTCCGCCACGGCGGCTAGCAATATTATGTCCTCTTCGTCCGTCCAAGTTTGATGAGGTCCTACATTAAGGTACTCCAACCACCTTTCTCGGCACTGGTCATTCGTTCGACCAGGAACAGCTGATGCCAGCTGAACCCACGATGTTCCGTACCCAGCAACGGCCTTCCTTAGTCGGTTGTCTTCCTCTTCAGTCCAGGCGCCTCGTCTCAAGCTAGGATCGAGAGTTTTGCACCATCGCGCTTGACATTGAGAGGGGGTAACATGTTCCGCCACTTTTATGGCAACTTTGTAAAGATTAATTATGCGATATGCGGAAATGATTGAACTTCGAATACCTAAATGCCAGTTGTCAATCCCATAGGTCTCGACAGCTTTCGTGAGTCGTTGATCGGCATAGGGTGTCCAATAGTGGCGCTGAGGAAAAATTTCCCGTCGCATACAATCTAGTGGGATGCGATTCGTCTAGACGTTCGGATTTCAGGAACGAAATAAAAATGACAAGTGATTGTACGTACCCCAAGTTTTTCTGCGACCTCAACCCAATTGACCTTATTAGGGGGATATTCCGGGATGAGCGAATGTAAATGTTGTAATTCAGAAGGCGTCCATGGTGTGCGATTAACACAAGGTCTATTGGCTACCCAAGTAACACGGCACTCAGTTGCATTTCTCTTTCCGGAGGATGCATCTGACACCTAACATAAATTCATATTAGTGGAGATCCCCATAACATTAAAAAAACGCACCCTTTCAGCTATTCGATTCCAATCGAGCGCATCAATGTCGTTAATACCATCCAAGGATCTTTCGGTTTCTGTGCCAGAGAAGCTGTTGACAATTTTAAATATCAGAAGTTTGACAATGAAAAGACAAATACTTGCGAGCAATGGAGTGCTTGTAGCCGCTCATTTTCCTTCTTCACCGCATCAGCGAGCACTTCCAGTTCCTTTTCCTTCACTTATTAGCAATGAGGAAAATCCCGAAACTACGCGAAGGTCAATCCAGGCGTACATGGACGAGGATGGTTGTTCATTATATAATTATTTCTCCTGGTAGCTTCATCGTAAAATGGAGAAAGCTGGGAGGAATAAATTAGTTTTGCATGTTAGAAAATAATAGAGAACACAAACTGGATTCAAGAACTCGCTCGATGGGAACAACCCAACTGCCCGCTTTGAACCAGGAATTGCTATCTCGGACTCAGGTTCGTCTTCAACTTCTTGCGCCTCCTAAATTCTGGGGATGAGCAGCATTATCTACAGCCTGAGGAGAAGGTCTGACCAAGAGAAGGTCAATCTCCTTCAGCTGCTCCTCAAGTTTCTGGGCCTTTTCGATCAAGACTGCCTGCAAAGTTATATTTGCGTCTAGGGCAATGCGAGTGAGTTCTTTGCTTGTTTTTGTCGAAAGACCAGATTCTTCATGATCCATGAAACTAACGTTCAAACTTCAAACTAACAGTGTACTAGTAACACTGAAGAAATCGGTCCGCTGTTGGTGCACGTGATGGCAGCAAAAAAACATTGCACCCAAATAGCGATTTGTCTGCTGCCACAACGAATGTGAAATGGCAAACACTTCAGCTAAACGAATTGGTCAGCTATTCTTCGCTACTTAGAATCATTCCGCATTTATCAGACTACAGCCAGTCAAAACGATACCACAGTGAAACATCTGAAACTTGGGCTGTTTATTCCAACACTCCTGTCACTCGTTGTTCGTTTGCTGTTCAGGAGGAGTTCATTACCTCCTTCAAAGGGATCTATTACCATTTATATTGCAACATTTCTCCCGGCATTTTTTTTGTCCAACTACTTGATTAAAATTGGTCAACCTCGACGTGATCCTACCACCGGAACCCTGATCTCGTATGGAGAAGACCTCAGTCAGCATGGAGTTACGGAATGGTGCTTCGATATCCTCTACATCACATGTTGGTTGTTCCCATTACTACCTAGTTCTCGCTCTAATATTTTGTCTATAGGGACCTGCCAAATAGGTAGCGGCGCGTTCGGTGAATGGTTCTGGTGGTTATACATGGTCGTAAGTCAAATTTGTCAACCAGCCAACCTTTCTCTGTATTCTCCATAGATACCGCTCTATGCTCTCTTCAAGCTGTGGACCTCTGTCATATCGCCTCTGGTATTAAGTCAAGGATCACCCAGTCCATCAGAAAATGGCACGGAAAAACCTCCAACGACAAGCAAGAGGCAAGAGAAACTTCGCAAACGACAAGAGAAAGGGGACCCTCGCGTGAAGGCGCAGTCTACGAGGAAGTAACCCTCAAGAACTTCCTAGGGATTATTTCTTGTATGACCATATCAATGATTTATTCGATTGCAGTGCTGCATTTATGGCCTCTCCTGCACCAAATCTCACCTTTTCGCAAGGTGTATGGATTTTCCTTCCGCGGCTGTATTCATTCCTCGCGTGATTCATTGCCCTCTTCTTGGGTTTCTCCCATTGCACGGTCGATTTGGCCGATAAAAATGTTCCACGATGCAAGTTGAACACTCGATTCTCGAAAACAAGACCCTCTCACAGTAGTAACTTGGTTGGCAGGAATTGAATTGTGCACGCCATAAGTATTTCGGTTCTTTTCTTGCTGTTCCGTGAAATCCATTTCCCTGGCCAGGCCGATTTTGTGATGCGACATTTTCAACACCTTCAATATCGGTCAGACTTGCCTGTTCTCAACTAAATTTAACTCATGTTGCTGACTACTCCTTTACTAGATTCAGTAGATTGTGCGAAGCCGTTGGTTGTACTCAACAATGTCAAAGAAGAAAAAAGAAACTACCACTACCTCTGGAGCAAGTTGTGCTAGTAAGAAAAGTGATCATAAAACTCATACCTGAATCCACCTCCTTCAGCCCGCACATCCGAATAGGTAATTTGGCGTCACTTTCTTTGAGTGCCTAGACTTCGGGGTGATGGTGCCGTATCCAGTACGAGTCCTCCTTTTGAATACGTTCAAACGATATACTTATCAATGCATTACCTGCCTGAACTCGGTGTTGACTTCAAATATCAGCATCTGAATCGAACGTACCTCTTGTCGGTCAAGTCTTTATCATTTTAGCTTTCTTGGCAACACAACGTGCTCGCACCCAGCTGGTTCAGCTACCGATGAAGCCTTCCGGTCATCGTGAACAAATTTGAAAACATAACAAGGTTATCATGTCAAGTGGACGTTTATGCGATCAGGGTACCAGGGATTGTTATATTTACAAAGAGTGCGGTTTTCTGAGTGGCAACCGTGTTGCGCTGCAAGGGAAGGCACTATTCTTTCGTCAGCAAGCCATTTGAGTAGTGGGCCGGTGGCTGCCACAGCTTTCCCACTCGCAAACCATTACCGCGCCTTAGAAAAGCGAAACTTTTACACTGTCTTTGGCTTATCACTCTCCCGATTCAATAAAAATTTGTTAACAAAGGGTCTGCATTCACTATTGGCCCCTCCATAAATCCATGATATTGTACCATGAATTAGATGATAAGATGAATATTGTCCAGAATTGGTATCAAGGTTACTAAATCCGTACAAGTGTGTTACCACCCAACATCATGATGTGTCATTGCTTCCTCTGGATCTGTCGCAAATGTGCGTACAAGCGATGTGGGAGAGTGATTCCCCTTTGAAGCAGATCCCTCATTTTGATTCCAAGGCAAGTCAATCTTATTTGCTCTCAGCAACGAAACTCATACCAGTTCCGCAATCAAAAGATGCAAGGAGATTCTGTCGACAAGACGTTGGCATATGGCATAAGACACCCAGGCGCTCTTCCCTTCGCGCGTCATGCATACATCAGTACCAGCGTTCTGCTTGTTGAATCGACAAAGAGAACTTACCACTACCAGGATGGCCCGTGAGGACAGCCGCTGGTGCCAAGCCGTTGAGAAAGTTGACGTTCTCGCGACGGTCAAGGAAGTCGTAAATCCGAATATAGTCTGCCCGGATGAGAATCCTCGAGAATGGGAGCTTGTCGATGCCAATGTCGAGGATTGAAGGGCATCGTCGTCGTCGTCGTACGCTTCGTCCCCAAGCTCGCTCCAATGAGACAGGTGTCGCGGCGCTTCTTCACATGTCAAACTCTTCCCCCAATATTTAGAATGCAGGAGGACCAAACTATCGTCGAGTGGTATCCACTTTGGGTGGTGATGTGATGCGGACAACCGAAGTAAGGTCTAAGTCTGTAGTCTTGACAAGATGAGACAAGAAATTGTGCAGTGACCATCCCCGTGATTTAGATAAAAGGGCCTGCGGGACGGTCAGCACGGTGGTGAGTCGATAACCTTTATTTACACAACATCAAGTCAGATAACCACTACAGATTCCCCTGAGGAGGGGAAGGATGAGCTTAGCCCACCGGATGGGCAAGCTTCTGTATTCTTCGCGGCGGTAGCAGACCCCATTGTTCCCTCCGACGTCTTCTGCTTCCGTCTCAGCTGCGAAAACGCACCAGCGCCCATCATCGTTGACCACGGACACAGACACGGGCACGAAGAACAACCAAAACAAAAAGCTACAGAGAAAGAGGATTGGCAAGAGCTCGGTTTGCTCACCAAGCCCACAAGTGCCCCAGGTACGCCTTTCCCTGCTCAAGAAACCTTCCACAGCATACTTACAGACCCGGAACCCAGGACTGGGATTTCAGGTAAGCCTTCTCTCTCCAGGGTTTTAAAGATTTACTGGTTCACTATCGATGGAAGTCGTCTTGTCTCCAAGAAATATGTAGCACGATTTTCCGATCATAGGACAGGGGATGAATATCGATGAATTTGAAATGACACTCGGAGTTTCAATTGATACTTTGAATCACCAGCAGGATCATAACTTGTATTAAACAGCTCATGAGACTGATTTGCTAAATTACATCACAAGAGCATGTTAAATGAATGAATTTTACATTAATGAACCAACAGAATTTGCCAGCAAGACATCGATTACGACGCGACGGCGACGCGCGTTGCCGTACTTACATAATGTTATTCAAAGTCTGGCGGACACGCGGACTGCCGGACTTGCCGAATCTCAGACTTTATCTTGAATCTACCGTCAAGCACAAACTCATTTGATTTACCAATCTCTCAAGCTATTCGAAACTGTTCCACGCTTTGCCAGTGTACGGTAGTCACTTGATGAAAGTCACCCCGAACATTGACAAGCCACACATTCTTTGAAACTTTCATTGAAATTATGGGTATTTCTGGACATTCCCAAAAAAATCTCTTCTTCTATTAGAACGTTGAACGTCTTTCCAAAATCGAATGGCCACAGGCAACTTCTTGGCTGACTCTACTCGGAGAGTACTTGACCGCTCCAAAGTCATTATTTCCTTATTCTTTTGTCCTGGTCCAAAGTGAAATGTATAAAACTACCTCATTCGAAGAGGTCCGCCTCATCCTTCATGGTAATCACCACCATGCGCTTTCTTGCTGTCGCTACTGCCATTGTCTCCGCCCTCAATGTCTTACCTGTATCCGGGGTCGCGCACATTCCTATTCAAACATACAATGGCGCTACTGGCAGATACATCGTGCAACTGAAGGAAGGGGCTGACAAATCTAGCCTTCTGTCGCAGCTAATGCAAGCGGTTGATGGACAAGTGATCACTCATAACTGGAGTATAATCAATGGGTTTGCCGGTATGTTGCAATCGACGCAATGTGATTTGTCGACTCTTTACTTGATTGCCTTAGGCCCTTTCAACGACGACGCATTGGAAATCATTCGGACCAACCCTCATGTCCACTCAGTGTCTGAAGACGGCATTATGAGAATTTCGGACGTCCAGTATGTCGCAATTTGGTTCAAGTGAACCTTTCATGCTTATTTTCCAAGGACCAATACAACCTGGGGCCTTCATCGTATTAGCAATGCTCAACGGCTTCCTGAGGGATCGTCTCCTTCGTAAGTGTTAGTCGATCATCTAATTGTCCAGTCTTGAACAAAATCCAGGTCACTGTCATACGACTATACCTATCCGAAACGTGCGGGCTCCGATGTTGATATCTATATTGTCGGTAAGACCACTTTATGTCCTTTAAACGAGCTGGAATAATCATTGCTTAGATACTGGCGTGCGCACCACCCATGTACGTCCTGTCATTATCACCTAGAGTGGTTTCACTGATGCGCGTTTCAGAAAACCTTTGACGGCCGTGCTGAATGGGGTGCCACCTTCGGTGGCTACGCTAGTGCAGATGGTAACGGTCATGGCACCCATGTCGCGTGCGTTCAGTATTAAGACAACAAACGTAATTCTGACACAAAATTCTAGTGGAACTGCTGCTGGATCTGATTATGGCGTCGCAAAATCCGCTAATATTATTGCTGTCAAGGTTCTGAGCGACCAAGGGTAAGTCTTCAACAATATTTCATTTGCCCGACTGTTTGCTTAATCACATCCTCAGTGCCGGCAATATTTCTGATATGTAAGACAATAACAAGATCGGAACATTTTTACTAATTATAGACATAGTATATCTGGTCTGGATTGGGTGCGGGAGCGGGCTAAATCCACTGGCAGGCCATCCATCGCCAACATGTCATTGGGAGGAATTTTGACTTTATCCCTGAACGAGGCTGTGGAGTCCCTCACGGCTAGCGGCGTTCACGTAGCTGTCGCTGCTGGAAATTCGGGCTTGGATTCCAGCCTGTATTCACCTGCCGGAGCTCCCAGTGCCGTCACCGTTGCTGCAACCGACATCACTGACACTCGTCCAAGTTGGTCGAATTTTGGCGAACCTGTGAAGATTTTTGCTCCTGGTCAGGATATCATCTCTTCCTGGAACATGGACGATTCGGTGTGTCAATTGTCAATTTTACTGACTGTATTCTGGATGACCCATTAACTACATCTCAGGCTACAAACCGGATATCTGGGACTTCTATGGCTACGCCTCATGTAACCGGTCTCATTGCCGTTATCATCTCTATCTCTGGTAACAAGACCCCAGCCGAAATGACCAAGGTACTTCAAGCTTGCTCCCTAAAGGGTTACATTCGGGATGTTCGTGAGTGGGGTCAACGAAATTCACTGCGTTGGTCAGTGAGACTGAAATTGAAAATATAGCTCTCCTGACTGTCAATTATTTGGCTCAAATTCCGCCCTCGAGGATTAAATGGGGCACTTTGAATTCGACAAAGGTGTGAACAACCGAGCCCCGACCGACGTCATTGGATCCGATGTTCGGGTTTTGGAACGCTACTGGTCTACTGTAGCTACAGATATGTCCGACGCTATACCTAGTTCACATGTATTTTACTCTTTTGGGCTTCTCATACCTAAGCAGACGACTCGATGGGATAACGCCGAGTGATCCACTGGAGACCAGAAGGTCTGCCATTATGCATATATTTTACCAGAGAAATTTTTGAATTACCACACTGTCGCGGCTTTTCCTAAATTTGGGTTGTCCGATGGTCACATGCAGATTTCAACGCTTCTCTCGGCTACCAGTTGCTTTTTCTCTACGCAATTACTGTGCTCTGCCTTTTTCTACAAGTGACTCGCTATGCAAATGCTCCAGGGATCTTGCTCCGACTCCCAGGAACTCAATATTGCATCTGGAGTAGAACCATTGAATATTTGTACCTGATTATGGCTTTCTTATGTGCATATATGCAGCTCTCTGAATCTCTGGACAATCCTGTCGACAATTCCGAAGAGGTGGATGGTTCATCCAGGTCACAACACAATAACGGATCTCAGGTATTCCTCGTCAGTTATTTCAGTGTCGGCCCTTGATGTCGGAACCTAGACTGCCTCTTCGGACAATGCTTCTACTGATACAACTAACAAGGACACTAACGAAAAACATGTAACCACTGACAGCCTCGAAAACTGCTCTCAGCCTGCCGATACCGATGGGAAAGAGGAAAATTTCGAGATCGACTCAGGAAATGCTCATGAAATGGTGGATTCAAAAGATATGGAGCCAACGCTTCCTTCGGAATCTCTTTCTGGCGAGAGTGGCGTTATTTCTGCTGTTGAATTCAAACGAGTAGACTTTGCTGTATTTGCACCTGGAGATAACTTGCAGTACCAGACGACTACCAATATACATACAGAAGAGGAGCACTTTCTATCTTTGAACCCAGTTGGTCCAACGATTTACATCTCCAGTCTATTTTCGCTGACTTGATCTGAAGGCGGACGTGGATGATGATCTTGGCATTCCCAGTTCGTCTCCTCCAGTTTCGTCACCAACTTCCGGCTATTTTCGGAGCTCAAGCCCCATACCAATGACAAGTTCTCCTGGATATGGTGAATTGACGCCACCCACTTCGCCAGGCAAAATATGTGACGCAAATACCGAACTCCAATTTGACAAAGTATGTATGCTTTATGAATGAAAAATTTTATGCTAATCAGTACAGGCACCACATGTCGAAATAATTTTTGATCGATCTGAGATTGACTCGGAAGAACCAGCTAACGAGCATGATGAGGTTCGTCCGCACCTTGAAACATATATTACGACTACCACAATCCTTTATCAGAACGTGACAACGACTGTAATTGGCGAATATGAAGCCAATACGAGCAACCCTGAAGAAATGCTCTCTGCCATTAGCAGGAACACAGACGATGCGCATCTTACGGATCACGGAGTTACTCCCCGCGAGAAGGTGCACCAAAGGTTAATTCCTGGTCCCAAACGCGCGACTCTTGCTGCGCAGAAGGTGCGACTGCAAAAGCTCTCTAAGCCATTCCGTCCTCCAGCGGTTCAAAATCCTGTTGCAATTGTAAAACAGGAAAATATCACGACTTCTGGTGATGACAACGCGGCCTCTAAGCCTGTTGCACATACGCCGTCATTCGCCAAGAAAATACAGGAAAAAATGAAGAAGCGAACTGCGAAGGTGGCAGCTCAATTCAAGTCCCCATTAGGTTTGCCTTCCGCTGGTGGCGAAGGAGGTCCACTTGTGCGGCCAACGCCGACCATTCAAGCACTGGAACGAAAGCTCCAGCTTCTTAAGCGTTCAGTGAAAGTGAAAGAAGACTGTGAAGAGGAGACGCTCTCGGAATTGATCCAGAAGTGGACTGAGGCAGGTAGGGAAGTTGCGTGGGAGGTGTGGGGACTCGTGAAAGAAAATGCGGACGTCGGGGGAAGCAAGCGCCAGATGGAGGACAGCTGGGGCTGGCAGGATGGTGGTGACTCGAAAAGACAAAAGACGGAAGAGAGGCTGTGGGGATGGGATGTGGTTCCGGTGGGTGAACGCGAGGCAGAGCAAGGTGCACGCACGGTGGGGACGATGCTGATGGAGATGGGGATAGCACCCGAAACACTTGGGTGGAACGCAGAGGAGGAACGCTTTGAGGACTAATAGGTAGCAATATAATTCAAAGGCCGCGAATATTTTTCGAGCGTGGGAAGACGGCACTGCCATTTTATTGCCTTGTTCAGAACACAATTTATTTCCGCTCCTTTCCCCGCCCAGCTCCCCCACCGCCGTCGTCCCCTACGACGCCTTCCTCTCTACAACGCTGGATCAGCAACAGATACGCTCTCCAACAGTACTGGTAGGCCCATTCCTCCTTTTCATCCCAAGACAATCCCTCACCGCCGCGCTCTATGCGGCGACCCAGTGCGCTCAGATACTTGCCGCGATGTCATCATCAAAGTCGAGAAGTGTTAGCGTCGAGATCGTCCCTCCAACGGGCCCACGTCCCATGGATCTTGCAGGCGCAATCAACGGTGCGCTCGCCAACAACGGCAAGGACATTGACAGAGACGACGACGACGATCGCGACATCACTGAGCGCCAACCACGACATGCGCCCTCTGCACCGCCAAAGCCCGCCGCGAGTGTATGCTTCATCCTAGGCACTTTCTAATCCTTTGCTGACTTCTGCTATAGCCGACCACGGGGAACGCTCCCACGCCGTGTGAACGTTGTGTGCGCACCAACAGGGTGTGTAAAGGCGTAGCCGGCGCTCGATGTGAATACTGCAAACGCCTAAAGCAGCGATGTACCAATAGCAGCGGGCCTGCGCGGGGAAAGAACGCTGGTGGGTTCTATACAATATTTATTTTTCAACGCTTAACCACAATCCGTGTCCGCCAGCGGCAAAGAAGGTAGCCGAAACTCTAGTTGGACCTTCATCGAAACCGCCTGCCTTAAGCGGACCGTCTACTGTGAATAGCATTAAGCGGAAACAACCAGAGAAACCTTTTTCGCTACCGAATGGCGATGTCGACGGTGTTAGCCTTGATGGCGAGGGGAGTCTATTGGATGACGACGACCATGAGTTGCCTCCTAGGCTCAACAAGAAACGCCGAATATCGATGGGGAACAAAGGTCCTTCTCGTTCTGAGTTACAGAAGGTCGTAAGCGATCTGGATGCGTCTGTCAAACGCATCCAGTCGTCCATCACCCGAGAGGTCGACAAGGTGAACGCCACAATCAAATCATTGAACACCATGATTTCAGAGATGGAATCAGACTAGAGAACGGATATTTAACGATGATGATGTCTTGTATTGCACACACGCCTGGAGCACCAAGGTTTTTGTTTTATTTTCATTTCATAACTGTCTCATTATCTCTGTGGATTTGTACTCGGATACTCTAGCTGTTCTAACCTGTAATTCCCTAGTCCGACTGCTATCAACTTGCTTTCGATATCTACTGTCACATGTGATACGCAGAAGTTACTACTCCCCAATCTGGATTGTCTTATATTGTCTTATTTTCAAACATGCCAGTGAACCCATTCATTCTTGTGACGCCTGGGGCAAGTAGAGGTCTAGGCGTGGCGCTGACCCGCCAGTTTTTGCGAACGACGACCCTACCTGTCTTCGCTACCACCCGAACGCAGAGCGATTTAGAAGCCGTTGGGAAAACCATATTGGATGGCCTTGAAGACGTCCGAGCTGAACGCCTGAATCTAATCCGCCTGGACCTGACCTCAGAAGACAGCATCGCATCCGCTGCTGACGAACTCACCAAGAGCCTGAAACGCCAGCAGCTCGACAACGCCTATATCCACTCGGCGTTCGTCACTGGAGGAATGTTGAAGCCAGAGAAACGCCTTGCCGACTTGAATTGGAATACTCTGAAGGACACCTTCCAAATCAACGTTATCTCCCACCTACTCACCATTAAGCACTTCCACCGTTTTCTCCCCAACGCAAGTCAAAAACTTGACCGCCCTTCCAAATGGGTGCACGTCTCTGCTCGTGTCGGATCCATTGAAGACAATCGTCTGGGAGGATGGTATTCATACCGGTCTTCTAAATCTGCACTCAACCAGGTTGTGAAGACTTTCGACTTGCATCTTCAGCAGCAAAAAATACAGGCGATTTGTGTCGCAATGCATCCGGGCACAATGAAGACCGAATTGAGCAAAGATTTTCTGCGTGCTGTGCCAGACGACAGAATCTTCGAACCTTGGGATGCTGCGGTTAATGTCATGAACGTCGTCGAGAATCTCAACACTGATCAACGAGGCAAATTCTGGGATTGGTCTGGTCAGCATATTCCATGGTGAACATTGGACCCCAATTTGTATTTTATTTTCCAAGTTGTATTCATCGGAATTGCTAACATGGTGTCATTTCTATATAGCCACAAACGCAGCTCATGCGGGGACAAATGAATTTTTGAAACCCGAGCACTACTTTTCTGATTAGTGAGTTGCCGGGAATCGTGTTGGCGCGATTGCCTAAAGTGGACTGATGTAATGATTTTCGATGCTGGAAATATGTAAATCAGGAGGCAGGAAAATCATGCAATCAGAGAGTGATATCATTGATAGGAGGTAGATCATACTCCATTGGAACATTAAAATGTATAGCTCTACCAGAACTTGCTGAACATTCGACCTTTTCCAGACCCGTCACCTAAGAACATCCCAACCCCTTCTTGAATAGCCACACTGACAGGCCTCATAGGGGCAGAATCATAAACATGGGGACACGGTTGAGCAAGTGGTCGAGGGGCTAGACTCGGAATTTTCGGTAAATCGGATGAAAGATCCTTCTCATAGATGGAAGGTAGGCGAGGGGTATTGCCTAGCTCTTCATATTGGGTACCCTCATACGATGCCCGGGCAGTTTTTAATCGGGAAAGAACCTAGAAATGTCAGTCACAACCATGTAGGGAAATAGAGAGACCTACCTGCTCATAGAACGCAATTTCTCCGTCTAGGTGATCCACGGCAATAGCTTTTAGGTCTTCTACTTTACGTGTGTGGTATGAATCCATCTCCGCCATGGTGAGATTCAGCACCGTCTCGCATCTTCCTATCATTTCTTCATTGGCCTAATGGAATGGAGGCATGAAAAATCAGCTCGAAAAGATAGAAAACTTCGGACCTGGATATTACTACAGCTGCCATTGCGAGCTGCTTCCCGATGCCGGGAGAGTGTCGATTTATGCATTGTAAGGACGCCCTATTTGCTAAGCTGTTAGAGAAATGTCGCATATTAAAATTCGAAAACGAACGTCGTATAGTGAAGATGGATGGGCCATCAGTTTGAGAGACTCGTGTGTGGCTAATTGAAGACGTCTTGCCTGTGGATCACAGGTTTGAGTGGATAACAGATACTCGAATAGGAAAACGTCTAACGTGTCCATCATACAGGTTGGCGACAGTTTGCAGGGTTTCGCTGGTCTTCTGTACGGCTTTGGAAAGTCTCAAGCATTCTGAGATCCGTCAATTCATGAAAGGAATTTAATTAAAACCCCTTACCTGTACAGCCTTCTCTCCAGCACCACGCGCCATCTTTATTGATTGTTCCCTTCCTCTTATCGTCGCCTTTCTCGCCCACTAAACCATCCTCTTCTTGATCATCCTCGGATGCTGAAGATGAAAGTGGTTTCGAAGTGATTAGGGATAACAACGAATAAGAAAGCGATCGTTCGGCTCTTGACATTTCTATCCTTGCGGTGAGTTAATGGGGTCGACTTTCAACTGTTAACTCACCAATCCGTGCTTCTCGTACTTTACTATAGATGTTACGAAGTCCTTGAACTCCTTTTCCGACAGCATGCACGTAGTTTTGGAAAGAGGTGGCAACATCTTCCGCGTCATCTACGTCAACATTGAAGGCAGGATGGAAAATTCGACCGAAAAAGGATGGTCCTGCAGACGGAACTGTGAGATGTTGAGCAGAAAGGCGACTCCATTCCTGGTGCTCGAGATGAAATAATATTGCTGAATAAGTTCACTTGGGGACGCACATCTTCGTTCTCACAGCTAAGAAAAACATTCAAGATTTCGGCGTATCGTACAATTGGGTGCCGGACGATCTGGATCAAATATCTCTCGAGATCTCCCCGTCTTGCTTCAATGAAATCACTACTGAAACGACCCGCGTATTGCTTTTCGGGTAACGGGGGCAGAGCAATGCCAGGGAGGCGACGGCAAAGCACAGTGTGAAGCATCACGAAGTGGGAAAAGCGCCTTTGCACGGTCATCCTCGTGATCGCCTCACCTCGCCCAGTGCTTGAAGTTGGAGATGGGGAGTGATAATCGTCTGGGTCAGGTACTTCCACCCAGTCTGATGCTGCTTCTGAAGCTGGACCGGAGAAAAGGGAGGTGACGCTGTACATAGTATATGGTGGAGAAAGCGGGGATGTCCGCTTCGAAGGAGAATGCACCAATATGGTAAACGTTGGTATCTTGGCGCGCCAAACGGGTCCAGATGGTCCAGTGTCGATGAAGTGCTTGTCCCCTTCACCCAATCCTAGGAGATTCAACTTGTTACGTTCTTCGTCAATGGTTTCGAATTGTGAGGCTGTTGTATCCTCCTTTGGGTGTGTCGAACCCGACGATGCCACACCTGGCAACCCTTCAGGTATGGGACTGCTGTTCAAAATAAAAGCTTCGGCACCGCTGGTGACAAAATTTGAAAATCGGTTGAGTGATTTGCCGCCGAGGAGACTTTGAGGGAAGCTTGGGAAACTCAACCACTCTCCTGTGTGCTGTGGCATGATAGATGGAAGTGATAGCTGTGATCGGGATGGGTGGAAAGTTGCTCTAGGTGTGTTGGTAGGCTCTAATTCCGATACCTCGACATCGAGCTGAGGAGAAGGTGCAAATTCGCATGTCAGCTTACGGTTCTCTCGTCAAGATTGAAATCTCGTCGCGATGTGGACATATAACGTACCGTGTAGTAAGTTTGAGGCAATAGCCCAATCCCCCCCTGTGAATCCCTTACGAGACTCCAACCTTCGCCAACGTCCTCTTTTATAATATCCAATTCGTCTCCGGCTCCAACTGTTAACTCCCTGAACTCTGCCTTGCCCTGGAACGCGTAAAGAGCTCGGGCAGGTATTGTAACATCTTCTCCGTCCTCAACTAGCTCACCATCGGACATGGAACGGACCGCGTTCGACTCGGAAAGATACTTTCTCGACCGTGCTTTCGAAATGGACGGAGTCGGGGTGGTATCATCGGCACCCTCCTCGAGATGTCCAGTCCAGGCATGCGAGGTGTTTATTCCAGCATCGAAGTCAGAAACAGGCCGCTGAGCTAAACCACTAGGATGTAGAGACGACCTTGGAATGGCTGACATCTAGATGTGTCCCGTAAGAGAGGGGAATTTCTTGGCTCTGGGGTTGCTCTGGGGATCAGTTCGCAGTACGTTGACACGGATATCCAATTCAGGCAGGAGACAATCTAATCACGCGCATTCTTGCAAAGCCTATTTATTGAAACACAAATCTGCCAGTGCTACATATCAATTCTTGGAAACATGACGACTTCCATCCATAGTGAACCTGTCAAGGGGATGTAAGTCTATCGTTTAAACCCTTGGAGGAGAGAAGGCTTACCTGAAATCCCAGTCCTGCGTTTCCGGATTGTTGATTAAATCCCAATATACCTTGGCATGAACAGACCCGCTCTTGCTGAACTCCTCCAAATAATCTGGGATCCGGCCTTCTTTTGAAACAAGAGAGGGGAAATAAAATTTAATTCCACTCTCTGCGTAGTCCTTTGATGCGTTACCAATGACTCGCGCAATCAGGGTTTTCTGTACACCAACGGTCCAGTAGGCGGTCGGAATGTCATGATCGAATGGGAAAACGTTGCCTGTGACGATGAACGCTTTCGGGTGATTTCTGTGGACCGGGTTGCGGAAACTGGAAAGTGCGGCTTGGGCAGCCGCAAATATGTTGATGGCTACGCCTGCTGCCTTAGACACGTCGTCTACTGAGAGAGAAAGTATGTCGTTCTCCTTTGGAGGATAGACCAGCGTAGCAGCTACGTCAAAGAAAAGAACTTCAGTACAAAACACAAAGGATATAATAGATACACATACCATTCACGATGATAACGTTCACAGGGCCCAACTTCTTATTGACGATATCGAGAGCGGACAGTACGCTTTCCTTGTCCTCGATATCCAGTGTAACTGGGAGGTAACCTTCGTCTGCCTTGGGATTGCGGCTTCCTAAAGCGACTTTGTATCCTTCTTCTCTGAGTTTGGCAGCCACAGCCGAACCGACATTGGGACCTGAACCAATTATAAAGGCGACAAGGTTATTGGAAGTCATTTAGTTGAAGTGAGAACTGGCCGCGATAATGAGGGTCTGGTAGTACTCACTTGTTCCTCTTTTATACGCTACGGTCTGCTAATGCTTATGCATCACAGGATTGCGCAATCCCTGCTCTTGTAGACATTGGCCAATTCTTTTGACCCCCACCTCAGGTTGCTTACCACCGTTGACAAATCTCGTTACTAACCCTAAGCCGAACATCCGGTCAGGACATCCTGGACACATCATCGTTCAGTCACACTTTTGGTGGTAACATGGAGACTCATAAAAACAGAGAGTGACTGATCGATGTTCGGTTTGAGCAGCACTCAGCTTTGACCTCGGAACTAATTGGTCCTCAAATAAGATTTCAACAATTGTCCAAATACTGATATGATATCGTCTAGGTTAAAAAAACACAACGAAGCGCCTGCTTCTTATTTCAAGCCGCTACCGCAATGGAAGGACTCGCAGCTGGTATTCCCTGCTCAAGAGGAACTCCAGGTCCCGTCTTGAGATTCAATCCTCCACCAACCACAAACTTATCCGTAACAGCCGAGTAGGAGCTCCTCGCCGCCTGCAAAGGTCCTTTCATAGGCCCCAACAAGTTATTAAAAATCCCTCGGGCCTTCTCAACCGCCAACGCGTCCACATACGCCTTTTTTCCATCCTTAAGAGTCTTCGGTGTCGTTCCATCTATAATTCCCAATTGCTTATCATTCCACATCGGTTCAACCCCCTCAATACCACCAGAAAGGCCTACTCCCGCACGACCACCGAGGCGTTTCCAGTCATAAAGACGGTTTATCCCCAGCTCAATGAATATCTGGTCAACTGCACGAACAAGCCTATCCATTTGTTCAAAGGTGTGTCGAGGGGTAACTGTGATACGGAGCCTCTCTTCGCCACGAGCAACGGTAGGATAATTGATAGACTGGACGTAGATATCGTGTTCCGTCAAAAGTTTGTCCGAAGCGGCTTTAGCCAGTGCAGGGTCGCCAACGAGAACGGGGACTATATGTGACGGTCCAGGACTGCAAGTTAAAATTATGTTAGTTAGAGCTAGAAGATGGGGCAAATTAATCAGACTCACACGACAGGGATGTCCAGTTCAGCAAAACGGCGTTTGACTTCACGGACGTTCATCTGTTTTAATTGACGATCGCCAACATAATTCTTCTGGTAAGCCACACTGGCGCGGGCACCAGCAACAACCGCCGGGGGAAGAGAAGTAGTGAAGATGAACCCAGGAGCATAAGAACGAATCATATCCACAAATTCCTCCGAACCAGCAATATAACCGCCGACAGCACCATAAGCCTTGCCCAGGGTTCCTAATCGAGAAGAATTTAATTAAGAGACGGAAAAGAAAGTAGTCAACCTGGCCGTACCAGTGATGATATCGACTCGATCCATGACAGAACCTCGAACTCCATGAGGACCATCGCCGGCAGCAACATGTGCATCAAAGTCCAAATGTTCGGCCACTCCGGCGCCATGAGGACCATAAAGACCGACGGCGTGCACCTAAAAATTAGTTGAGCACATGGATCCACAAACCGGGAAAAGGATCTACCTCATCCAGGAAGGTGAGTGCTCCATGCTGTCCCGCAAGGTCACAGATCTCTTTGATAGGACCGATACTCCCACACATGGAATAAACCGACTCGAACGCAATAATTTTAGGTGTTTCTTTCGGATACGCCTTTAATTTGGTTTCCAAGTCGTCCAGATCATTGTGTTTGAAAATGACCCTCTTCGCACCTGAATGACGCATGCCTTGAATCATAGACGCGTGATTCATTGTATCAGAGAAGAATATGCAGCCGGGCAGTTTGGAACCGAGCGTGGTCAGTGTGGCGTCATTGGCGACGTAGCAAGACGAGAAGACAAGTGCAGCGGGTTTTTTATGCAAATTTGCAAGCTCTTGCTCCAGGGCGAGGTGCATTGCTCCATTACCAGCAATGTTACGTGTGCCTCCGGCGCCGTGGCCATACTTATCAAGAGTGCGGCTGGACCGAAGAAAACGCATCAGTATCCGTTATACATCGGAAACAAGAATAACATACTGCATGGTCTCGAGTACAACAGGATTGTTACCCATACCAAGATAATCATTCGCGCACCAGACCTCAACTTCATCCGTTACTTTGGCAGTGTGGGCAGTAGGGAACTTGGCTGCAAGTCGGTTGATATTATTGAAGTAGCGGTAAGAATTGTCCTGGTGCTTCTTTTCGAGTTCATCCGTGTAGAACCTTTCGTAGTTGAACTCCGAGAGCTTCGTCGCGGTCTTCGCGTCGACGTCGGGAACGGTGCAATCCGGAGCCGGACTTGCGGTTTTAGCGGAAGACGGGGTAGCGGTCTTCATATGGAAAGGGCAACCAGCAGCAGCCGCTTGTTCTGTGAAGCTGGACAGTCCTCTGAGCTGCTTTGCACCGGCAGCTGCGAGCTCCTCTGCCATGCGGGCAGCGGCTCTAGCCTTGGAGGCATGGGGGCACATTTCAATGGTTGCGCCAAGAGGGGGCATTACACCTTTCTCTTTGTGGATTTTGTCGACATCGTCATTAGCCGCAATGCTTGCATAGCCCGCAACTATCTCCTTGGAACGGGTGTTGAGCGCAGGACCCATGACAGGGCACTTGGTTGCCCGCTCGGTGAGCAAAGACAACGACGGGAAGCGCGGCGAGCTGGAAGAGCAAAGGGAACGGAGAGTGGTAATTTTGGTGGTGCCAAGGAAGGGGCAAACATTCTTGAAGCGTGCGAGGGAGGATAGTTTGTCCATTGTCAGTGAACTGTGAACAAGTTGCTTTTCAGTCCCCGAAATTTATGGCCAACAACAGCCAATCAGTGTCTTGGGATTGAATAATCACCTGATCTAATTAAATGATGTTTATCAAGGCTCACCGAAACAAATCATTGCAACCGAGCAGAGTCTTAGGTTTCGATGTAAATTGCTTAATTTGTTATTCGGTGAGCCAGAAATGAAGTACAGATGGACTATTACTTGGTATTGGTGAATTCAAGACAACTCTCGAGCACGTCCATCGCCAGGTCAACCTCTGTCCTATCCACTGTCAAAGGGGGAACAAGCCGCACTGCGTCGTTTCCAGCAGTGAGTACAAGCACCCCTCTTTCCCTTGCCAGCTGGACGATTCTGCTGGGGACACTCGGGTCCTGGAATCCCAGACCCCGAATCATTCCTCTGCCCCGCACAGCGTTCTCCTTTTTAAAAGTGTCGGGGAACCATTGTGGCAGAAGGGACAGCCGTTTGTCCAAATACGCGCTCGTTTCTTTTAGATTACGAAGGAAATCTTGAGAGGACAATCGAGAAAGCACATGGTGCCCAATCGCGCAGGCTAGGGGCGAACCACCGAATGTCGTCCCATGCGTTCCTGTGATAACTGGATAAGTGAATCCGCATGTGGTGTATCAAGCACACCTACCAGCTGTCATGGTTTTCGCGACACTATCCCTGATCATCACCGCCCCGATAGGATACCCATTGGCAAGAGGTTTTGCCATCGCTACAATATCCGGATGGCAATCCACAGGAAGGTCCGAGTGTGCCCACAATGTACCGCTCCTGTAAACCCCACACTGTGATAATGTCTAGTCTTCGGGCTACCATTTCAATCTGGGCCTCACCTGGATTTCATCAAATATAAGGACGGCCCCAACATCATTACACTTCTTCCTCAATACTCTCAACCAATCCTCATTGGCTTCATGGATACCTCCTTCACCCTGAATCGGCTCTACAACCACCGCGCATGTATCTTCTCCAACCAAACCATTCTCTAACGCTTCTAGATCATTGAGTTTACCAACATCCACACCAGGAATCAACGGTTCGAAAGGGCGTTGGTATTTTGGATTAGTCGTGAGACTCAGAGCTCCCATACTCCTCCCATGGAACGAGTTTTCAAAGCATACGATCCTGATTTTCGTGCATCCCCCATCTTCCCATTTCCTACCTGTCTTCGCAGCCCAGACGTCCTTTCCAACCTTCCTTGCGACTTTCAGAGCACCTTCAATTGCCTCTGTACCAGAGTTTGCAAAGAAAACCTTGGCAGGAGGAAGGGAAGCAGCGGCGCTATGAGAAGGGTATCCCAGACCTCCTTCAGACTGAGTGAGGGTGACGAGAAGCTCGGCAAGCTTTCCGGCCCACTCGTTATGATAGACATTGCTCGTGTGTATGATTTTGGAAGCTTGTTCATTCAGGACCTGCTCGATAGAAATCAGAAATCTGCAAAGTGATCGGGAAACAAATTTCCACGGGGATACATTGCGACTCAGAAAGCAGAATGGCCGAATGCACCCGAAGAAAGAAAAAGAAAAGAAAAGACATACATACCTTTAGGACGCCGCCGTCCCCTCCACCAAGAGAATTTACGGCAATCCCGGCAGCAAAATCAAGGTATCGCTTTCCCTCCACATCCCACACATATGCACCTTTCGATTTAGCCAGAACAATCTCTGGCCGTGCGTACACGGGGAGGAGATACGAATCAGCGCGATCAAGATACGCCTGAACGGTTGGTGTCGCCGGGGAAGGGGGCAGATGTGTGGGATGCAAGTGTGATTTGTTAGGGTGCATCGGGAGATTGTAAGAAAGAGGTCTGAGGACGGGTAGTTTGATTTTCCTTTTTATTGGGCGACCTCCCGCTGCGCGGCAAGAGAGAATCTGGACACGGTTCATGGTCAACCGCAACTCAACACTCGACAGATTCTGGGAATTTAAACAAACGGGAGTGCGGACCGTCGCAAATCATTTGATAAAAGCGATTCGATGTAAGTATGTAATTCCAATTATCGATGAACGCGCCAAACATTTTTGTCTATCAAACTCTCGATCCGCTTGCGCTCCTGGAGCTAACACTCATCGACGATCCTGACGACACAGACCGGGATCTCGTTCTTCCTCTTTCCTTTCCTCGCTGTCTGTCCTTTGGTCCATCATAGCTCGAGCCAGTGGTAGGAGGCTGCTGATCGACACGTTCTCGCCTACTAGGAGGTGGACTAGGTGAACGAGAAGGAGTACGGGACTCGAACCCGCGTCTTCCTTTTCCACCTCGGCTTGTAACCCGAGGTGAACGAGACCTTGAACGAGCAAAACGACCTTCATAATCTTGGCGTCTTCCATTGTGCGGCGGCGGAGACCTTGAACGAGACGGTGGCGAAACGCTCCTTGAAGCGGGTCTACCACCTCGACGAACACCGCTCATGGGCGACGGTGACCTTCTTGGAGGTAGATCTCGATGTCTGTCAGTGTTCCTCCGTTGTTGCGGCAAACGCGAAGGTGATTTGGATACAGAACGCCTTCGTCTGATAGCAGAATCCGTCGATGCAGACCGGGAGGTGGACGAAGATCGTGAACGGACACGTCTCCGAGCACGCGGTCGGGGAGAACGAGAACGGGAGCGAGACGGAGAAGGAGAATCACGCTCTCTCTTCCGCACTGCTTCAGCATTGGTATCGTTACGACGTGGGGCATCTCTCGCGTCTCCTCTTGGCCCGTATCTACGAGAGGGAGATCTGCGAGAGAATTCGCGATTACCGTCCCTAGGAGGTGGTTCCTTGCGTGGAATATCAGGCGGAGGCATTGCCCCCCTGTCCCTGTCTTCCCGGTTCTTGTTTCTGTCCGTGTCGTCCCTAATTCTCCGTTTTTCTCTTTCCTCTTCGTCTCTTTTTCTCCTCTCATCCTGCCACTTCTTTCTCTGCTCTTCCATCCTTTTTCGTTCTTCCTCCCTCTTTTTCGCCTTCTCGATCCTCTCCTTTTCTCTTTCCTCTCGTTCTATAATCCTCCGTTTTCTCGACTCCTCCTGTTTTTCTCGGTCGAATGCATCGCCTTCTTGGTAGTCTCCCCGAGTGCCAAGCGCACGAGCCATTTTTTCCAATTCAGTTTTCTTCGCCACAGCCATTGCGTGGGTATCAGATGGTTTGAATGTTCTACGAGCCGAGTTGGCCTCGGCAGCCAGATTGGCAAGTAAATTTTGACGAAGTTCAACAACGCGTCGTTCGATTTCCACTTCGTCGACCCTAAAGAATTGACCATGAGAAAAAACGGTCGTACGCGTCAAGAAGAGACCAACTCTTTATCCTCCAGTTCCACTTGCAACTCGAGGCATTTCACCTCGACTTTTCTCTTTCGTTCGTGCTCGAGAATAGCCTCATCTGGCTCTCTGTGTCTTGGAGGAGCGCTGTCCCAAGATGATTTGTCGTTGTTCTTCTCGTGGACTCTTAATGCCGACAAGTTACGTTGAACATAACCACTCGTTCCACTACCGGTACAATGGGTATAAACAAGCTGACTAAAAAGAGGGCACCGCACCTTCCTCGGGGAGTTGTGAGTCCGATGCCGTTGTACATGTTGGCAGTTGCACACGAAGGCCGTTCGTGGGAAAACAAGCTGACGCAGGTCAACGGCACCGCAGCTCGAGCTTACCTATAAAGGATCCAAACACAAATATGACTGCCTCACGTTCACGACGACGGCAGCCTTCAGGCCCCCTCTCAGATTTGTCATGGAAAAGGCCTTAGATCCACCACCTGCAGGGGAAATTCCCAACGCATTTACTGCAAGCCTACGCAGTTGGTATGCCGCGTCCTCTACCCATGTCTGATCATAGTTTCTGACGCAGTTTGTTGCAGGTGGCACGCAGGCGACAAGCAGAGTGCTATTAGCGAAGAGCGTCTCCTTAGGAGGCTGCCCTTCTATCGTCCAGCGTCCTCGCCACCGTCAACCCCTTCTACAGAACCCGTAATGGCCGTGTCTTCTAGAGTCTACCTTCGCAATCCTTCGCACTATCTCAATATGTTGTCAATCACCCCTACTGAGCCTAGTCCAAACACTCCGAGCACGCCACCAGCCGTTCTCTTGCATGGATACGGCGCCGGACTTGGGTTCTTCTTCCACAACCTCCCAATCCTTGGCTCCTGGGTGGCCAAACGACATACTCCTGCCTATGCTCTCGACTGGCTTGGAATGGGCCGTTCGCACCGGCCTTCTTTCACAATCAAAGCCAAAAAGCACGACATCAGGGGACGTGTGGAGGAAGCCGAATCCTTCTTCATCGATTCCCTTGAAGAATGGAGGGAGACCATGGGTTTGGGAAAGATGACCCTCATCGGCCACTCGCTTGGCGCATACTTTAGTGTAGCCTATGCACTAAAGTATCCCGACAGAGTGAACAAGCTCATTCTGCTCTCCCCCGCTGGATTTCCACGCGACCCCGACTGGTCGGATCCCTCAAGAGAGATAGTAGATGAGGGTACCTATAAACCTGGCGGGTCGGGCACCTTCCAACAGGCAACAAAAGATCAAGTCAACAAGATCGAAGCGGAACAGAAGAAGGAAAAACGACAGATGACCCGCACACTGCGACTTTTCAGGTATTTATGGGAGGAAGGTTGGTCACCTTTCCAGGTCATTCGCTCGGCAGTTTTTTGGGGACCACTCCTCGTCGGGAAATACTCCTCTCGACGTTTTCCCTCCCTGACTCCTTCGGAAACTCGGGACATGCATGAATATTTATTGAACCTAACACTCTCGAAGGGTTCGGGTGAATACTGCATTTCTCACATTCTTGCCCCAGGAGCATACGCACACATGCCCCTTGTCGAACGCATTGCGACATTGCCGAAGGATATGTCCGTCACATTTATGTACGGTGATAAGGATTGGATGGATCCCGTTGGAGGTTTCGATAGTGTCGAAAGGTTGAGACAGGCTGGAAATCCGAATGGAAAAATGTATATCATATCCGATGCCGGCCACCATTGTACGTCCATCCTCATTAAATGGTTTTGAGTAACTGATTTACTTTTGTCTAGTATACATTGATAATTACAAGGCCGTGAATAAGCTATTGCTCAAGGAACTCGATAGATAATATTATTGGATGGACTCGAGGTATCATATAGAGGATTTTTACTTTATTATTCAATTTGTAATCGACTGCGGTGTTTATGATATCAAGATTATGGCATTCGTCAGCATCCAAATTTAGCAATGATCGCCAAATGTAATTATAAGTACCAGTAGGCGCTTATCAATGTGCAAGTTCTCTGTAAGCAAGCTTCTGCTTTAACGAATAGAACTGCCAATGTCAGAGGAACGGCCTAAAATCTGTATTCGCAATAATTGAACGATTATCTGATGAATAAGCGACCTGAGATCCCATTCCATACCAGGTCTGAGACTCCATATAAAAGAGGAGCGAGTACCAACCCTGCATTATCATTTCTCACTCCATCCAAATGGCTTCCAAGAACCTCGTTGCGTTCATCATAGGTGCTGGTCCCAACGTTGGGTCCGCTGTGGCTGCCAAACTCAAGGACGAGGGATACAAAGTCGCTTTAGGGAGCCGCAACCCTAAGGCAGAGGAAGGTTACCTCCCAGTCAAACTGGACATCGAGGACAGGAAAAGTGTGTTGTCCGCACTCGATACAGTCAACAAGGAGCTGGGACCTGTGAATGTTATAATCTTCAACGGTAATCATCGTTACTTTATTTATGGGGATCCGAGTACTCATCTCCTGACGTAGCTTTTACATTGGTCTCCCCTCCAAAGGAGAACGACGTACTTTCTCTCTCAGTAGACGACGTATCTAAAGCGACAGGTGTGGCCGTCAACGTATTTGCGACTGCCCAAGCTGCACTTCCCAGCTTCCGCAATCCGATCCACAAAGATCACCCAAAAGCGTTCATCGTCACGGGCAACATCCTGCCATTCGAACATGACATCCCAACCGCGTACTGGTCCCTTGGCGTACAAAAATCCCTGATTGCGCGAGTTATTGGTAACGCATCCAAGGACTACGCAGAGAGTGGAATTAAATTTTATTTCCCCTCTCTTGTTTCGAGAGAAGGCGGGTTCCCTGATTATTTGGAAGAGTTCAAGAAGAGTGGTCCCATCCATGCCAAGGTGTTCTGGGATTTGATCAACAAATCTGGAAAGCAAGAGGACTGGGATTTCAGGTGAGCTTCTTCCTCTCCCCATACATTTAAATGTTGTATTTAAACCTCCTTGACAGATTCACTATCGATGGGAGTCGTCTTGTCTCCAAGAACTGATGCTACTTATTGGTGTTGCAAGAAAATAGACGTTTTCAATGTATTTTTAGTACTCAATCAGAACTACCGATTATACTAGCGAATAGCCAGGCAGGTAATAGAGGACCTCTGCTTGATCCGACAGTTCTTGGACGGGAGCTGCTCACGACACCTAACCCCAGGACTTTGGAAGAATTGAGAATGTTACCAGTGAGTAGGGAGGATTTTAGAACCCATTTTTATTCGAGCCCTCTTTTAGAAGCCCAGTGTTTAGCGTCTGCACGTGCACTAGGACTTCCTCCCTTACCTCCTCACGCGGTGCTTTCGGAACGGAAGAGACAGATCGGTGGCAGAATTGGGGTAACAATTTAACGCAATGGTATCACTCTGGTGAGCCCAATGTGGAAATGTCAATCATTCTGTGGGCTCGTTCATTTTTTATTGCTGTGAAATTGGTTGTGTTATCGATGCATGTGAGAAGTAGTCGAGGTTCTGTATCTGTCAGACAACGACAGCGTGGCGAAACATGTTCTACGTCGGGCAGGAATGCACTGTTGCTGTGAGCTATGAAATATCGAGATGGAAATGGGACTTGTATCAGATTTTGTTTTCACAATAATATACATCATTCATGGTAAAGCAAGATTTTGAGTCCGATAGGGTGTAGGGACTCTAATCTGTCGTTCAGGATACCTAGCCAAAGTCAACATAACTAAATCTTTTCAAATCCCTTGATTGTGATCCTCACTTTGCTTTAATTCGCAATGCGAGATCCTCCTCGTAAACCTGATCTGATCCTAATTGGTTTCCTAGTGTTAACCACCTATAAAACGCTCAGTCCACGGCTCAGAAAAGAAATAAGTATACTCACCCTGGTCTCGTATTGTGCTTTCTACCAAATATCTCCACTTTCCTCCCTCCGGGACACAACCTCTCGATGATCCCGTACACTTCGTCTGGTTTCCGACTCGTCTCGCGCACTTCACTCACTATCACGTCTGTATCAACACCACGGTTGGCCCAGGAAGGGAATTTAAGTCTGCCTGCCGAGTCGAGCACGCGCTTGACACCAACTAGCATGTGTTCCTTCGTGTGGTTTAGCCAGTGACCCGTTCTACCAGTACGGATGACACGTTGAAGCTGAGGGAGTTGTTATTAACTATACGCAGGAAGGAAATGGACGAAAGAATAAATACTTGGTTTGTTTTGACCCACACGACCTCGTCTATACGTTGATATCCCCAAACCTCCAGGCATTCTCGTCCAACCTCCATTGCGCGACCTGTGACCCAAAGGAACAGAAACCCCTCGTCTTGAAGTAAGGGAATAGGCATGGCGCGCATTTCATCATCTTTCATTGTACCATAGGGAAGCTGTAATACAGATGTAGGGATTTGAGTCACTTGAAGAGAATTGACGCTACGCACGCTCATATGTATGTCCCATGGAGGGTCAGCCATAATAACGTGGAATTTACCCAAGACCGAATAATCAAATGTTCGGAGGTCACAATTGATCCACTGGGGTGGAAGCTTGACACCCAAAATTAGCCATTAATCAGTCAGAAAGGAAACGGCGTACAGAATTAACCTCCTTTCCCGTCGGTCCCATCCCAATTTGTAGTCGATGTTCTTTTGCCTTCCTCTCTCTACTTTCCTTTCCTTTCCTATCCCTTTCCTTCTTCCATTCCGCCTCCCACCCAGCCGCCGGAGGGTCCCAATCGATTTCATAATGCAGGTATCTGCATGGAGCCTTCTCCTTGCCTCTGCCCCCCGCTCCTAACCCAGAGGGCAATGACATTGCTCCCCGTGAATTGGGTAGAGCCATGCCAGCATATGGGTGACCATGTGCATGTTGAGTGGACGGTAATGGTGGTATCGAGGGAGACTGGGCATAAGTTGGTTCCGAGTAGCAAGTGTTCAGGTACGAGCAATGGCCGAGAGCGATGTCGGTGTGTGGGCGAATGAGAGGGCGGAAATGGACGTGATCACAAGTTGGGGAATGGGGATTACCGTTGGAGAGCGACCTTCGGGCTTTTGCACATTCCTCTTTTGTAATGTATATGCAAATGGATTCGAAAATGTCTTCTCGAGAACGAAACTGATTTTGATGCAAATATGCATTCAATGTAGGTATCAGACGTCAAAATGAAGCTCAAGCTCACTCTTTCAGCCAGCAACCTCCCTTTCGCCGTCTCTTTCTGCATGAAGGTGTATACCTCCCTCATCTCCGGACTGAGACTCGCCAGTGTTGATCCACCAGAGGGACGCTCGAGAGAGTTAAGGTCATCCTGTCCAGATGCTAATGGTTCGTCTTCATCCTCGCCATCACCAGCAGCTGAGTCCGCATCTTCGTCGACGACTCTCTTCCGCTTCCTCAACGTACTGCTAGTCTCCGTTGAAGATGTTGAGGCAGAATAAGAAAGCGACGTTCTATTAGGTCCATGTCTCCCAGTGCCCAATCCAATGTCATAGATCGTCAGGTTCCCTGTCAAAGTTGATTTCAATGGCCGACTTGATCTAGATAGAACTATCCACCCCTCGTCCCATGTCTTAGAAAGCTCTTCTAGAAGTCGCTCAAATCTGTCCAGATCGGTCAACCGAAACTGTGGGGGGGAGTGCGGTAGCAAACCCGGTGGAATGGGGACCGTCAACACATTCGATAGCAAGTCAAGGGAAGTCAAAGGCGTTAATATGCCAGTGGAAGTAGAGGTTAGTAAATACTTGAGAGCAGTGACAAGAACTAGTCTGAGTTCGTCGTCGGACATTGTGGTGAATGTCAGACGACGGCCGGGCCGACCGCACAGTGTCATTTGAAATGTCCTCGTCTTTCCCAACGTTCAAACCTCGTCCTCTGTGAACACTGACTTGTGCTCT
>Ga0307517_10002281_pt1 | contig 30943 bp, 8 predicted proteins | sample 23_EM_MG_FD_194515 | JGI IMG/M metagenome (GOLD analysis project Ga0307517, IMG submission 194515) | Populus trichocarpa ectomycorrhiza microbial communities from riparian zone in the Pacific Northwest, United States - 23_EM | ecosystem: Host-associated > Plants > Roots > Unclassified | place... | reverse complement strand
AAAGGAGAGGGGAGGGGGGGTGGCGGCGGCCGCTGGAAAGGAGTAAATTGATTTAGGGTTAGGGATGGATGCTTTTATACCTTGTTTTAAACCGGTCCGGTTTGGTCCGGTTCAATCGGTTTAAGCTTTTTAAAACCGGAACCGAACCGGACCGGGTGGTTTTTTTTATTTTTTAATCGGTTTATTCGATTTTTTTTATCGGTTCGGTTTTTTCAGTTAATTTTTTCTCGGTTTTTTCGGTTTAATCGGTTGGTCGGTTTTTTTGAACACCCCTACTGAGAATATCTAGATATCCATGAGTTTTGGATACTACTCGTATGATTCTCCGTTGCGCTACGATGAGATGTGAGATGAAGCAATTTTCTTTTTTAATACAAAAAAAGGTGCATGCATTATTAATGATTTTTTATTATTAAAAAAACTTAATTATGAGCTGAAATATATGTTAAATAAAATAAATTAAGAATTATACATATGAGTAAATAATAATAAATTTGTTGCTTCCAACCAAGGATTAAGTTAAGAAATTCAGATAAAAATATTATTTTACCTTTTTATTTAAGTTTAGGATATTAATTTTTAAAATTCAGTTTCAAGCAACAAACGAAGATACCAAGTTGAGAAAGAAATAAATGCTATAAAAACTATATAAAATTTGGGTTTTAAGTATTTGTAATGGGTACGGGATCTATTACTATCCATGTTTAATCACAATAAAAACAATAAAAATAAACATAATTACAACAACTGCAACAACACTAAAAATAATTATATATAAATGAGTGAGCATTTAAAATTATTAATCGGGAGCATTGGACTGGTCATTATTATTGCTAAACAAGAGTGAAAGCTCACTTTAAAGTGCGGTAATTATGGGCTTCAGTTAGGTTTTCATTCTTCTGAAGTAGGGGCCCACGTATCCAGCGTCCCCTCTCCTCTTTCTTCATCTTTCCCAAGATTACTTCATGAAGTGGACCCCTCTCTTGTCTTTCCGAAGATTGTTTCATAAGCATTCATCCCGTCTTCATTGATCAAGCAATTATTCCGTGGAGGTGCCATTTCCATGTTTTCATGGGCCCTTCCTTGCTGTCTCCTCATCATGCTCTACGCTACGGGCATTCTAACGATATTTTTGCAGAAGAAGATGAAACCTTCTGCTAAGCTAAGCTTTTAGGTGAAATTTTAAAATATAATTTATGTTATTTGATTCAAATTAACACTTATTACCATTTAATCTGATTAAGGCTCTGTTCAATTCCGTCAAGAGAAGCAGTCACTTATTCCATGGAATCTGACATTGCATGGATGTAATTTCAGAAATTCAGCCTTTGCCTCTCTTTGTTTTTTCTATAAAAGTAGAAAGGAATTTCAAATTTCTCACCTTTTTTTCTTTTACAGCTGGTATTTTCTGTCATAAGCCTTCAAGAGCAATACATGGACTGAATGATTTCAAAAGAATTTTGCTACGCACACGATCTATCCACCAGTTGCCATTGAATGCATGGCATGCACCCACCAAGCAATCACACAGCACTGTGCATTCAACTTCATAAAATGCTTGAGGGTCAAAAATCTAAACCCCCGCACTGGTGGTTATTTATGTACAATCTAATATTCTGGATGTAATATGATCAAGAAATCATAATACATGCTAATTTACATCAATTTGAACATGAAAAAGAAGAAATCCGCTATCCACTCACACATAATGCCAATCTTATCAAATATTCTTTCCAAATTTCACTTCCCGAAAGATTTCAAGCATCCAGTGAGAGTTCATGCAAGTCGATCACACTAGTTAATCACATAAATCCGATGGTTGAAATTTTTTGGGAAGTGAATTTGGGAAAAAGTTTTTGCTAAGATAGCATTACTCTCTCTCTCTCTCTCTCTCTCTCTATATATATATATATATATATATATATATATATATAATTGGATTGGTGGAATTAACTGCAGTTATTGTGTGCTTTCAATCAAATTGTCTCCTTCGAATTCTCTTCTTGGTTGAAGGGACTGGAGCTTCTCCATTGCCAGGAAACTCCCATTTTACGACATCTCCGTCCCAAGAAGAGCTGACGAGCATGGGATAATATGGGTGCCAACTACAATCTCTTACAGGTGATTTATGATGTTGTAGTAATGAAACTAGTTCTCCAGTCACCTGCAAGAAATTTCCAAGTTAATAATCAATGGAAGAGTGGACTCATAAACGATAAAGAAAAAGCACCCAGGAGTCTGGATAGCGTGAAGTCAGCATTGGTCCAGCCAGCATAACCCCAGTTAAACAGGTAGCTAAATTTTACCGCGGCTCGACATCCGTTGGCTGAATAAATCATATCCATAGATAGTATTTTCAAGCAACAAAAACTCGTGCAAAATAAATTCACATTTCCAATAAATAAAAGTGCTTCCCATTCGAGGCATAGATATTTCAGGAGCACCTCATTCTATGCTTCACCTACCAATATCATAATGCAGCATCTACATTTTGCAATTACTTGCAAAGCGTAAACCATGCATATAGAGAATAAAAACAGCAGAAGATTTGCTTACTTACCAAGTCATAAATATAAACACAAGAATCATGAGATCCAGTGTAGATGTACTTCTGGCCAGTACTGCAAAAGGTGATTCAAAAAATGAAAGCATGTCAATTCCAAGTATTAGGGCTTCTAGCACATTCAAATCAGTAAAATAACATCATGCCAGGTGAAAACAAGACACAAACATGGGTTAAGCCTGATGAATGACTATGGTGGCAGCATATCAAATGAAGTAGCTCTCAATGAACTCTTGGACTAGCATCAGAAAAGAGCTTCTGAACTTTCATTATGACAAAAGTACAGAGATTATATGTTAAAACTCACCTATATACAGGAGAAAAGTAGCAGCGGATAAGAGTGCGCAGAACCGAATGACCTTTATATGTGGCTACTGATTGATCGCAGGGGTGTTTCAAATCTCTTGCCTCATATGGGTAGTCCATCCACCTGTAGTCCCATTCATAATTCCTAAGCCCTGAATAGCTACAGTAGAAAAGAATGGTATTATTAGAGTGGTCTAATAATTGTCGAAGTGAACAACAGCAGAACCCCTTCTTTTTTTTTTCATTTGACTCGATATAACAACACAGCTAGCCCATGATCATTCTCAAAAGTTAGCCTGAACGGTTAAAAGTTATGGTTTGGTGCAAATATCAAAGATGATAAACGTCAATGTACATTACAATGCCAGGTCATATTTTTATAAATAAAAGACAGAATTCAAGGGCAGAACAGCAGGTGAAGTATACCTAGTAGCATTAGGGGCCATTTTCCGAATATCCCAAAGTTTGATAGTCTGATCTTTACCATTTGAGATAAAATACCGACCATCTCCATGGCTGTCAATAAATGTTATGCCTTCTAAGTGTCCTGTTAGGACTCCAGCTGGCTTCCCTTTTGCAATAAAGCAGCGTCTATCCCACACCTACACTAAATTAATGACATTTGGTATCCTTTGCCTAGTAACACACATTACAAGGTAAACATGCCAACCATTTCTTTTCAGCACGGTATTTAAGGTTTTTTTTTGTCTTTTTATATTGGCATGCATTAGACAGACGGAATTTTATGAGAAAACTGAAATCCCACATTGATCAATAATTTGCCATGTTAATGACATAAAACTACTTTATAAAATGCCAAAAAGAATTTTGTCAAAGCTTGTAAGCAACATAATTTTAGGAGTGCAGGGTAGAATACCCATTTATGTCCACAGTAAGTGACTACTATTACCTCTTTAGAGTAAGTGACTGCTATTACAACTCTACAGCTACAGATCCCACCAAAGCTTTAACAGCAAAGAAACTATTTATATCATAACATGAACACCAAGTACAAGCATTCTTTTCCAAATCGTTGATGAATTCAGCTTCTTCAATCAGCACTGGCAATCTGTTATCATGAGATTTGGTACTAATAGCTTTTCTTCAGGAAAACTAAACTATTAAACCATTGGCCAGAGTGCTCCTAACCGCAAAGGCGCAAAGGTATTGGAAAGCCATGAAAAAATCTTTTTCATGCCAAGCAGCTACAGTACTGAGGCCAATGTCATGTAATCTTGGTATTGGTATCTTAAAGACACAAGATTAAGACACGAGGAACACTGAATAAACGGTAATGATACCAAGAATTATGATTTCCAAGACAGAAATCTTAACAGCAATTTATTTCAACTCAATTAAGCCTTATTATCCAAAACACTGCGTCAACTAAATAAAAATTTCAGCAATCAGAAAATCCATCATAGGAAATAGAATTTCACAAAATATAATATTTTCTTTGAAGTAGCATGATGAGATGAAATATAATGTCTTTGAAGGTGCTAGTTAGATTCGAATGAATACCTAATAATACAGGACACAGAATGATAACTTTCCTAGAGCTTTCAATATTCAATACAAGAAATTAATATAACTTACCTTGCAAAGATTATCATCACTCCCAGAAAAGATAAGGTGGCCACTTTCATCAGCAAAACATACAGTGTTAACATCAGACTGCAACATTAAACAAAACACAGAAACTCTGAAAAGTCTACAAGTCTATATTACAATCCCACTTGAAGAGAGGTCAACACATTATCAACTTCCACCATCACAAATAGAATAAAAGGGAGGGTGGTTGCATACTCCCCAATTTTCTGCCATGATATTTTTTGTTGTCTGATTTCTCCAGACAAATTTTGTTCACGTATGCTAACAACAAGCTTGGTCTATGCATTGTATTTTTACACGTGATCAAAATCACAATTATCAAGGGCAAGGGCAAGGGCAAGGGCAAGATTACTAATAAGTGACGTGAATTTCAGACATGGAAACTAGTTGATAAAAGATGACATAAATGGTATTGTATTTCTTTTTCATCAATGAATTCATCTCAATGCCTACAACTTGTGAGTATATATATGATGATGACAATGCCATTGCATTTCTGTAATCAACGCATTAATCTCAATATCTTCAACTTGTGAGTACATAAACTCAACTTTGTGACAACCATGTGGTTGTTACAGGTCATTTCTATAATAGAAGACTTCAATGCCTACCCTAAAAGACCAAGGGCTGATGATCCATTTGGCTGGTTGAGATTATACATGAATACCCTGTATGCTAATACTCCCACCATTTACCATGTATTAACACTCTGAGCAGCTTATGGATAGTAAGATGGACATCCACACAATTTGCAGGAATTAATTTATGCTCAATCTTAAAAACCATTATGCACCAAGAAAAGAAAAATGCAGCCATTAGCCAATTGTGGTTATACTGAAGTTATCACAATATTTTACCTACCGTGTGTGCCAAAATTCTGAGGGAGAGCTTATTTTGTTCAAGGTCATAGACATATATGGAGTCATCATTACTTCCTGCAACAAGTTCTCGCCCATCAGTGGAAAATTTCACAGAGAAGATTCCAAAAGAATAGCCCCCATCACCAGAAGAAAAGTCCAATCCGTCATGAAACTCCTACAAAACATATGGACTCAAAAGTGAATATTTTTTTTTACATGAAAACAAATAAGACTAATGAAAACCAGGATATCCATCTCCACATGATGACTAGAGAGGTCAATAACCATTTTTGGTTACAACTTATGAGCCGCATTCCATGGCACAAACAAATCTATATTGCCATTGCATCCTCTTGAGAATAGAGAATCTCAATAAAGCAAGCAGGAACTGTAACCAAGATTTTGGTACTGAGAAGTACATGTACAGTGACAAATTAAAAAGTTTTCAGCATACAACTGTGTGCCAAAATCACAGTGTAGCGAAAAAATAAATTATTCTATGTCCCACAGTTTTTTTCCAAATAGCAAACTCCTCTTAGATGGAAGCCAATCAAGCAGGTTGTTATTGATTTTCCTAACCTTGTAGATTCCAATACCTAAACATGCATGCATCAACATGTATCAAATATGGGACATTTTATTTGTTTATTTATAGCTAGAAGTACTCCATGTCTATGAAATCTTATAGGCTCAGTCTGCGTGTATTGTCACTTTTAATGGTAAATCAGCAGCCAACTTAACGAATTTCTAGTTATATCAGTACAGTAACAATCAGATTGTGACTTGCATTGAAAATACAACAGGCAAGTGGGTTGTGCTAGCTGGCATCAAATACTCATTACTATTCTGCCATTTTCTTTATCTAAATGTTACATGTTTCAATAATAAGATAAAAATACTGCATACCGTAACGTTTGCAAGCGACTCTGTTTCGGCAGACCCAGCATCAACAATATGGACAATAGGTGACATGCTTGCATAAACCTGCAACAGCAAAATAAATGCTGATTAGTATATATGGGAGGAGAGATGTTCAGCCTACCCAACAAAGGGAAAAGCAACTTCCAGTGACCAAGTACAAATCTAAAAGAAACCAAAGAGGATGATCTATAACAAGCACCTTCAAGTATGCATGCTTGTACAACCTTAAGATTCTGGTGGTTAGTAAATGTATTAGTAAATGTAGAGCGATCATTAGGGATGTTATCAAGCTATTTATCAGAGCATTCACTTAAGTCAAGAAACTTCAAAGATGTAAAGAGAAAGCACTGGATGTGAAAACAGGAAGTAACAGCAGATAAATCATGGCATTTCTCTCCAACACTAAATATGACGCAAATCTATATGAATGCATGTTACTTGCATTCTGCTAATACCAAAAAAAGAAGAAGCTGCGATCACGCCATCTGGGCAGCCCAAACAGCCTGACACCTTTCACATTGTTTGGGTCAGGCCCAAATGACGTGAGACCCACGGTGTTCCACCTGTACCTATGGCTACTGGTTTTCTTTTACAAACAAAACTGGTTATATGGCCATGGCACGCAAAACAAGATCACACATTCCAACAACCAGAGCCTCCCCTTTTTTAGAAGTAATTTTTACCCATGTATGTTTCCATTGCTCTATGTCTCAGTAAAAGAAACTTACCATGCCTCAAGTATTTTCATTGGTTTCCTGCTCGGTCTAAGATATTTCTATTAATCAGGATAACAGACAAATGACGGTGTTGTAATTGTATACCATCATCACCTGGGCTACCACCCCTATCCTGTCAAGTAAGCTACCAACTTCATAGTCAAGTACGCATGTGTTCTCTCAATATATAAATACTTAGTTACCCACACCAAAAGGGGCAGAACATAATCTCCATCACTAAAGATCACAGGAACATATTCCTGACCAAAAAAACACTATTCTCTATATTTTCTTGTTTATCCTTCTCTTCCTACACTTGCTAACTTAACCATCAGAGGTCCCCCACAAACACATAGGGGAGTTGTTTTTGCGGGTATCCCAAGCTCATCTAGTCCATCTTGTTCATTCAATCCATTTCATTGTTAAGATATGAAGGCCTAAAATCTATTTGAAGTTCTCATTGACTTCATCGGCCACACTACCAAAGCCCGCTACTTTATAAATTAAAAGAAGTTTGTTTTATATGATGACTTGAAGTGCTACGAACAATATCAGAATATTAATAGGGATGACATTTGTTGATTTATTGCTTGAAAATGCAATTTTTGTAGTTGTAATCGTTTATGACACCTTTTTTCCATCTTTCAATGCCCACTTAGGATCTAACTCTCAGAAGTGTACAAATGAAAAAAACATTTCTCACTTGCAAATTTAATTAGCTAGAAATTCAAACTCACGAGATGGCGCTGATCTGGGGAAAGAGATGTATCGGTAACAGTCCAACGCAAACTTTTGGCAAGAATGTTCTTCTGAACTTTCCACCCCTTCTCCACATTGTATATTCTAATATAGCTTCCCTGAAACAAATATTTGTGGAAAACGAGCATTAAATTAATTACAAGTATGATAACCAACCTTTGCAGTTTGTTCCCCTTTTAATTTATCGATTCCCCAAACCCAATTTCAAAACAAAGCAATATACACAATACCTGAAACCCAGCAACAAATAGAGAGCCATCAGCTGAAAACTGCGAGACATAGGCTCGGGTACTCATCTGGTCAACAAGCCAAGGTCCATTGACAGGCAAATATCTGCTAAGCATGTGACAACGATCAGCTGCAGAGAATCTTCCCCTTGCTGAATAATTAGCTTCTCGACCAACCAACATCTTAACAGTGGAAACAGATGACTTATGCATGCCGGGAACAAGTTCGGCCAGCTGTTTATGCGGACTAGATTTCAACTTCGTAACCTGAGCAATTTCATGGTCTAAGTTATTCAACCAATTACTGGCTCTCTTGCTGCTACCAGCCTCAGGAATGGTCTTGCCACCATCACAGAGTTCAGATTCAGTCTCCAGTCTGCTCATAGCGTAACCCATTTCGTCTACCGAAGTTCTTCTAGCAAAAAAATACATTTTACAATAAAACCAACCACAATATTTATACTTGAGGAAAATTTACAAAACTGGGGAGCCTTCATATCCTGCAAAAAGAAGATGGTGATAGACTGATAGTCCTTTTTAGCTCCCTAATTCAAAGGGTTTCTTTGTTTTGTTTTTTTAGAACTGTAGAATGGAATAACAATCCAATAACCCGATAATTAAAGTCGAGCTACTTAATAAGCTATCCACAAAATTTCAAAGAGATTGAGTTTGCACATGCCTGCCTTAAAAGATTATATGATGACAGGTATCAAGATTTCTGAACCACAACAGTATCCTTTGATCAAGAAAGTTGAAAACAAGAATCAAACTGAACAGAATTCGAGAAATAAATAATGAAAAGAAACAGTCAAGTGAAGCTACTGACCTTTCTTCTTCTTCTTCTTCGGTTGCTGGGCTTCACCGTCGCAGTTGATAATGTTTGGATGAACGGACGTGAATGGATAGTATGTACAGGTACGGATATTTTCGTTGTTTTTTTGTTTTTTTTTTTAGCAGTGGCACAATCACATACGCGCAAACACTACACGTGCTCAGCGAAGGGGTGATTTCGATATTTCATTTTCTATTAATCGAACGTAAGATGGTTTGGTTTGGTTTGGTTTCAATCCAAAGTCCGGAGAGCCACAAACTAAGTTTGTTAGGACTTGGGACTCGAGAAGTTATAGTTTTTACTATAAATGTAACCCAAGCTATGAATCAATATTTTTTGTATAAAAATTACAAAAAAAATTTAAAATTTAAAAATATTAGTTCTTTCTGTAAAGCTATACTTAAGAGTATTGGGTCTGTTTGCTACACCTGAACTAAAAGTTATATTTATAATATTAATAATAATATTAAACTTTCATGACCCAAGTTTAAGTGAGTTTAGTTGCAACATCAAATCCGGAGCCTTAAATATAAGTATGTCTGCAAGGTCGTGTTATAAAAATGTGATAATTAAAAAGAAAAAAAATTAATATTACATAATGAAATTTAAAAAGATAATTGAAAAGAAAAAAAACAATAAAGCAAAGCATTATTCCGATGAATAGTGCTTTGCAAGGAAGAGTACAGTAAAATCCTCTTATGAAATCACAATAATATAATGAACAGTAAACAAAATAAATTATAAAGTTTAATTTTTAATCAAATCGATATTAAAATATGAAATTGAAAGAAAAAACCTACTTACGAAAAAGAAAAAAATAAATTAATTGATTTAACCCGTCAAACCTGGAATTTGTGTCATGAAATTGGAAGAAAAAAGGTTGATGCCTTTTAGTTATAGTTAATTACAATATTTAAAGATGAAATTGAAAGAAAAAAACCAATGAAGAAAAAGAAAAAAATCTGAATCAACTGGGTTAACCCACCAAATCAGGTTAAGCCGTCAAACATGGGATTCGTGTCATGAGAGTGTGATAACTAAATAAAAACAATTAACATTAATGAAATAAATTAAACAAAAAAAAGATTAATTAAAAAGAAAAAAAACCTACAGGAAGGAAAAAAACTAACGAAAAAAAAAATATGAATTAACTGGGTTAATCCGTCAAACCAGGTTAACCCGTCAAACTTGGAATCCGTGTTATGAAAGTCTGATAACTAAATAGAAAAAACTTAATATTAACAAACTAAATTAAAAAAAATTAATTAAAAATAAAAAAAAGGAAACATAAAAAAAAAATACTAAACAAAAAAACGATTAATTTAAAAGAAAAAAAGCCTACATGAAGAAAAAAACTAATGAAGAAATAGAAAAAAAATCTGAATTAACTGGGTTAACCCTTCAAATCAGGCTAACCAGTCAAACATGGGATTCGTGTTATGAAAGTTTGATAACTGAATAGGAAAAAAAATTATGGGTTAACCCATAATTAGCTGAGTTAACCCGTCAAACCCGAGATCCGTGTCATGAAAGTTGGATAACCAAATAGAAAAAAATTTAACATTAACAAACTAAATTAAACAAAAAAAAATATTCATTAAAAAAAAAAAAAAAAACTACCCAGCCTTTTCATTGTAGGTTAATTATAATATTAAAAGATGAAATTGGAAGAAAAAAACTAATGAAGAAAAAGAAAAAAAATCTGAATCAATTGGGTTAACTCGTCAAACCTGAGATTCGTGTCATGAGAGTGTAATAACTAAATAGAAAAAAAATTAATATTAATGAACTAAATTAAAAAAAAAATATTAATTAAAAATAAAAAAAACCTACATGAAGAAAAAAACTAATGAAGAAAAAGAAAAAAAATCTGAATTAACTGGGTTAACCCGTCAAACTTAGGATCCGTGTTATGAAAGTTTGATAACTAAATAGAAAATAATTTAATATTAACAAACTAAATTTAAAAAAATTAATTAAAAAGAAAAAAAAAAGAAAAAAGAAAAAAAAACTACTAAACAAAAAAAAGATTAATTTAAAAGAAAAAAATAAAGAAAAAAAAGCCTACATGAAGAAAAAAACTAATAAAGAAAAAATAAAAAAACTTGAATTAACTGGGTTAACCTTTCAAACCAGGTTAACCCATCAAACCTGAGATTCGTGTCATGAAAGTTTGATAACTGAATAGAAAAAAAAAATTATGGGTTAACTCAGAATTAGCTGAGTTAACCCGTCAAACCCGAGATCCGTGTCATGAAAGTTGGATAACTAAATAGAAAAAAATTTAACATTAACAAACTAAATTAAACAAAAAAATTAATTAAAAAAACCAGAAAAAAAAATCAAGGTTAACCCGTCAAACCTAGAATTCGTGTCATGAAAATTTGATAACTAAATAGAAAAAAATTTAACATTAACAAAAAAAAATTAAACAAAAAAATATTCATTAAAAAAAAGCAAAAAAAAACCAGCTTAAAAGAAAACAAAGAAAAAAAGAAAAAGAAAAAAGAAACAGCTCAGCCTTTTCACCGTGGATTACCAGTCCATAGTAAAAAACTAAGTCGTTTTAGTTTTAGTTATGTTTTTCTTTAATTAATTTGAGTACATGGAATTTTATTTTCCGAATCATATCATAGTATTTAATAATGTTATTTCTGCTTAAAAAAATAATTTATAACTTAACTAGTATTATTTCTTTTTTCTCTAAGAAATTTTGACTTTAAATTTCCTTTTTATAAGTAGAAAAATATAAATTTATAAGCTATTGTTCTAAAAAAAAAAAACGGTCTTCCATAGAACCCACCAACATCTTGCACTTGATTGCGTAATTAGAAGTAATATTTTCCTTTATTTCCTGTGAAATAGCATTATTCTAAAATATAATTTAATATCAAAAATATATTAGATAGACTTAGTTTATCTTATCATGTATAAATTAATTTAGTAAATATAAGATACATAAATAAAATATAATGGTCTGATATAAACATTTCACATGATTTTTCTTTTTGAGTATCTTGTATTAATTGATCCAGTCGATAAATAATGTGATAAATTAGTTCTATCTAACAATTTTTTAAATTTACTACACTGTTAATTAAATTATTGCTCAAGCTTTTATAAAAAAATGTTGACATCGAAGCTACTCTACTTTAATCAAGAAATTCTAAAATGGTGCAGCTTCAACAGGACTGCTTTTAACGTGTAAGGGTGCTTTTGTTTAGCCTTGGTTTTTGTGTCTTGCAGGGTAAAAAATGTAGTTAGGATTTTGGTAATAGATTAAATTGAGTTTTATATTATGAATTCACTAAAAAATTGAGTTTGAAATGTAGTTTTTGTGAAGCAGTTTTTATATGTTTTTTTAATTGAATTTCATAAAATTCTGTTTGTTTTTGCGTTTCAAAAGTACTTTTTTCAAAATTTAAATTTTATTTTATTTTTTTCTTTACTTCAAATTAATTAATTAATTTTTTTTAAATCATTTTGATACGCTGATATCAAAAATAATTTTTAAAAAATAAAAAAAATTATTTTGATGCATTTTCAAGTAAAAAACACTTTTGAAAAACAACTACAACCAGACATTTTATACATGTTTTTTGCTGCACATAAACATCAACTATAATTTTTACCAAACACGTATCTAAATCCAACTAACCACACATAACTATACTTTTTTAAAACTTATTTTTTTAAAACCACAATCATAAAAGCTACCTAAAAAATAAAGACACTTCTAATTTATCCACCCGTGATTTTACTGTAGATTGGAGAAAAAATCTGGAACGCAAAAAACCTTTCCATCATTAAAAAGTTTTTGATGTTATTATTAAACTTTGTACTCTAGTTTAAATTTAAAAAATTTAAATTTAATATTTTTTTATTGATATTTAATTAGTCAAATAACCCGTGACTAGGTTATAAAATTGAATTAATTTTTTATTTTATTATATAATAGAAAGTATCAAAATTAATTAATCATCAACCCGGTAAATTCAATATTAAAGTATAAAACTCAATAAAAAATTTCATATTAAATAATAAAATTGGTAACAAAAAAAACCAAATTATATTAAAACAATTTGCCTAAAAATCCCAACCCAACTCTTTAATTATTATTTAGTCAACTTACGACCCGAGCTATAGAATTCACTTGATCGATTTAGCTTTTTTTAATTTCATTATATAATTAAAAATATAAAAAAGTGATTTATTATCAACTTAATATTAAAAAATAAAATAAAATAAAAACCACAATCTAAAAGATGGATTTATAAAATAAAAAGATAAAAAAAGCCCCAAGAAAACAAAATAATTAGAGAAAAAAAACTTAGCCTGAATGATAAAATTGAATAAAAACTTTACTTTTAAATGATAAACTTACAAAATAACCCAAAAAAATAACTAGAATAATAATAAAAGAAAAAAACACTCATCCTTCACCTTTTCCTTTAAAAAATAAAAATAAGCAAAAACAACAAGTTTTTTGCGTTTGTTTTAAGAAAAACATGTACTTATAAAAGCTCGGACCTGCGAGCTCAAAGTTACGGACAACCTTGCCTCGTCCATTGCAACCACCACACGCATTTGGAATAAAACACGTAAAACATGAAACCAACTATTAGTGTTTTGGTTGTTTAGATAATAAAAATGGAAAAGTACATGGATTTAAAAAAATAAGTTGATTATGTTTAAATTTCTACTTTCACTATTACTAAATTTGATTCGGTTTAGTGGGTTAATTTAGTTTTGATCCAGGTTGGGTTTCAAAAATATTTGGGGGGAGTTGATTCGGGCAATAGAAACCTATAATTCAATCAAAATTTAATTCATTTTTTTATAAATAAAATAATAATATTTTAATTAATTCAGATCAATCTATTTAGTTCATAACTCTATTTTAGTCAACTCATTTCTAGATGAACAAGTTATCATAATGTGGTTCAATGATTATTAGTTTGTTGGGTAAGATAACCTGATTTAGATTTTATTCAGATAACTGGAGATATCTTGAAACAAATTGATCTAAATTTTTAAGGATACTATAATAGTTGTCCAGAGCTACACTCGATGATATAAAGTTTTTCCAACCTTAAAAGAGTTGGCGGGGACACAAAACTTGCATAGCAAATTATACGAGTATACAAACAAAAACGAAAAATGATGACCAACCCATCACTCTTTAGTGGAGAGAATGAGGTAACCCAGAGTTACATTATTGTATTTTTATTTGGGTTATTTATTTCAGTTTTATTTGTGTTTGACGATTTTATTTTTTTTAGCATGTTAAACCCAATAAGTTTATTATTTACAAGTAACTCTCTTAATTGGAGTTTGGGATTTTTTGTTTCTCCCAACCCATAATTTTTCTCTCTTCTTTAGCTACTTCATTTCTCTTCTTCGACTCCTTTTCTTATGACCGACTTCTAATTTAACCACCTTTAAATTTGCGTCCCGCATCATTGAGCCGAGCCAGGGGCTTACCCACCACGACACCCTTTGAGATTTGACTGGACCATATTGTAAAGAAGGTTATTTTCTTGTTTCTTTTTTCTTATTTTTGGCGAATTACTGTATCAACGTTGAAGAATCGGTGCTGTCCATGTCTGGTATTTGCATGATCTGGATGGATGCGTGCATGCTTCACGAGACTTCAATTTATCTGTACATGGTTTTGATTTTGAGCAAGATCGAGTAGATGGTAGCCTTTCGCTATTCTTTTCGGTCTAATCCAGAATTTAGACTATTAATTATCCCTCTTTTGGACTCGAGGTTGGCGACAAGAACTCGAGGGGAATGAATCTTACCCAAAAACACAAAATTGGAAATTGATTCGAGGGTGAACTTGCTTGTCGAAGATTAAACTTCTGGATGGTTTAAAACAAAAAGGAAAAGCACTTTTGCTTGCTTTTTCGGTCATTGGATTTTTTCAAGCCTATCCACCTGTCGATATATGTTTTTTTTTTTTTTTTCAATTTTCAAGACAACTCATCTTTTAGTTTTGATCTTTTTCCTTGTATTTGTTTTTATATATATATTTAGAAAAAGTTTTAAATGAAAATAATTATGTTAAACTCAAAATGACGGCTTAATTATGTTTTTTTATCTAGTGTATAAGAGGTGGCTAGTGACTTGTCTTGTTCATGGCTTTAAGTTTAATTTTTATTTCCTTGGAAATAAATATTTATTTATGTTTTCATAAAATTTTGATCCTTGTTAAAATAGTTTTTAGATAAAAACATGAATATATACAAAAAAAATATATTTTATTTAATGATTTGAATCCAACCGTATAATACTAATTTGACTGATTGGGGAAGTTGAAGCAAAAGTTGGAGAAATTCACATAAAGTAAAACAATAACACTTATAAATGATGAATTGAAAAAGGGATGAAACGACTTCGGATTTATGTGTATTGATTCTTGCATCAAATGAAATAAAGTTTTTTTTTTAAAAAAAATTATGGTAAATATTAAATCATAGAATTTTAAAAAAGTTTAAAGTTTAAAATATTATATTTTTAAATCATTTTAATATATTACTATTAAAAATAATTTATTTTAAAAAATATTATTTTAATACATAAAACATTTTAAAAATTACCGTTTACCTTTATCGTAAACATGCTATAAAATTTCAAGAATTACAGTGACACTCTTTCATATCCAAACTTTTCAGTGCCCATCATAACTGGGAGGTCGCCCGTACCTGCTGCATAGTCTTCCAATGTTTGTATTTTGTTTGCATTAAATTTTTAAAATATAAAAAAATATTATTTTAATATATTTTTAAATAAAAAATAATTTAAAAAATAACATCAACATCAACCTTAGCTCATTAATTTTTTTTATACTCTTGGAATTAAAAAAAAGACCTAAACTCTATTAAAAAAACAATATACATGGGGTCAAATTCCAACTCTTCCATTGGAAACCATCATCCTCCTCTACATTGTTTTAGCTCTTGTGCCACAATTAGGTGTTGTGTTGACCCTCCTTGGATGGTTCCTCGTGTTTTATTTTCATTATTTTCTTTCATATTAATATTAATATTAATATTAATATTAATTAGCGGTGACATTGTATAATCTCGAACATATTGTCAGCTACTATTGTATTTTCTGAGGGATTTATTGTCGTCCGTGCTCGATCGCCGGGCGTGGAGACAAACGAAAGATGTCCCATCTCTTCTGGATTATCAACAAACAGCGGAGCAGTATTTTTCTCGAGGGATAATCCAGCAATCCCTCAAGAAATGTGACAATGGCCCTATCTTGAGCTTTGCCACCCAGCCGATCCCCGGCAGACAAGACGGCCATTTGATTCAGGAGTAGCAAACCCAAGCAGCGAGTGATCTGCATGCTGCCTGAGCCTTGTTGTTGACTTAGACAATGGCCCTATCGTGGCCTTGGGTGGAAAAGTAAGCGCACGGAATAATTTTTTAAAAAAGCACACCTTGATTTGATTTGATTTACACCATTAGATTGAGATTGAAGTAGTAGTTGGTAATTAATAATACGAATAAAAGTCAGGAAATAAATTAATAAAAAGCGGGGGGCGAAGCCAATTGTGCACAACCAAGAAGAGGTTGGTTAGGGAGGGTTTGACCGAGTGGTTCAACCTGTTTTTTATTTAAAAAATTATTTAAAATTATTTGTATATATATTTTTTTTATCGTTTTAATGTATTGATGTAAAAAATAATTTTTAAAAAATAAAAAAATATTATTTTAATATATTTATTAAAATTTTTTTAAAAAACAACTGCTATTATATTCGTAAACTGCTCCTACTGGCTTAATTAATGCCCAACCGACCAGAACAAATAGAGGGTTTTGTCCGTAAACGTGGTTAAAAAGAACCGGAATTGATGTCAATGTCTGTGCCTTGTCGTATTAGAGAACAAATTCAAAACATAAACAGCTAATCTAAAATGGAATGGACAAGCCATGCCAATCTGAACAACAAGGGGCAAGAAATTGGAAACCAATGTGAATAAATTTTGGTGCGAAGGCATATATTCTAAGCAAAGGCATCGAAAGTCAATTAAAGACAGGGTTCCGTGTCCTTATCCGAGCTTAGCTGTTTCTACCACTCATTTAAAGCAGATGGGGTTTTTTTAATAAGCAAAATGAGGGCTTCGAGGGTGGTGTGTTTCTTTTGTTTTTGTTTTTTTCCTGGGGTGGTCCCTCGTAAAGACAAAAAGAAATTCCCAACCACTGGTAAATGAGTTTCTCCCCCCATCAAACCATGGCCAAAATCCCTGTTCTTTGCTTACTATCCCAAGCTCCAAACAAACAAGCAGTCAGGAGCTGACAAGAATTAATCAGGTTTGACGTAGAAAGGTGGGTGATATCCATGATTTGGACCTCATGTCCAATCACTTTATTTGCCCAAAATTTCCATTCTCTTTTTCTTGGTGGACGGGATTTTGTCTAGGCGTCCTCATGTTTCGCCACGCCTCCTTTTGTGCCCATTTTTCAAGTTGATTTGGTTGGGGGAGCAGGTTTCTTTTTCTAGCTTCACACTGTTATTACAGAGCCAAATTGGGGCTCCATTTTGCGTTTAAAAAGTGGGCAATCAACAACCGATACACCCTTTTTGAAATTGACAATCCTTAAGATGGAAAGGAAATGATCTTTCACGCCATAAAATTAAATTACTGAACAGGTTCAATTGCATTGCTCAGCAGTTTTTTTTTTTTTGACGAAAATGATGATTAGCAGAGGATTTATTCGATTAGGTCCTACAGAATCTGTCATGGTGTTCAGCAAATTGCCAAGGCTACCCATCGAAGAAACAAAAAGCAATGATGACAGGTTGAGGTTGAGCACCAGGATAGATAAAAATCAAAGATCTTATATAATCCTAGAGGACCTGTATGCCATACAAGTTCTTAACAGGATGGATATGTTCCAGTCTATGTTCACAAATTAGTGCTTATAAATTACAAAAGTACAGAAACAACTTTGATCAACCACCTAACATGACCCCTATGCTTTCTAAGCTATGCCTTCCCCCGTTATCGTGGCTGGAAGTTGACATGGGTAAGTTTTGTATTTTGATGGTTCAGCTGAATCATGTAAACAAGTTCAAGTCCCTCCGAACTGGCCCCTCTCGAATAGCTTGCCTTAATGAACCCGGAAGGCACTCTATGCAGACCAAGGACAACTGGTTCCCGGAGATACAGAACTCACACCACCATTTACCACCACCTAAGTGGTAAAATGGCAAGAAGTAATGCCACACAATAATCTTGTAACTACACACCATCACTGGAAAAAAAAGGAGTAGAGAGAGCCAGAGAGAGAGCCAGAGAGAAATGTCAAGGTTCTGTTATGTATGGCTGCCTGTAGGTAAGGTTAAGAAGTTTATTAACAGTTAGAATTCACGAACTTCTTTATCTCCTCCATGAGACAGCAGAAGTGTTCATTATTTGGCAAGAAATAGAACCCTATAGTGGCCTCTTTTAGATACAGGAGTTTTACTTCATAACCGGCTCTCTGGAGTCCTTCAACATAGGCCAATTGCCAATCTCGAACAAGATCGAAACCAGCCACAACAACTAGACTTCTAGGGAACTCCAGTCCCTCAAGATTTTTGCCCCTCGGACCAAATATATTACACGCTGGATGGTCCCTATCTTCTCCTTCAGGTAGATATGCTCTCCAATACCAGTCGCGGTCTTGAATCGTGACGAAGTACTTGCCATCTAACATCTTCTCTGATTCTGTTCTCTGTTGTCCACCAAACATTGGGTGGAGAAGAATATTACCCAACACCTCGATTTCTTCTTCCGCTGCCCTCACGGCAACATGGTGAGCTATATTACCGCCTGAACTATCGCCGGCCAAATAGACATGAACCTTAGAATCCTTTCCACTTTGAAGCCAGGTCCTAGATTTAACCCATTTGAGAGCTGTCCAGCCATCATCATATGCACAAGGGTACCGATACTCGGGCGATCGACGATAATTGACGGACACCACAACAGCCTTGCAAACGCTGACAAGGCGGCGACAGAAGGTGTCATAGATAGCACTATCAGCAGAGGAATGAGTAAAGCTTCCACCATGGAAGAAGATTATAACTGGAACAACCTCCGTAGTGCTCAAGGGCTTTTCAAGCTCTGCAATGCCCCATTGAGCCTCGTTTTCAGGGGCAGGTTGGTAAACCCGGTTAAGGAGGCCTGTGGTGCGATCAACATGATCAAAGGAGAAAACTCCATTCACTGGAATGGTGTTGGCCTGGACTTTTCGTTCAAGGAACTCCGCCAATTCGCGGTTAAAGGTCCCATCCGGGCGGCGAAGGAGATTATATGCAAGCTTGAAATTGGAAATGAGGATCCATGTGTTTAGCGGAACAACCCTCTGCAGGGAGAAAACAGGATTTCAAACGTCTTTTATATATATTAAAAAAAAAAAAGGTTTACACGATCCTTGACGTTGTATATATTGATTGAGAGCCCGTTGAATCATTCAAGTACATCTTAGATATTGGAGAACACATCAGGTTTTCTTATACTCAACAAAGCAGGCCAGGTAAAAGTATTTGAATAGGAATGCCAAATAAATCATGAAAGGGAGACTAAACAGAGTAAAGCTTGAATGAAAACCCAGGAACGCTTTTCAAGTTTTGCCAAAAGATGCCATCGGAATAGAGATGGAAGTTAAAGAACTTGATGAACCTTTGAACCAGATGAGAAGAAATCGAAGCAGCAGCAAAATCAGCCCTTGAAATGACTCAAATCGAAGTCAAATTCTTCATATTTCAATGTAAACTAAAGAAAAACAAACAATCTATGAAGCAGAATTGAAAGAGGAAGAGGAAGAAAAGGTAACAATAATTTAAGCTCCAAAGTCTTCATTAGAGAAATGATAAGCAAATGAAAAGAACAAGATAGTAATGTAAGAAGAAGGAAAGAGAGCGGTGAAGAAATGGAGAGGATATACATATACCTTGGATTCGTTGAGGTTGACTTCATTGCTACCAGCCATGAGGGAAGGAATTGAAAAGATGGATATCAAGAGACCAAAACCCAGAAGCTAAAAATACTTGAAAGAAACCAAGCTCTTCATCGTTTCATTTCCTTCTCGTTGAATTCTTTCCTTCTTCTTAATATTATTTTTGTGTGTGTGTGGCTGCAGCTATATGTGTTAAGGAACAAAGAGACAGACTTTGTGTAAGAGGGAGAAAGAAATGAAATATATCATAACTTCTTGTTCTCGAGAGGGAAATAGAAAGAGTCAAAGGGGCAAGCAAAACCAAAAGAGCGACGGTGGTGGACGGAGACGAAAGAGAAGACAAAGCGGCCGGCAGAATTAAACTGTTCACGTGGGTCCTACCATCCCTCTTCCCCCTCTCACCCTCCCTCCCTCCCTCATGTTAATCTATATATATATATAAAAAATACAAATTCCACTTGCTACAAGCTATGCTTGTTCTTTCTTGTTTTTGTTTTTGTTTCTTTTATTGTTTTTCTAATCTCTCCATTTGCTAACTGCTTTCCCCTTATTGTTTTTAACTTCTTTCCCGATGGATTATTGGTTTACACGTGAATGCGAAGGTTGATAGTTGAAAGTTCAAACTATGGCTATTGGCAGGCCAGACCTGTGATGGGTCCGTTTTGTTTAGCCGCGTGTGCTTGCTTACACAGCAAGTTAAACACTCTTTACCTCTTAAAATAGACGCTTTTTTTTTTTTTTCTTAAAAGTAGTTTATATTGTTTTTGAAAAATAGATTAAAACGTATTTTTTATGCCTATTATATTATAAAAAATAAATTGAAATATAATTTATTAATATTTTATTTTTAAAAATTTATTAAAATAATTAAGATCAAATATGACAAATAAAATATGATGCAATTGAAAAAACAATTCATAAATTATTTCAAATAAAACAAAAAAAAACAAAAAAAATAAAGATTAAATATAACCGATAAAAAAATTAAAAGATGATGAGATTGAAAGAAGATTTTAATTTTATAAATTATTTCAAATAAAAAAAATAGTAATAAAAATCAATAAAAATCAAATTTGATAGGTAAATAAAAATTAATTAAGAAAATAGTAAGAGAAAAACAAATAATAATAATAAAATAAAAACTAAAATTGATATAAAAATCAAATTAAATCAAATTGTAAGAGATAAAATTGAAGAAAAAAATTCAAAACAAAATATATAGTAATTAAAATATTAAAGACCAACTTTGATATAAATAATAAATTAAAAGATATTTTTGCAATTTTTAAAAAGTATTTTCCGCTCAAAATAAAAATAAAAAATACTTTCTTAAAAATCAAATTAAATTTTTATTTGAATGAAAAATATTTTTCATCGTTTTATTTTTCTAAAAAGGTAAACTAACCCATGAAAAATTAAAAAATAATTTTTAAAAAATCATTTTTTTATAAAACAAATAAGGCATAAATACGGAGAAGGTTACTTTAAGGTTTTTATTTTAGCACCACAACATTTCTCAATTTTATTTTTATTATATAATTAATTTCACTTTACATTATTGAGTTGGAAATCTACAAATCAATCAAAAAAAAATCTAAAATGTTTCAGGTTTATTATTATAATTTTTTTAATATCCCAGATGCCCTTATAATTTATAATTTATGCATCTTGTTTTTTCCTCCTGCCACCATTTTCCCAAATCGAAACCTACGTCTTTTTTTACGTCTGAGTTTTTTCTTTCCAAACCCGTAATAAAAAAACCTAAATAAATTAAATTAAAATTAGAGTTCAAACTTCTTCTTTTTTTTTGTTAACGTTAATACAATACACAGATAATAAATAAATTGAAATAAGAACACCAAGAAATTTCAAAATAAAGCCAATCACAACCCGCCACCAAACCATCTGTTTCGCCGCCACTTGACCATCCACAACATCTTCACCGTAATAGCAATAAGAATATCCTCCAGCAGCAGCAACATCATCGTAAAGAAATAATTTTGAGGGGTGAAGATCAACGATTTGATTTTAAATTTATTTTTTAAAAATTATTAATTCAAGTTTTATAAATTTTAAAGGCATAAAAAATTTATATAATTATTAATTTCAGAATCCATAAGATTAATCAAGTGTATATAAATTAACCAGAATACCTATATTAATCTTAAAAAAATAAAAACATCCACCAGAAAGAGGATTTCAAGAAAAGGCAAAAACGAGCCTCCATCCATAACAGTAGCGATAACAGCCATAAACAGTGGCAAAGGCAGCAACAATAAAGGATTTCAAGAAAACCCCAAAACAACTATCTAGGTGGTGGTCCAGTGGTAAGAGCTTGGGATCAAGAGATTTGCTCCCTCTGTGGTCTTAGGTTCGAACCCTGTGGTTGCTCATATGATGGCCACTGGAGGTTTACATGGTCGTTAACTTCAGGGCCCGTGGGATTAGTCGAGGTGCGCGCAAGCTGACCCGGACATCCACGTTAAACAAAAAAAATAAAAAAAAACCCCAAAACTCTTCCTCGCCGTCAAACCTTAGCAACACTAACCAGCACTGCCAACCGTACAAGTAGCAGAACCACCACACTTTTCTATATAAGTTCTAGTAAATAGAGATAATTATTTATTTACTTGATTTCGGGTTTTTTTATTGTGCTTTACTATTTATATAAACTATTTATTTAATTGTTTTGATTATAAATTTATGTTGTATCTCGGTTGGTTGGCACCGTGTATAAGCCTAGGGATCAAAGATTTGAGAGCTGGGAGAGGCAATAAAAACAAAACAAACAAAGACAACGTGCCATTTATCCTCTTAATAATAAATAAATAAATAATAAATAAAGCAATGCCAAGCGCGAGGGCATAGCTCTTTGCCTACTAGCGCTGGGCTTGATCATTTTCTATATATTATTTTTTTAGCATTTCAAAAAAATTTATTAGATTTATTTATTTTTTAATTTTAATATAGTTTTTAAATATCATTATAGATTTTTATTTGAACTTTAATATTTTTTTTCAATTTTTATGTATGTGATATGAAAATAATCATACTAATAATAAATTATTTATAAAAATTTGATTCAAATCGGTTTTTTTTAGAATTTTTAAATAGATTTTAAATATGATTTTATTATATTTATAATCTTTTTAGCTTTCAATCACACATAAAAACGGATATACTATTTTAAAACTTTTTTGTTAATTTGTTGTGCCAATCATATTTGTTATTAACTAAATAATTAATCTAATTAAAACCCTTGTATTTGCTAAGATAAATAGGAGATTCACAAATAATTAAAGAAGATTATCTTGATGAAAAAAAAAACTCAAATTAATTGTATTTTTAAGTTTAATAATAATACCAAAAACATTTCTTATATTTTAATATTTTTTTATATTAATATTTTTTTTTACCATCACAACATGCTATTGACATGCAAACTAGTTAGTATCTACAACATATGATATAGTTATTTATTTATACATGGGACAAAATCAAGTTGTTGGTTATTTATAGTTTAGACATGTCTTGTAATATTATTGAATTTAAATTATATAATCATTTTTTTCACTAACATGATATATATATCTTTAATTTTAAAAAAACATATTTCTCACTTTTTGATTTTGTAAGATTTTTTTTGGATTAATTTGTACGTGCTTATATTAAAAGCCTGTTTGGTATTACAGTAGTAGTTTATTTTTCAAAATGTTTTTTTATTTGAAAATGCATTAAAATAATATATTTTTTAAAAAAATATTTCTGACATCAATACATCAAAACGATTTGAAAATATCAAGAAAAAATTAATTTGAAAAAAAAATTAATTCTTTTCAAAAACTTTCTTGAAACACAAAAACAAATGGTCACTATATTATACCTTTTTTTTTCCTCACAACCTCCTTCAAATTCTACTTTTTAATAAACCCACCAACTAAATAACCCAATCGGATTTCAATTTTTTTACCACGAGTAATTTGCAATTTCAATCTAGAGCTTCTTTTATTCTTAGAAAACGAAAAGAAATAAAGAGGTGAAAAAACAGTGCTGTGTGGAAATAGCTTGAAGGAGGGGCCTGGCAATAACTGTAATTATTATTATTATTATTATTATTAGGACTACTTAAATACAAAATTTCGCTAGAAAACAAACGAAGAAAAGAGGAAGCAGACAAACACTTTCCTGCGTGCGCCAAACGCCAAGGCACGTGGTGACAACGGGTTCCGTCTCGACTCTTTTCCCTTGCCTAACCCCACTCCTGATTATCCATCTTCTAATTACCCAAACTACCCCTCCTCTATCCAAAATGCTATTGACAAAGACACGTGCTTGTCGCTTTGTTCGTGACAAAGCGCGTCACGGCGTGCCTTCTTTGAGATCAAGTTATCCTTTAGTCCCTATTTCTTACACTCGATTATAATTTAGTCCCTTTTTCTTGAAGACCTATAACTTACTCCCTTAATTACAGCTTAAAAATTGTCTTATTAATCCATTTATTTTATATAAAACATGAATTAAAGCTCTAAAATTAAATTATTGCATAAAAAACATGTTTACTGTGTTTAATTATTGAGAAAGGATTGATTCACTATTAAATTCAAAATAAAGGGACTGGAGTATAGCTTGCTCGTCTTTTTTTTTGTCAGGGCACGAGAGTCTCAATTTTCTTTCCTTCTTTCTTTTCTTTCTAGGGTCATCCAGTGTGGGCTTTGGATTTTGTCGTATTCCATGGAGCTCTGTTGACTTTATCCGTCGTGGGTTTCGGACACGTGTCTTCCTCATAGAACTCGTGTTATTTGATGGGTCCCGCCCAGGCTCAGATGTCCTTCCTCGATTCCTCTTAAGAACAAGATGATACGATGATCAAAACACCTCTCTCTCTGGTGGGACCCTGTCCAAGTCCCTCATGATGGATATTATGGACTCTGGCTCTGCCACGTGTTTTATTAAGCTCGCTTTTTGGGGTGTGATTGATGTCAGCGTTAATGGATTTTGTAAGTGTTTTTTTAAAATAAATGTATCAAAATATTTTTTTATTTTTTTAAAATCAACATATATTAAAATGATATAAAAAAATTAAAAATTTAATTAAAAAAAAAACACTTTTACAACACAAAAACAAACTACTATTTTTTTCTCCCGCCGCTGGTTTTGATTGATGAAAAGAATACGTAGAATACAAGCTATAGTATTAGCAGCCGTGATGATGTTGTTAGCAAGAACAAGGGCAGAGGAAAAGGGAGCGAAAGTGCTCCTCACTTTTATTATCAGAGACAGGCTTGTATAAATTAGTGTGTACTTAAAAGTAAATGGAGACCATTTGATTTGCTTGTTCCTTAACAAAAGTCATCAAATATAGTATTCCTAAGATTCTTCATGATTTTTTCTTAATTACGACCACCACCCCCCTCATGGTCATGACACGTGTTATTTCTCCATGCAGGATTCCGAACTATTTTTACCAAGACTCTTGGTCAGTAAAATAGAGGGGCAGATCCACAAAATGAATGAATACAATAACATATGTGATAAATATACTCGAAATTGCAGATTATTTGCTATTCTATACGTTGCTATAAGCATAATTCTTCCTTGTGCGTTGCTGAAAAGAGCTTTTTGAGATTTATATTTTATTTAAATATACATCAATAAAAATAGATATTTGTATAAAAGTAGACGAATGAAAAACATATTTTTTTATCAAGATTTTCTTTGTTGATCCATTGAATAAAATATAATAGGAACAAGAAAAAATATATTCATGAAAACTATAATGTATCAAAACCTAATTTTATTATGCATGGACATATTTTTTATTTTGATGAAGAATTTATTAGCATCGTGAAAGCAAGTTCCGGTTAATAATCAAGTCTAGATATTTTGTATGCAATAATTAATGTAATAAAATTCTACAAGAAATTTATAATAAAAAATAAGAAAATAAAAATTTTAATTTCATTGAATATTTATTATCAGTTTTTTTAATATACGTTTTAGATTTATATATAATAATTAATGAAATGATTGCTAATATTACTAGAAAAATCATAATCTTATTTGAAAAATATGAAAAGCAAATAAAAAACTAAACACCATGATTTATATATAATAATTAACAATTATTTGCAATGTGACTAAACGAGATAAAGTCAGGTGTGTACAAGCACATATTTGATTTTATTTTCTATTTTTAATAGGGTGGATGACACTTTATTATCCTATTAAAAAAAACAAATAAAAAAATAACTCATTGTTTATAAAGACAAACAACACGTTGTCTACTGATAAAGTCTCTAGCCACTAGAGGTGACACCTAAAGTACTTCAATAAAAACATTTTATTGGGGTTTTTTTTTTGTCAAGAATAGCTCATTGACACCATGATTAACCTTTTTTGTTGTCAAAATATGATGAATTGACCCTTTTCTTTCTCCTTCCCTATTTTCTAGCGACTTTCTCTTTTTTTCTTAAATTTCAAGGGCTAAAATGCAAAACAAATGAAGTCGAAGAATAAAATGTGAAACTTGTTAGCCCAAAGGTTATTATGTACCTATGAATTATTTTTTTTGATGATAATGACATATTATAAGCATTTAATGTGTGTGTCAAAGTATTTTTATTGGATAAATTATTCTACATTAATTAAACTAAAGCTATGGATTCCTTATAAGCAAACTTGACTTTAAGATTCTCAAGCTTATATTTTTATATAATAAAGTATTTGTAGGATTTAATTTGGCATCATGAAATTAATTTCATTCATGATCACCTTTTATAAAAACCTGAGCTTGAATTTATTGTAATTTTCTTTTCTTGTAAAGAGTGATTATTTTCTTGTAAAAATGTATGTGACACTTAAACTACTTGAGTTTATAATTTAGGTGTGAGCCAAAAAAACGGTTTTGTTTTAATTTTTTAAAAAAGATTGTGTACAAGGTTTTCTAATATTTAGCCAATAAAAAACTTAGGTGATGAGTTTGATCATTTGATCATGAGCCCAAAAAGAAAATGTGTAAGGTTTTCTAATTCTTAGCTTGTAAAAAAATTAGGTGATAGGTTTGATCTTAATTCTATAAAAGAATCGAGCTTGATCTTGAGTATGTAAAAGGATTGCATTTAGTCTTGAGCTTGAAAAAAGATTGTGTAATCGGTTTGGTCTCACTTGTTAAAAAGACTATGTGTGATAGTGAATACTTGAATGGAGATTCAAGAAGTACAAGTACACGATTGTTTTGACCACTATAAATTTTATTATGTCTCTCTCTATCCCTTATCTCTTTAATTGTGTTTTTTTATATTATTTGTTGGGTTTCGACATATTTGAAGAAACAAGGCTTAATTTTGAAAGTGCTATAATTTTTTATAAAACCCTAATTCAATCCCCTTAAGTATTTTAAGTCTTTCAAAACTCTCGAACACACAATGATCAAAAATAAAAAAGTAAAACTTCAATGATTAAATTATAGTTTTTCATGTCCCATGGACAATAAGAAAATGATTGTCGTTTTGTTTTTGTGTTAACTTTTATCAATGTTTTTAAATTTTTTAATTAATAAAATAAAATTTTATTTTATAATATCAATCATCAATTTAATATCGAGCGCATATATCCCATATCACGCAAGACAACACAAATTATGAGATACAAAATTATTTCAATATAACATGACAAGATAAAATTGAAAGAAAATCCAGCGACTACAATTATGCAATTTTTTAAGGACAAAAGAAGAAGAAGGGAGGAGCTAACTTAGCTACACTGCAGCTAGGTGTTGGCGGGCATGAGAAGAAACCGTGAGAGATTGATGTCTTATAGCATTTATATAATATATAATTAAAATAATGACAGGAAAAATGTACTATTATTTTTCTAAATATAATACCATTATATAGATATAAATAAACCCTAATTTACTATAGTAGAAACTGCACTTCATCATGTTTGGTTTTTTTTAGAATAAATTTTAGAATTAGAATCTATCACCTTTTCGTCGATTTTTTAATTTTTATTTTCTTGAAGGGGGATCGAATTTAATTTATATGCAAAAGGTACCTAGCCTCTTGGACTATTCGTATGGGTAGAATAAGTTTTTAAATAAATTATCCACTATGATTGATACCTCGACAAGATTTGTGATTTGATTAGGTTATTTTATTAAACAAAAACAGGTTTTCAATCAATTGGGTTAAATTATTTTTGTTCTTATCTTGATATCCTCATGATTTTTTAAAAAATGGGACTAGTTCTATTCGAGGTTTATGATTGCCTTTCCTAAGAAGTGTGTTTTCTGGGAATCGAAGTTGTATTCTCACCCTTACAAGGATATAGCAGTGCCTTAACCGCTAAGCCAACACTTTATTGGTATTAATTGGGATAAATAAATACACATGAGATCAGACAATCGTGATTAATCCAATTCTATGAAAACCTTTTTCTGTTTAATGAAAAGATTTTATTAAATTCAAATTTTATTCGAGGACTTATTGTATCAAATAATTTGTCTAGAAACTATTTTTGCTTCAAAATAACTAGAAATCCCTAATTATCCTTCAATTTAAAGCTTTTTTGTTTTGCTTTATCCACACGATTATTGCTCTCAATTTTTATAGAAGATTCAATAAATTCAACAAAAACAAGACTACATTACCAGGCAATCCTTTTGTAATCTTAAAAAAGAGTTCTTATTATTTCTATAATCTTATTTATCTAGTGATAAAAGATTTCGAGTGTTTTATTTTTTAAACATTATAATCCTATTAAATAACTTTGAATTTAAATAGAAATAGATCTTGCTGTATGTGAAGCATTATATATAAAGTTTTGATGAATATTTTGATGATAAATTAAAGATTAATTTTGCAAAATAGAACTTAGTTGTAGTTACACAATGAATTTGAAAGAAGAAAGATTAAATTTAATAAAAAAGGGACCCGTTTGGATATTGGCGTGGAAAAAACTCAATTTGATCCCTAAGGATTCTTTGCCTTTTCAAATTCAATCCATGGCTTTCCAATTAGCCAATTTCAGCTATTTTCTCATTTTTTTAAAAAAAATTTCACGTGATTATATTTTTTTTACCCCTCCTTTTTATTTTTTTGAAATATATATTTTTATGTTTTTTCTTTGCTGACTAAAATAGTTTTTTATAGTTTATATATATATATATATATATAGAGAGAGAGAGAGAGAGGGGGGGGTGTCAAAAATTAGGCTATGACATTCTTATCAATGCATTTTTTTTTTGATAAAAACATGTATTTTTTATAAAAAAAAATTTAGCCAGAAAGTAATTGATTAGCATAAAACGCTCAAATCTTAGCTAAAAAGTAATTGATTGCTATATAATTTTTTTGATATATTAATTGAAAATATTAACATAAAACGCTCAAATCTCAGCTAAAAAGTAAGGTGAAATTGGGATGTTTTTTAAACTTCATTATAATAATCTTAATTAAGAAGAATTTTATTCTAAAATAAAAACATAAAACAATTTTTTGTTTTTAAAAAAAAAGAGTTTAAGCCTTTAAGGGCTATAGATGCTTTGGGTTATAGAAGTCCAGGCCTTCAAAAAAAATTGTTCTTCGTTGTTGCGGGTAAGATTCTAACTTAAGAGAAAAAGGTGCAAACATTATAGATATGTGTTTAAGTATAATAATAATAAAAAAATCAATTGAGAAATATAAAGATAATGTATGTTCTTTATAAAATGAATAGAAAAATATGTGCACAAATAAATCATAAAAAATAGTTAACGCTTATTAAAGATTAAAGTGTGAAATTTTGTTTTCATTTTATTTGTTTTCCAGATGATTTTTGATCTCCAAGCATATATGATTTTTGTTTTTAAAAATATATCATGCAAATATAAATCATCTATTTAATATTTAAAAGGAGCAAATTCTTTTTAAAATTTTCTTACGGTAATTAAAATAAATATTCTTAAAAACTCTAATGATTTAAATTTTCAGAAAAACAAATTTATTTCTCTTCTCAGAAGTAACTTTTTTTATATATGTTTTTTTTTTATATAGAACAATGATTTTTTATTAACAAAATGGTTATTTGAATAAAAAGTGAAAGTAATTAAAATGAATATATGTTAAATCTAATTCAAAATTAACAAAATGATTTAAGTTAAGGAAAAAATACATTTTTTAGTCAAACCTTCATTTTTGTTATTTATTTAAATTTAGATTAAAAAAAAATATTCTTCATATATAAAAAAAGCCCAATAACATGTATGTCATGTCAACTATCAAATTCAAAATTATTTTCTTCTCCCAAAACCATGACTTCTTTTCTATCTCTCGTTAATCGATTCAATTTTCTTTCCTTTCTATGTGCCAAATTTGTTGTTAGGAGTCAAAATCCGGCAACAAATTAATCAGTTAGAAGGAATAATCATAAGAGGTGGATTTCTTCAACCCCATAGAAGCCATTTGAAGCACATTCCGGGCATATTAAGATCAAATAGGAAGCCATCTTCTTCGTCATCTTCAATTGCATTTTGTTGTTGATTTGGGTCACTACCATATGCCCGGGGTAGAAGTTTTATATAAATACATCACCATTTTGATCGAATTTCTTTCTCTCTTCGAATCAGGCCTGTCACCTTCATTCGATGCATATAGTTTTTGCTAGGGTGGGCGGCGCTCTGGAGAAGCAGAGTCCTTACTTCGACCTAAACTAACCCGAATCAAGCCAAGGCAATGAAGAATTATGGAATGTCTAAAGTGAGGGAATTAACTCTTTGTTCTGCAGATACATTCAGGATATGAATGGACTGTGTCTTTTTCTTGGAGCTCCTTGCTAGTGATTCTGGTTCAAACAAAGGGAGTTCCTGCAGTTCTTCTCATTATGTTCGGAGGAGAGTATTCTTCATAGGATAAAGAGATGGCGAAAGAATTAGTATTAACTTCTCATGGTGTTCAGATTATACAGCACAATCTAAGAACACATAAAGTACAAGCTGAGATGGTAGGATTGGTGATGAATTTATGATTCTCATCGTCGAAAGTTTCTAGATTTGGAGGAGCTGACGGGCTTATTAACTAATTCTCTCTCTCAAGTAATAAATTTGTTGAATTTTTCTAAGTGCTGCTATTTTGGTTCGTTGTATTTGGGTTGCTGAATTCCTGCAAGGTGAAAGGGATGAGGATGGTGCCTAAAATTTTCTTAATT
>Ga0307517_10002280_pt1 | contig 30944 bp, 39 predicted proteins | sample 23_EM_MG_FD_194515 | JGI IMG/M metagenome (GOLD analysis project Ga0307517, IMG submission 194515) | Populus trichocarpa ectomycorrhiza microbial communities from riparian zone in the Pacific Northwest, United States - 23_EM | ecosystem: Host-associated > Plants > Roots > Unclassified | place... | reverse complement strand
ACGACGAGAGTCGAAACCATCCCAACGCTTGAATCCATGCTTAAACCAATCCCACCGGACCCGAAGCTTGTCTTCGAGGTCCGTTGTGATTGTTGAACCGGTGTAGGCGGTAGACCTGGCGATCTGACATAGAGCGAGGTAGGATGGGAGGTCATGACGGGAGAGGATGGAGGTGCTGGTGGATCCGGAGGTCGCGTCCCCGGGAGGCCTTGAGATAATTTAGACAACATTGATCGAAGATTCTGGGGCGGCTGACGGATGCTGGAGCTGTCGGGTCCTCGTTCGTTTCTTTCGATACCCTTCTCTGAACTTCTGCGGGCAAAAACCAGCTCGTCCTTCGTCGAGTGACCTCTCGCAGTCGCCGCTGAATCCGCTCGACGCCGTTGGTGCTGGTTCCTGAGTAATTCCAGAGCGTTCTCGGCTGCGCTGGGTTTCCGCTGTCCTGCAATTGTCGGCTCCTGTAGTAGGGAACGTGGCTGGGGTTGAAGAGGAGAGAATTGTTCTGGACGATCAGGTGGGCGACCACGAGTAGCATGTTGTGGAGGTGTCAGTTGGTCGATGGTTTGTTGGGTCGGCACCGGGAACATGGAGTTAGAGAAGCTCGCTGCACGCCTTCGCACCACAGAACTCGAAGACCTGCGTTCCGTCGAGACCTGCGATGACTGGGTATCCGATAGGAGAACAGGCCACCTATGAACCCGACGGAGAAAACCCTAACGTAAAGTTGAGTAACTCTGGCTATCACGCCAAGTCGCCCCAACCTACTTTGATGACGCCAAAACTGGTGAACCGCCGAACGTCAATTCCCCACTGTTCGATTTGGTACTCTTGCATCCATTCAAGAACAGTTTTTCCCAGCTTCATTCGAGAGTAGAGGTGCAGCAATCTTGGCCAATCCGGTACTTGACGTCCTGAACGCAAGATCTGGGTCAACCTGCGTGAGAGTGAACCAGACCGCTCATACCTGGCAGTGTCACGTATGGACCACACTCTTCGTAGACATGAGGTTCGTCTGCAAGCCATTGGACACTCCTTCTTAATGTATACATGTTTGAGAACTGGAAGATATCAGTCATCATGATAACCTGGTAATGTCTGAGCCTGGGATCAGTGGGAGAGTCGGGATGGGGAGATGGCTTCGACGAACAGGAGGTGTGCAATTGCTTGTCTCGTGAGTTCTAGATCGCAATCCGCAAGAGCCGCAAGGCGAGACACGTGGGATACCCCATCGATGACATTACAAACCTGACCCGTGAGCCACGGAGCTCACGAATCCCAAGAGAGGAAACCTACTTTGACCATTGTCAGATCCCAATTTGGTTCTATCCGTTTCTTGAGGTTTATCAATGTAAGCGGGACCTGTTCCACCCACTTAGCGACGCAAAAACGAGCGAGTTGGTTCAGCTTACTTGCCAGTCATGTACTTGTGGAGGGTTAGGATAGAACGGGAGGATCTTGAGTTGTATCGAGTTGAACTGGTCAATTGATATTGAAGTCTCAGAATACGAATTCAAGTCTTCATAAAGTTGCTCAAGGATCGCATAGATCTGTGTCGATGTCTTGGGGTTGGAGAGGAATCCAGATTCTTCCTAACAGCTCAAGCTCGATTAACCCGCAAAATAGTTCCAGAAGCCCCACACCTACCTCGCAAGATGTTAAGACCCGGCTGACCTTCCGCACGACCGGTTCGTAACAGCTGAGATCCGCAGATCGGTTGAACACGAAGCAGACGTTATATCGCAGGTAGTTCCTGTTATAGTTTCCTCGCAATTCCACGGGGAAACCGATAACTCGATGATCCCGAGTAGGGCAAGTCACCAACCTACCACAAAGAGGGCTTTGTGGTATCACTGGAGATCGACGATCAATCCCTCCAATGTGAATTGGGTGAACGAGCGATGGCGTACCATATTTCGAGATTTCATCAAAGTGGAAGAGCACAGTGTTCGTAGCCGACGGTCTCTTCCGGGGAGAGGAGTTTCCAGCGGTACCACTCGGATGAGGCTGAAGGTGTTGCGAAGACGAAAGGTCGGTCGGAACGGCGATAAGACCTTCTGGAACTTGGTACACAATTTTCGGACCCTGGTCGTTATCAAACACGGCATAGAACACGGATTGTATCCGCGGAAGAAATGAATCCCCGTCAGCCATATCTTGGAGGAAGGTGCGGTCAACGGGCGACGGCTCGTGCGAAACGCGCTCATCAAGGATCCAGTGGGCCAGCCACAGACGCGTTTTACCCCTCACTGACGGCGATGTCGACCGCGATGACTTTCCACAAGATCCCCCTTTCCCTTTCCCAGCTCTCACTAGCAGCCGTATTGCAATGCGGGCAGTCGTTTCGGTGGTCGATATTCCCGTTAACCGCCTCAGAAGGGCAAGGGGAAACAACACAACACGTTCAACCTTCCCATGAATATAGGTTTTGTTTGCGAGACCGTGTAGTTTGCTTGCGGCAGTCTCAGGAAGCCCTCCTTTGGAATGCCGTGTTCACTGATCCCCCAACGTCTCCGGAAGAGACGGCGAAACGCGATGCGGAGACGTTGGAATGGATAAACGATTATTTCCAGTTGGATGTTGACCTCCAAGAGCTCTATCGGACTTGGAGCAAACGAGATCCTATTTTCAACGGATTGCAGGAACGTTTTAGTGGTATTAGAATTTTGAGACAAGATCCTTGGGAGAACCTCATATCGTATGTGATTTTCATTTCGCACCTCCAATCTTGTGACGATGACCGCGATGTTTCTTCTGCGCATACACCAGATTCATTTGTTCTTCCAACAACAATATTTCACGGATCTCGAAGATGGTCAAATCTCTCTGCACAAATTTCTCTCCTTCTCTCCTCTCTCTCCCTCCACCATCAGGGTCCGGAGAGCCAGAACTGTACCACCCATTCCCACCTCCATCAGTTCTGACCGCCCCTGAAGTGATCGCTAAGCTCCGCACGCTTGGGTTTGGTTACCGAGCGGATTTCATTCAGAAAACCGCCAAGATGCTGGTCGAACGTGATGTCGAACCTTCATCGTCCAATCTTCCATCCACGTTTTACGCTGGACGAGAGCCTGCGGAGGCGTGGTTAACCAGTCTAAGGAAGGAGCAGACGACTGTCGCAAGAGAAGAGTTGACCAAACTTATGGGGGTCGGACGTAAAGTCGCAGATTGCGTGCTCTTAATGAGCTTAGACAAGGTCTGTCTGGTTCCTACCATCGCCCCAAAGAACCGCCCGTGTTAACACGGTTTTGAATCAGAGAGAAGTTGTCCCTGTTGACACGCACGTCCACCAAATCGCCCACAAGCATTACGGAGTCAAGATGCCCTCCGCGAAAGGCGGAAAAGTACCCATGACTCCCAAGCTATACGAAGAGGTCGCTACAAAGTTAGCCGACGTGTGGGGAGACTGCGCTGGTTGGGCACACTCGGTATGTGATGCAGAGGCAGAATCAGTCAGATTCCCTGACATGCGTCCATAGGTTCTGTTCACTTCGGACCTCAAGTCCTTCACTGATTACGGTACAGAAAAACGGACACCGGTTAACGGTACTGGACTTTTGACCCCAGAAGATACGCCAGAGCCAACCCCGACTACGAAGCGGAAACGAGGGAAAGCAAAAGTCGAGCTGAAGGTAGAAACCGTCTCAGACCCGTCACTGGAGGTGACACCGGCAACCGCTATCGTAGAAGAGACCTATGACGATGGTTCTTCGGCTATCACCCTCGCCGAACGGGTCAAACGGCGACGAAGGATGAAGACCTAAATCACGTGGAACGCTTCTCCCCGCGAGGTCACAGGCGATACCCATACATTTTGAATAACAATGGACTTGTACATCTTGTCGTAGCTTCAAGGTTTAAGGTATACAGTTTCGTATCCGGGCTAGTTTTAGTTGCCAGTTGCTTTGGTTCTGTTATCCAGTTTCGTATATGGATGCCTCACAACTGGCAATTAGATCATGACGACTCCAACACCCTGCCCGGGCTTGACACCATCTCTGCCTTCCATGCCGGCGAGTGGGCTAGTTCGCCAGTTGTAGAGGTAGTAATTGAGCAGTCCGTCGCCAGCTCCGAACTACACAAAGCAAACATTGGACGATTGGGAAAACAGCAGTGCGAGGCGCATCCTACCTTCAATGGCTCCAACAGCGGCACGTTATCCATGAGAGTCAAGGCATTAACCACGTCAAATTTGGCCCGGTCAGCGACGATCAAAGCATCCTTGATGAGGTCCTCCAAACGACGTTTCAACGCACCGGATTCTTCAGCCTGTGGCTCGAGTGCGGTCTCAGTGGCGTAGTAATAGAGATACGCGGCATCCAACACGGAATACTTGACGTTGCCGATGACTGAAGATGGGAGGGAGAAGAAGGAGAAGAAATCGGTGATCTTCTTCGTCTTGGGATTCTGCGAAACGTAGAATCCACTCGGTGAACCTTTCGTACTGGACAGAAGGACGTTGAAATTACCTCGACAACATAAACCCAAAGCACCTGCCCTTCCCTCCTCCCAGACACGCCTACCTCACCAGTCCCCTTGCCACTCAGGAAGTTATGCCTGACTTCTTCAGCCGTCATCAGCGGTGACATGTCAAACCTACTCATGTACCGCTTGTACAAATCTGTCACTTGTTCCACGTCACGTTCTTCCATCTCTCGCAGGCCGGAAGCGGCAAAGTGAGGGGTTGAAGGGAGTTTATACTGGAGCGTCATCCGAGCGCGAGTGGAATTCCGTGGGACATAGGTGAACTTGACGTCGAGGAGCTTTGAGACGTTGAGCGAACGGTGGTAATATCTTATACACCATCGTCAGTGCGGATTCATTTGCAAATGGTTGTAGCTGGCGAACCGGCAGGTGGATACTGGAGTCGGTAGGAACACTCCTCCGGTGTATATCGCCTGGAAAATTCCCTTGAGGTTGCATTGTCGGGTGACCTCTCGAATCAGGACGGGTGCGAGCCGTTTATGACGTAGTTTCTTGATCACACAAAGGAAGTTGATCTCACTGGCCTTGATCTCCCTGCCACAGAATTGATATCCGAAATTGGGGGCTCAAACTGCGGGCACGTACTTTCGTCGGACGCGCAGTGTCACTGGAACGCCAGAGATGAATGCTACGAGTTTCTTGTTTGCGGCAACGCGTACACCGAGATGCCACTCCTTGAAATAACCTGGCGGTTGCAGGGCCCTGGAGAGGCACTAATGTTTACCCGTGTTGACGTCAACGGATGTGAAGTTGGGGATGCGCACCACTTCAAGAATTCTGCGGAGTAGTTGAACCGGAAGGATGCGTCATCGTCCTCGACGTAGTTTGCGGACAAGAGTTCATATACCTCTTTCAGCTGGATAATAGGGGGTTGGTGGAGTTACGGGGATCAGACCGCCTATTTACCTGAGCGGGGTCATCAATATCCAGCGTCGCCCATTCGAAATCTTTGGGAAGGGGGTCTGGTTGTTGCTTGAGCTCTTCGGGAGGTTTTGGGAGCTCGATGTGGCTATCCTCCTCGGGCGATCCCTCGCCTAATCAAGTACGGTGTGAAACGGCTTGCTCCTGGGCTAGGGAACAAGGTAATACCATATTGTGGGACAGGTTGGGTAGCCCAGAACTGCGGGTCTACTATTAGTATACTAGACACACAAAACGCGATAATCACGAACCTTGTGACCTCCGGTGTCCTTCTGGTTCTTTCCGCCCAATCCAGATTTACCAGCAACGACATCCTTGAGATTCAACTGCTGTAGGGCGGCCCTGACGGTGTCCTCGTCTGCACCTGCATGTTCGGCCTTAACCTTTTCGAGGACGGTCTCGACGAGTTTATCCTCGGCCCCAGAGGCGGGATTCAGAATTTTGGAAAGCTTAGATTTCTTCTTCTTTTTCTTTTTCTTGGGGGAAGACGTCTGAGCACCGGGTTCGTTGGTGGGCTGCTCAGGTTCGGAGCCGCCAGATTCGTCGGGAGAGAGCTCGTTGTCGTCGTCGACTGTGTCAATGACTTGTTTTCCTTTGGCTTTTTGCGAGGACATGATCAGAACCGGATGACCAGGGGAGAGTCACGCCGCGCCACATCCGAGATCTTTTGAACCGCAACTACCACCATCTCCCTTATCCTACCCACCACACGATAAAGACGATAATTCATGTCTGCTGCTGCACAGAACATCCCCACTTTCAAGCTTGTCCTCGGTAGGCACATCGTCGCCAGCTATCTTGCCATGCTCGTTTCTCATTACTTTTCACTAAATTTTCTAATCGATAATGCTCACTCCGTCCTCGATGGCCTCGTTCCCCACCTGCTCGCGTTCTTGCCTCGTACTTCGCCCGAAACCCCTCTTGGTTGTGTGCAGTTGGCGACGGTGGAACAGGCAAAACCACCTTCGTCAAGGTAAATCATGAGTTACCGTCATCTATCCTGATCGCGGTCTTGATCTTCCTTATCTGCCTTCTAGCGTCACTTGACTGGCGAGTTCGAGAAGAAGTACATTGGTGTGTTCACATTTTCGTCCAATGACGCGTCCCAAACCGACCAGACCATTGCTCCTAAGCCACCCTTGGCGTTGAGGTTCATCCTTTAACCTTCACCACAAACTTCGGCACAATCTGTTTCAACGTGTGGGACACTGCTGGTCAGGAGAAGTTCGGTGGTCTTCGTGATGGTTACTATATCCAAGGCCAATGCGGCATCATCATGTTCGACGTCACCTCCCGCATCACCTACAAGAACGTCCCCAACTGGCATCGTGATCTCGAGCGTGTTTGTGAGAGTATCCCCATCGTTCTTTGTGGTAACAAGGTCGATGTCAAGGTACCTTCGTGTCTTCTTCTGGGCGCGAGTCAACCGAGCTGATGTTTTTGTAGGAGCGAAAAGTGAAGACCGGTGCTGTGACTTTCCACCGAAAGAAGAATATCCAGTACTTCGAAATTTCGGCCAAGTCGAACTACAACTTCGAAAAACCTTTCCTCTGGTTGGCGAGGAAACTCGTTGGGTAAGTCCTCATCGCCACAGGCTCAGGAGGTGAAATTTGACCCCATTTGTATTAAAGAAATCCTGCCCTCGAATTCGTTGCCGCCCCCGCCTTGGCACCCGCCGAGGTCGCAATCGATCCAGGTTTGATGGAACAGTATCAACAAGAGCTGGCCAGGGTACGTCTTTCTTTATTTTCGCGTCCTTTTCCAATACTGACGCACTCTCACAAAACTAGGCTGAGGCTGTTCCCCTGCCTGATGATGAAGACGAAGGATTGTAAATCATAAGAACTTTTCGCTAGCACCGCCGGTTCCACATGTTTCAAATATAAACTTTCATGACCACACGCAATACCATGTGACCTTGGCTTTGCACGATGCAATTTCCCGTTTCGTATCAGGCCTTGTACGGTATCCTCTTCAGGTTGGTAGGAGTTGTGGGAGCGTCGAGGCTTCCATGTTGGCTTCGATGGCAAGCGTGGTTTCCCACGGTCGCTCATCCTCCCAGGCGCACGCCACACGTCAGGAATCTACCCCGCAGAGGTCTCCCACAGTGGCCATATCTACGCCTTTTGACCTTGATACCTCAAGGGGTTACTATTGTGCGGGATATAGTACAATGGTGACGGTTATTCCGACGCCTAATTAGCATTCGCATTCGGTCCAATTAAAAACCGACACTAAATCAGGAAAGCGGTCAGAAAATTCACCGTACCGTCGTAAGGAACGTGTGACTTACTCGGGAGGAGGTATTCGTCTGGTTCTTTTTGGTCGATATCGTTTTCAAGATACCACTTCGGCTTGGCGTCCCCGGGGAGGTTGAAGTGCTCTTTGATAACAGTGACGGCTTCTTCCAGCTTCTCCTCGGGAATCCACCAGTCGTAGTTCGTTTCTAGCTCAATCACGGCGATACCTTCCCGCGAGTGAATCCATCGAGCCCTCATACCCTCCTTGGGTGGAAGACCACAAAGTTCGTTGAGATGGCCCAGGACCAGGCCAGCGAGCTCGGTGAAACACATCCTGTGATTGATATCCCTAGCGCTTGCCAGTCCCTCCTTGAGGGCTACCCGACGAAATTCGGCGAGCTCTTTGCGAATCGCGAAACCAAGGCTTAGCCTGGGAGGGTGGTGACCACGCTCTTAAACGGGTCGGTATGGGATAGGGAGCTTCTCGAATGGTTCGTTTTCGAGCATATGAGATAAGTGCAGGACCTGGTCTAATGTCAGACGAACGCCATGCCTGTGACACATAAGGAGATCGCACATTGTTGACATAAACAAACTGTGTCCACTCGTCCTCTCGAACACAGCGACCAGACTTGAAACTCCTGATCTCGACCCCGTTCTTGACAAATACTTCGGCTGTCATGGTGCACGGCGAACGGGAGAGCGAGCGACGGGATAGAGGCCAATGTACTTCGTGCGTTTGATCCACCGAAATGTTCGACCCGAGGCGATCAACCCTCCTCGCGTGGCATCGGGTAAATGGTTGCGACGTTTGATGGTAGCGAAAAAGGCCGCCTGCACGGTGCCGTGTAGTACTGCGGCGGACGGCGGAAAAGGGTGGTCCATGCCACATCCCGGAGCCATGTACCAGCAGAGCAAACAATCCGTACGATTTAATCCGCCTTCCAAAGAAACCTGTCATGAGGGAATAAATCTGGGTTGAGGAGCATCGCAACCTGGGCTTTTTGCTGTTACCCAGGCCGTTTCGCGTTCCTACTCTCCGCCGTTGTTTGGACGTGTTTGGCCAATGGATGTTGAGGTTTCTGATCACGGTGCGATCGATCCCGTGACGAACTTGGACGCATCCCACGGTTCACTAGTCACTAGTCACTTGTGGCCAAGTTCTCACACCGGTTTCGCCACCACCTCGGTTGAATCTGTGTGGTCCTCAGGCATTATCCGGACATGGCCCTTCCTATATAAGTAACCTGTCTCGCTGCGACTCGATGAGTAGGGGTTCTCTCCAACCACTCGCATCCTCCCCCCATGTCCGCCATCACACCGTCAAGTTCTCGTTCGCCATCCGTCGAGTCTGATCGGACTGGCTCATCATCTCCTTTCCCTTCTATGCGATTTGGATTGAAGACGCCAGAGCGTAAACGCGATGCCACTCACCCGACCCCGGATCCAACTCCGATTTTTGTTGGGACATCTATCCTGCAGAAGCTGAGACCCGAAACGGACAAAGCTCAAAAATACGATAGCGTCAAGTACGAGCAGTACACCGCCCAAGACTTCGAACGCCATCGGGTTTCGTCGACATAAAAGTTTTCATGAAACACGTCCTCCACGTTCCCGACAACTGGGAGGAACTGTGGGGACGAACTATCAGGCAAATCAAGCGCTACAGGGTCTTTCGGCCGCCCACTGGAACTACCCTCGTCAGTGCGGAACCCAGGGCGTCCAAGAGTGGATGTTCTACAGGCCCTTGGTGGACATCGGAAACGCCGTTCTCGACTTCCCCGGGTCGTCGCCGGTCTGCTCTGACAGGGTTGCGGAGAACAAATTTCTTGCTGAGGCGGTGAAAACGGTGAACGGTACCACCGCCAACAAATGGGCCATCAAGCACCTCCCCCAGTCCTCTTCGCTCAAGACGTCGTTTTCGATCCGTATTCAACCCACGAGAGGGTCGCGAGTCTGGTTGATAACAGCGAGTTCGTCAACGAAGAATACAAGTACGAACGACGTACCCTGGGGATCATCATCCAGGAGCGCCTGTATCCTCTCATGACGCTAACTAACGTGAAGGATATCACTCAGGTCCTCCTCGATGTTGCATGCGGTACGGCCTTTAGTTCGTTTCTTGGCTATCACACACTCTTGCCGGGTTAGTTCACCGGTGGCTCTATGTGCACTCTGGGATTCTGCACCGCGACCTCAGCCTGAACAATATCATGTATCGAATTATCAAGTGAGATAAAGAGTCAGTACCAAAACCTTGCAGCAGAGGACCGGAACCCCTCCCGATATGGCCCACGGGTTGCTCGATGGAACAGACGCCCTCCACCTGTATAGGCGTGACGTAGAGTCTCTCTTCTACATTGTGCTGATTCTGGCTGCACATTGTGAGTTCACAGTTCCAAAGGAGGGGGGAATACGGACGCGAGACGGAGAACTTCCTTATCGGAGGTTGTTCAGTCAGCCATTATACAAGGCCATCGCCTCCTTCAAGGGGTTTTTCTTCTCGGAGCCAAACGGTCTCGATTTGCCCCCATCCTTTAAGGACTTTCGTGGTTGGCTCACGGACCTCCGCTGGTCTTTGCGGCAAGGCTTCCACTCCAAGGAGGACTACATTCGACGATGAGACGTCAAGGGACATAGTCATTATTCCGCGCTGATCGTCACAGTTCGTCACCTGAAAGGGAAACTTAAAGGGCTTATCATCCGCTACGACCCTTCCCTCCCTGCTTCGGTTGGTTTGGCTGGAGCTGATGACTAACTCGATTCCAGTAGATACCGCTTCCATTCCCTTTCACCCTTGGGCTTGATTGTATGAACGTTCTGTTATACCCGCATCATTTTATTCACATAATATACTATGTATATATATCACTCTTGCCCTGGCGTCCTCAGGAGCTGAGTACCGAGTCACCGATGCTTATAGATTCTAATGCCATTGCGGGCTACGGCTCGTGCTGGATGGACTATGGGAAACGGGGGGAGGGGTCACCGGTCACCGGTCAAGCCCGAGCAGATGGGAGTCGGTGGAAGGCCGCGCTCGGTGTCTTACAGTGCCTTGCATATTTGCGGGTGAAAAGAGAAAAATAAATAGGAAACGTTATCACACAACAAGCGTCCACTATATATAAGTACAGTCAATGAGCGACCCAGGGCATGTATCGAAAGCGCGAAACGAAGGGCCAATGCCCACCCCGCTGCGACCGCTGGACCCACACTCAAGCTACGCCTTGGTCCTGTCCCTCCACGGGGGCCACAAAAAACCGTCAACAGTGCAAACCTCGGGAACCGCCATCCTCAAATTCTGATAATCCGGAGGAACCATTTCAACACTGACGTCGCCCTCCACCAAACCTGCCAAATTCTCGCTCAACTTGTTATTCTCCATCTCGAAACCATCCCTCCCGGCTTTCCTGTATACCTTCACGCCTTTGAACGGGATCCCTACTTTCGCTCGTGAACTCGCGACCTCGACAAGCTTGTCGGCGGGGAGGAATCTTGTTTGTAGGGTGATGGTTTGAAGATGGGGTAGCGGGATGTACCCTGAGCCCTCGTCTGGGAGGAGGGCGTGTAGGATAGCAGTATCGGGTGGGAGGAAATTGTCCGTGATAACCAACTCCTCCAGCTCCGGCGCTGAGGCAAAAATGGCAGGATATGCCGATCGGCTGGTCAGGCTAGACCCGATCCATAACTCCCGCGCCGCTGGCAAAGGCGAGCTGAACAACTGCCGTAAACCTTGAGGAATGAATGCGTTCAGATGGCGGTGTGCCGTGGTCGAAAGGAAAACCGATGAATGAGGTCCGCATGAAATAAGTCGAAGACCGGCGGATGTGCACCCAAGTTCGATCCGGGTCGCTCCTTGCAACCGGTGTTCTGGTGGATAATTCGGCGGGAAAATGTCGCAAATTGTGAGGTTTTGCTGGGGTGGGAACCTAACCCCATCGAACCTAATGGCGACGTCGTTCGCGGTGGGCAATTTTATCAACGATAAAAGTCTCGAAATCCCGTGGTGGGAAAACCCAGAAAGATACAATCTCTGGAGTTTGTCCAGCGACACGGGTGTGACGTCTGGTAAATCTCGCGCCGGCGTTCTGATGATCCCCGCGTCGTCTTGTTCCAGCAAGACGTCCCGAAGCCCCGGACTACACTGGAACAGATCCAGGAGTTGCCCCATGGAGCGCTCCAGGTTGCGCTGAGCGGCTAGGCACAACACGGAGAGGTTATGGAAGCGGTTGTTGGGCCATATAGTAAAGTAATTAACCCTCAGGACCCGCAGGGAGGGGAGCGATTCTGCAAAAATCGTGGGGAGGGACGGGGCAGCCCTGTTGTGTGCCCCGGCGAACGGGCTCCGGTACCCGACGTGAGCCGGAGGATAAATCACCAGCGTCTCAAGCAGCGGCGCTGGAAGCTGGAAATCCAATAGCGGCTCTTGAACATCCAACGGATAGACCATCGTTAATGTCCGGAATCTTCCGCTGTGATCTGCAAGGTTTCCCATGAAGCCAGGGTTCACCCTTCTCGCCAGGTCCGAGTCGGAGTCGCCACGAGAGCGTCTGAAGCGTCCCCCCTCGAACCTGACATGAACGTGAAGGGGCAAACTCCCAGATCTCGAGGTAAAGGCGTCGACGACCTCTGGCCTCGTGACGTCAATTGTCGACCACAACGAGGGGAACATGAGTGCCGTCTCTCGCCAGTGGTGGCACACGTGTGTCACGCATAGTATCCACTCGTGAAATGGTCGTGCCGTTGCGTACCCCGGTTTGTGGATGGACAGAACCTCACGACGGAGGAAGAGGAATACATTGACTAGGGTCTCCCGTGGAATGCGGTTGACAGGCCGCGCACCATTCTTTGACCGACGGAGGTTAACTATCACCATCGATAGCTTTCGTTCCAAGGGTGCAAGCTATGGGGAGGGCGGGTAAGCCCGGTGCGAAAGATACAAAACTCCTCAAGTCCCAGTAATACCTCATGATGTACGGTATCGACGACCTCTCCCGCTCTGTTGGTGTGTTAACCCACAGCTCGGTTGCGCCAAGATGAACAGCGGGAAGTCCTCTTACCTTTGCCTTTCGAACAAGCTCGCACAAACATTGGACACCTTCTGGTCGAGGTCGTCGGCGATGTCGTATAGAGCAACGGTGCGGGGAAATTCGTCGCCCATGCTGGATGTGGTTGGCGGAGGTGCGAGGTTGGATGGGTAGCTATCATGAAATGCAGTGAAACCTCACCGTACCTGCCGCGGGGTTGGCCGTCGATCCGCGATCACACACCTTATCACATCCGGTCACCGGGACTGCTTCCCTGTCAGGTGAACGGAAGGGACGGTTCGGGCCGAGGAAGACCCTCGTTTGTCTCAACCATGCGGGAGCAGGCACGAAAAAAAGCGTACAATATAGGGGTGGTACTTAACTACGGGAATAGGGCACGAGGTGAGTACTTGAGTGATGGAAGATGCACGGAGGAGAGAGGATGGAGCAAAAAGACGGAGTGGAGAGAACCAAGGGGGGAAAGCATGGTAATACATAGGATACAACACACTGAACCACGATCTCCGACCAAAATTTGAGGAGGGGGGGAGGCACCACAAGTCACAAGCAACGGTATTTTGTGCGCGAATTAACCAGGGTCCAAGACATAGGTTCTGACATCTACCGAAGCTCAAAGCATGTGTCTGCCCTTTGGGGAACATGATTCAACGACAACTGTTGGTAACTGTGACGAAGAGATGGGATTTAGGGTGGTGACGAGGTCGGTGATGAGGAGGAATCATGACTCACGGCTCAGAGTTCTGGTGGAAGTAAAAGCCGCTCATCGTAGCCACGAGTGGGCCCGGCCCGCTCCGCGAGCTAGAACGCGAAATCCCCCGCTGGAATTGGCCCTCCCTGTCGATTGAGCGCCTCCTAGACCGACGAGGACTCTCAGGTTTTGCTGCGATCTCAGCGGGTTCGGACACCACGTCGGGGGTCGCATCAGTGTTCATATCATCTGTCTCACGAATGAGTGGCATGTGATGGGACGCTGGAGTCTGTGGCTGTTGATTGAAATCGACGCAAACGTAATAGAACCCTACGGTAGGTTTTGCGGAACGTAAGCGGATTTGACCATGGATAAACGGGAAGGGACCTACCTGCGAAACTAGCGCCGTTGATGTCTTGTACGCGATGGTCAGGGACAAGGAATCGCTCCTTCCAGCGCATAAAGACAGCCCCGCGGTCATTCTCTGGCATGGTCAGGTACGGTCGCTTCAGTTCGTTTTTAACGTGTCGGAATGCCGGGAAGCGTTGCCAGTGAACCATGTCCTCTTGTTCCGTGGCGCCCCAGTTGCGTGTCAAGAAGCCATAACGGCTGCCAATAATTTCGGCATCGAAGTAAGTTGTGAGCTCTGGCCAGTCCTCTGTTAGGCCGCGTATACGCAGGTAGCCACACAAAAACGATGATGAAAAGTCAACATCCTGGGCAAGGTTTGATTCAGGTGACCAGGATAATGATGTGGAGACTCGTACCACGATGGTCACGTTGACATCGTAACTGCTCCGTCCGCTTTTCTGAGTACCGGTGAACATTGCTCCGGGGTAGAGGCAATGATGGGTGGGGGACCGGACGCGAAGTCTTGTAATATCCACCAGCGGGTTGGGAGAGTAAACAGCTTCGTGCCTAACCTCCTTCTGAGACTGCGAGGACTCGGAAGATGCAGTCCTGGAGATAGGGTATGGATTATCTGTTTGGATTTTGACTTTTGGAGCGTGGTGGATCTTGTCCGATATCCTAGGCAAATAGGTGTTGGGTTCGGAAGACATGGAAATTGAGCGCGACAGCTCCGGGGCGTCCAGCGGGGATGTTGAGGGGTGGGTTTGAGAGGTAGAGAATGGTATCGGGCTTGGCCCATCTGGGGGGACTTGCAGGACGGGCCTGACGAGCTCGGACCCACCGAAGGAACCGCGACCGCCGGCTGAGATGGGGTGTTGCTGTCGGAGGGGAATGGTCCTGGTCTCTCTACAGCCTGCGCATAAGAGAGGAATGTCTGGCTCGATTAATAGCTGGTGAGTCGGATAGTCTGCGTCGGACGACAACACGGGAGCCCTGCAGAACATGCAGACCTTGATCTGCTCTCGCGAGAGATCAAGGTCGTCAGGTTGAGGCTGGGTCGGTACCGACTGCTCGGCAGGCATCAGGGACGCGAACGTTGGATGGGAGGGGGTGGGGGTGCAAGGTCTGTGCGTGGGGCGGGAGGAGGGTCTGCAAAGTTCCCACGTGGTCTCCGTATCCGCCTGCACGGCTGAAGGTTTCCGAATCCTGTCCAGCGCGTTCCGCTGTCGTAGGTAAATCCCCGGTCTAGTCACTCCTTCCACTTCGCACTATATGTAATTGCCCGCACGCTCTGGAATCACAGGCCCAACTCTCTCCCGGTCTGTTCTCCCTCCGCACTCGAGAACACAAATCGAAAATCATCATACGTTATGACCCAGCGTACGAAATCTGACCGAGCAATTTGAGACCAATGCGGCTATCAGCGGTCGCAAGTCAAACGGATGATATAGATAAGGGGGACCTTGATACACGCCCCCCCATTCACTTTCCGTTGATGGACTGGTGCAACATGTTCCAGTTCTTCCTCTCCCCTTCACTTCCTTCGAAGTGCCACCTGACATCAACGATCTCGGAGAACCCTTCCGCCAGCGAAGGCTCTTCATAGTCCTTCCGAAACTTAAAGTACGCAATATTCGGCACCTTGTCCCGCCTAGCCTTTATTCGGCAGTTAATGAAACGGACACGATTAAGCGGACCTACACAATGGCACTCACTTCATTCTCCAGAGTGGACGAGGCGAGGCAATAAGTTCTGTACAAGTTGTTGTGCCAGGCCAGGTCGATGGAATTTTCAAATTTGAAACACCTGGCCAAGAGCGGTATACGTAAACAAAACTCAATGTCGAGGGTGAAAACCCTCGCTGCACTCACCGGACCGGGACAGAAAACTTTTTTGCAATATCAATGTAATGTTTCCGTGTTTGCCCGTCCTTGTTCGTGTTGTCTGGATGAGAGTGTGATTAGTAGCAAGGCCAACGGCTCAGACAGGGACGCATCGCAAGCACCGATGACACAACTCTTGCCCTTTGCAAGTGCCCCTTCCGTCGCATTTGTGCATTTGGTTTTGTTTCCTAAGACATCCTGGCTGATATGCTCGTACCCAGCGGGGCCGAAATGTTTCCGATACAACGTCGATTTTCCCATGCTTGGATAGCCAACAAACAACACGAGCTCGGACTTGGGGGATAACGTCGGCGTGAATGGCTCTCCATCTAAAAAAGCTGTCCTCAGTTCTTGTCCGATGACTCCTGTTCCATATAGAATGTTACCTGATGTCACCGATGAGGTGTCATATCCGAGGAACTGGTATTCTGACGCTGGCTGCCCCAAGAAGAACTCCTGGACGGATCTGAGGTCATGACCTTTGCGCGACAATCACCGTTCATTCATACCTCGGGCGTGTAAAACTTGAGGCCAGCATTCACTGCCCACTTTCTATCGGTTCCCGAATGGTCGCCCGGACGCCCCGCAGCGTCTCCTACAAAGTACGATTCCGCCATATCTATGAATGCATCGGTAACATCAACAGCAGGAAACGCCGAACGGTAATGAAATTTACCTATCTCTACGTTCTCGGATATATATATATCCTTCAGCGCGTGCAGCATCCCCAACATGGGTTTCCGATACTCGTCGTCCGCAGACGCCGCGAAAATTCTGAATGGGACATTCGGGAGCTAGGGAAAATCCCAGGCTGAGTGTTTATGATCACAGGTAAGGGTTGACCTACAGAGGCGGCGACGAGATGAATCTTTTGCTTCCACTCCGCGAGGTCCTTCAACTTCTGGTTTGAGATCACGACGATCGAGTACCTGTGATGGTCGAGACGGAGTCAAGATCGCCGCAGAACAGGTTGGGTTGTCCATCTTACCCGCTACTATGGACCTCCTCTAACTTCTTCACGACGTTCTTATGCCACCAAGTGAAGGATGCGTGACGATTCTTCTTGGGCTGTCCCTTGCCGATGGCGGATACAATGATCGTACCGTCCAGGTCGAACATCGCGACCTTGGGGTTCGTCATGGGCGTGATATTCAACCCATATAAACACGTCCTCTTAGGACCAAGAGGTTTCAACCATTGGAATCGTGATCCACTCGACGCGCCGGGTTTTGAACCGGACGCGTCTGATTTAGTGAAGAACGGGTGGGCTGCTGGGGACCACGAACCGGCTCAATACGACATCCACGGGAATGTAGTAGCACACACTTTTCTGAGCCTTCGTCGAGGATGAAGACGGGAGTGTATCAGAATCGGCTTTCCGTTTCTTGGTGGCAGCAGTAGACATCTTGTGCAAGTGGAAGGAGCGAGGTATCCGGTTGTAGACGATGCACGGAACGACAAAGTGGCAGACGTGCGATCCCAGCCCCAGGTTTGCAGTCCGTGTGGTCCGCCAAGGTCGCCGTTCCGATAGAAAGCGGCGGAAGTCGTGATGAGGCGAGGACAGTAGTGGATGGGGTCGGAGACGCGTGTTGGCTACCTTCGGATTTTCGGAAGATGGCTTGGAGCCCGTCCACCATCTCTTGACCTTTTTTTTTCTGCCAATTTGCCTCCGTCGACAACCCTCTCACCAAACATTCTCGCCCACCGCAATCGTGGTCTGGGCGCGGACCTGGCTCGCGTGCAACTCGCACGGAACTCTTTGAGAAAACGCCGACTCGAATATTTCCATGGATGGCAGAAGGTATGCCGAGCGAACTCACCCCTCGCACTTTCTTCCACCCCTTTGTCGTGTGATTGAGCGCATTTTCGTAGCCCAGGGGACATCTCATATGCGGTGAACGGTATACTCCGTCGTGCGTTGTGTCTCATAAGTTTTCCGTTTTATTCCTACATCTCACTCCGGTTGTAGAGTACAAGGCAGTGGCTTGTGCTATAGTCGCAAGTGGAATATCGACTTTTGCTGGGTATCCTGTCAGTCTTCACCACTATTAAGACGGACTTTGGAACCAGAGCTGACTCTCTCAACCAGCTTGATTCGCTTAAATCTCGCCTGCAAACAATCAAACACCCGATATCCGTCCCAAGTCTTGCAGTGCTTGTATACCGCGAGGAGGGCATCCGTGGGTTTTATCGCGGGCTGTGGATTCCGCTGGTGACTATCACATTCGTCCGTATGTTGGTTTTATTCCTTTTTCCTGGCATTCTCCCCTCACTGCTTGGGTGCTGATGATGTCACAAGGGGCGGCCTCATTCACCATCTATTCTGGGACAAAGGATACTCTTCGAGATGCTCGCATTCTCAATCGGGACACTCTCATCGATACCTCATTATTGGGGGGGCTGGGGTCAGAACCGGATTATCCTTCCGAGCCCCATAATGCTGATACTTTGGCTTCAGGGGCGCGTTGGCGGGGTCGCTCATATCTTTCGGCTCTGCCCCATTTGAACTCGTCAAGGTCTGGTTATCACTTCACGTAACCGACCGTTCTCATGACCTCCGCCTCTATTCTGTCCCCGCCATGCTACGATGACAGTAGGTCCGACGTCAACTCGAGTACTCAATCGCTGCCGCAAAGGGGCTCCATATATCCCAGCCTCCTGGTACCCTCGAAGCCGTGCGAGATATTGTGAAGACCCGAGGACTGTTCGGGTTGTACACCGGATTTAAACTCCACTTTGGTACGTGAAACCCTCTCGGTCACGTTGGTGCCGCCGCGCCCCGCGTGACCTCGTGAGCGTACGTGATAGCTGATTTTCTCCATCTCCTCGATTCTGTTTTGTCTTGTGTGTTGTAGTGAGGGATACTTCTGGGACTTCGTTGTACTTTATGGAATATGACGGCATGCGCCATTTGTTGGGGCGGCTGCCATCTGGGGAACAAGGACCTACACCCCCATGGCTTCCAATTCATGCTTCGCTCGTTCCATTCGTCTGCGGATCCTTATCAGGGGTCACATCTTGGGCTTTGATCTATCCGATGGACGTGTACGTTACCCACAACCTCCCCCTATCCCGTGAGCTGATCATGGGAACGTTCGCGTTCTGATGACATGTTATTTAGGGTGAAGACCAAAATCCAACAACGTGCGCTCGCGGGTGAGAGATACCGTGGGGTCGTCGAGACGCTCACCCGTTTGATCCGGGGTAAGTCCTATACCTCCCACTCCCCATCCATGTCTGCATTCTTCCTTCCCCCTTCCCTCCACCCAGTCTCCCTTATCTACCGTCCCGAGTAAGTCATGGAGAAACGCTAACCCCGGGCTTTCCTTTATGTCAGGTCCTGACCCGCAAAACCCGAGGCCGTTATTGGCGGGTATCGGCCGGTTGTATCGGGGGCTCGGTGTCAGCGCCGTTAGAAGCGTCACGACGCACGGGCTCTTGTGGACGTTCTTCGACCTCGTGTCGAACTATATCGATCGACTTCCGGTCCACTGACTCCTTCGAAGGTGGATTTCTGGGATCATTGGTGTTCCGCACCGCTGTGTATTTTAATTGTCCCGGGTGGTAGGCGACTTTGACCCCGAACGACCCTTCCTCCTCACCCCCCCTCGTTTGCCAGACCCTCCGGTGGCAGCCAACGTGTTTTCAGATCCTTCGCATCATTCTTCCGTTCTCTGGGGGTTTCGCTCGAGAACAATCAAGGGTCCTGTCTTGCTTCGTTCTTCTCTCGCTCCCCCATTCCCCATTTCTCTCCACTCCATCATACTTACTGTAGACAGAGCGTCATCTAGTCCCCCCGTATAGCGTAGCTTATAGCATAACGATATCAAAAATCGACAAAATTTCGTATAATCTCCACCGACCCGCCCGCCCCTCCTTACCAGAGATACACTTGAAATCTCACTACGAGATGGTATACTTCCCGTACTTCTTTTCAGGGTCATAAACCTAGAGCATCCATGAGCGACCTCATTGCAGGAGATGTTACATTAACGCGCACCTCCCAACGTGAAGCGGGGAATATATGCTTGTTCCTCTGATACCAGCTCCGTTCCACGACTTTCCCTGCATGGGATTCATCCTTCTCCTTCAAGGCGTCAGCGAGGAATCGTACGTCGTCATGCACGTCGAAATTGAACAGCGGACCGGATTTTCCGCGTGCCTTGTTGACGATGAAGTTATAGAATGTGTAGTGCTGCAAATGAGGGGTTAGCCTGTGAGCCAGGGGAAATAGCTCCCGTGCTCACTTGGGGAATGATGAGGTCCTCCTAGTCCATTAGAACGGGTCAGTATATGCGGTTGGGATGTGGAGAGGGAGGGGGAGAGAACCTTAATATACATCAGGTTATCCACACTGATGCCTCGAAGCTCAGGGAACTGCTGTCGACACTTCTCCAGGAATTGGGAAATCGTGTCACCCTTTTTACACTGGGCATGGTGGAAGTAAGTGAGATTGCGTCGTTTGGGTTCTTATGTGGCTACGCACCATGACACTCTTCCGGTGACCACTTCCATCCCAGTAGGAATACGTGACCTCGATATCCTCATCCTTGAGTTCCTCCTGCTTCCTCAACCACTCCTGGCGCAACTCCTCACGTTCCTTCCTCTCGGTCTCCTCTCGGTCTCGGTCAGGCAAGAACGAGGTATCGACGGCAGGGTTCTTTCCCAACCTGGTCCTCTTTGTCGGTTTGCCGTCCTCGTCCGCCCCGGAGCCGGGTGCGGGTGAGTTCGAGTTGGTACCGTTCGCAGAAGATTCTTGGTCGTCCCCTTCGTCGTCTAAAGCGAAAGATAGAGTAGCCTTTTGTGTTTTCTTACGTTTCTTGGTCTTCTTTTGTTCATCCCTAAACAAGAGCTACAGCCTTTGAGTGCACCGTCCCCCCCTTCGACCGCTTCCTCCGAAAGGCGCACAACAAAACGCGTCACGCGAGAAAGACGTACTTGAGTTCACTTGTCATAGCCGCTTCACGTTCCTTAGCCTCCTGGATTTCCTTGCGTCTAGCCTGGAACTCCTCAAGTCTAACCAGACCCACGGTACTCCTCTTCAAGGAGTCTTCCATGGAATCATGTTGGCCAACAAAGCGGTTGGATGAAGGTCGAGCCTTCTCTGTCTCTTCGACCAGAGCGGCCTTTTGTTTCTCGTACTGCTCACGCATACGTTGTCGCTCTTTCGTCAGATCTTCTTGGCGCCTGCCCTCGGCCCTGCTGCTCGCCATGGTTCGCGGGGGACACAGAGATAAGGAGAAAAGAATTGAAGTATGGAAGACGGAGAAGGAGATCGGGACGAAGGAGGATGTCGATCACGTGAAGCCAAACCCTCTCCCCCCTCCTCCGCTTCCGAAGCCCAATGGTGTATGTGCTAGGAGTGTTGTTACCGGAGAGCCAGCTCACGCGGGTAAGCGCATGCGGTTCTCTTGCCCTCGAGTCGCGCAACGAACGAAACAAACGAATTTTTAGTTCGCCTTGACGCATTTCTACGGCATCGGCCACAAAACCGCACACCGTATATGCGCTCGGTTCCAAATTCACGACCGGTGTCTGGTCAAAGACCTGACTCCGACTCAACTCACTTCAATCACCGCATTCCTCTCCTCACCGTCCACCGCACAGCCCGTTCAACGCGTCCCACTCGCGAGCCCGAGCTTCCGCCTCAAACCCGGTTCCATCACTCCAGACACCCAATCGACCTCCACCTTAAAATCCAATACGAGCGGTTCGACGCTTTTGACGAACGCAAAGGGAGGGAACGAACCCTTGAGGAACTTGAAGATCGAGACGGAGTTGAGGAAGGAGATTCGGGAGAATATTTCCCACCAGAGGATGATTGGAAGTTATGTTGGAAGGAGACACGCCATGGGTCTTCCGGTTAGGGGACAGAACACACAAAACAACGCGAAGACGGCCAAGAAACTCAACAGGATCGACAGGTGGTAGAGGTCATCCCTCCTGAGGGACCTGCATCATCCTCTCCTTGATCTCTCTTTTGCATTAAGGTTATAATAATACACCCTCTAGTCCCCAGCGGTGCGCGAGATATCAGTACCTTAATCATCTCCGACAGGAACCTCTTCCTCCAGGAGTTTTATCAGTTTCACTCTCACTTCCGTCGTTTCGTCTCCCCGCAGTACGTCGGAAACGAACTCGGCCGTAACCTGCATCTGCACCTAGAAACATCTATCAGTTCACCAACCTAACGAATGGGCGAAGGAAGGACATACCATCTCAAGTGCACCCCGTATCACTCCACAGAGCACGTTGCTGAACCAGAGTCCACCTTCCAGGGCTTCTTCTGGGAGTTCGACGAATTCCGCGAGAGGGTTATCGTCGAACGTCAGTGAGAACATCGAACCAGGAGTTGCACCCGTCGACGTCGGTGGTTGCGGTTGCGCATGAGTGATGTTCGGTGTGATGTTCAGGAATGATTTGAATCCAACCTGGGGCGTCGAAGTTAGCTCAGGGTAACAGTGCCAATTTCCTCACCCACCTTTGCGATTACCTCCCCAACGTCCTTGAAGTCTGCACACCGGCCTAACGAACTCTTCGCGAGGAACTCTTCGATGAGTCTCGTTCCGATATTGTAGCCCATCTTTTCCAGTTGCTTATTAACCTCGGCATAGTCCTCGTAGTCCTGAATGAGTTGCACGACCAACGCGCCGTAGGTAAGCGCAAATAGTTCTGCGTTCTTGTTCTGATTAGATAGCAGCTCTTCTGGCGAAGGTGATCAAGTGGAGGAGAACAGCCTCACGATTTTCTCCGTCTTGTTTTTCCAAAGGTCTTCGCCGATGGCTTTGTATTGCTTACTCGTCGTGGCCATGGTCCGTTGTCGTCGTGGAGGGTGAACCGGGGCAACAGGAGAGCTGGCGGGGTTCCAAGTTTGAGTGAGGTTACTGCTGCCGAGATTGATCTCGATCAGACACCGCGTTTTTCTCTTTCAAAAAATCATGTCGAGACCAGAGCTTATCGCTCCCCCGGAAATCGTAGGTTGGCTTCACACCCTGCTCACCTCTACCACAAATCTCATACCACGTCGGACAGTACTATGGCGACACCGAATCCAAAAAATACACAAACAAGTGAGCCAAGTCGTGGACATCCTTTCTAAAGGTCCCTGGCTAAAGCCCCTCGTTAGCACCCGAATCCAACAGGTCCAAGCGGATATGACCTATCGCGCATTGGAACTACTCAACACGCCACCTAGTCAGCCCGCGTTCTTACTCGACATTGGGTGCGGGTCTGGTCTTTCGGGTGAGATCCTCGATGATGAGGGATATATCTGGGCCGGTGTGGATATCGCTCCTAGCATGCTGGGTGAGCTTTGTTTCTCCCTTGAAGATGGGGGGAGACATATAATGGCGAAGTCTGATTCGCTGAAGAGGTTGCTCTGGAGCGAGAGGTTGAGGGAGATCTCTTCCTACAAGATATTGGACAGGGGTTCGGATTCCGTCCTGGTAGCTTCGATGGAGCAATAAGGTGCCCTCGCGTCATTTCCCAACCGCATTATCTCGCAACTCACCCAAACCGTAGCATTTCCGTCCTGCAATGGCTTCTCAACGCCGAAACATCCCACCCAACATCTTCTCCTCCCCATCGTCTCACCCGCTTCTTCACAACCCTCTTCTCCGCCCTCCGAAACCCCTCTCGCGCCGTCCTCCAATTCTATCCCTCCTCAGACGACCAGATCCAGCTGATAACCTCGATCGCGCAAAAAGCCGGATTCGGAGGTGGTTTAGTCGTTGATTACCCCAACTCCAACAAAGCCAAGAAGCTGTTCTTGGTATTGATGGTTGGTTCTGGTGGACAAGTACCTCAGGGTCTCCAAGGGGAGGCCGAGGGTGTGGAGAATGAGGACAAGGCAAAGTTTGAGAGGAGGAGGGAGAGAGCCAAGGCGAGATCGAGTGTAAAGAAAAAGAACATCAAAGATAGGGATTGGGTGCTCAAGAAAAAAGTGGTATGGATTCTGTGTTTTTACCTCTTTCGTGGGTTGATAGACGGTTCGATTGTCTTTAGTTGTATCGACAACGAGGGAAAGAGGGCGTTCCTCGAGACTCAAAATACACCGCTCGGAAGCGGAAGATTCGCTTCTGACCCCCCGGGCACATACCCGTACCCACCCTGCCATTAATCCACCATCATGTACACTGCTTACGATGCGAACAGCCCAAGGGAGATCACCGTCTCACAAATAGTTCCTTGGCAGCCCTTGCCACTTCCTCAGGCCCGTTTCTGATGAAAGTGCCCTGGAGGGCGGCCATACTCACTCTCATGCCTTCCTTCATCTCCCTATTCACCATACTTTCCAATTTATCGCCCAACGTTTCCAGGTCTGCGTTCCGCTCCGAGTCGTAGAACCTAGCGAAGAGACGTTTGGCTTGAGATGGGGAAGCGTCGTCGATTAGACACGAAAGGTCCACCCGGCCTGGACGAATGAGCGCGGGGTCTAGTTTCTCTATGTGGTTCGTCGTGAGAAAAATTATCCTCTCTTCGCCTGAGGCGACACCGTCTAGGGCATTGAGGAAACCGGAGAACGTGACGGAGGATTGGTATCTAGCGCAAAAAGAAATATCATGAGCCCTCGACCGTCCAACTGCAAGAGGGTTTTTTTTTCTTTCGTATGAAAGTCTTGGCCACATACCCGTCTTCACCAGTCTGGACCCGTTTGTTGAACGCCGAGTCGACGTCTTCCATGAGGATTATACTCCGTTCCGGAGCGTTTGATAGAAGATGAAAGAGCTTGTCGTCTGCCAGGCCTCTTTCAGAGAGGTTAAGTAGACAAATGTCATATCCCAATGATCCAGCCAGTGCTTGGATAAAGGAGGATTTGCCCGACCCTGGAGGGCCGTGCAGCAGGTACCCTCTCCTGTAAGGAATGCCTGGAAAAAAAAAGACCCATCACGATCAGGGGGTTCACGAACAGCAGGATGGGACACTACCTCTGTCAGCATACCATTGTCGTCTATCCAAGAATGCTTTAACATCATTCTCAATCTTCTCTGATACACCATCATCCAACACGACGCTCTTGAGGGGCCTCTTCCTCCTCGGGAGTCCAAACGGTCTCCACTCAATCCCCCAAGCGGTCATAACGACGAGCTTCCCTTCGTGCCCCTTCATCGCGAGTTCTCGCGCTTCACCCAAAAGTGACGGAAATAAAGTCCGGTCTTTCGAGAGCGTCGTGAGGGTCACGGTCTCCCAAGGTCGTCCAGACATCATCTGCATAGACCGCGTTTCGCGTTCTCGTTTGACCTGCATCCACGCGCCTCGATATCTAAACCAATGGGTTCCAGGTCCAGCGACGAGGTTAAACAGCACAGACGAGCTCCCGTTGTTCCGTTGCTCGAAAGTAGTCTCCACGCTCAGCTGGTGGCTTCGTATCCAAGGGACCGAGCGGGAGAGGATGGATCGAGAAGAAGCTGCGATCTGAGCTTGGACTTGGGTTTGGTGAGCCATCCACGCGAGGAACCAGTCATACGCTTTGTCTTTGTTGCTTATCTCGAGCGAGACGAGCATTCGACGACGTAAGGCAGTTGAACCGAAGATTAAGGCTTGACGTGCTCCCGTGAGCACGACTCCGAGGCCCTGTGACGTCGGGGGGTAAGTGCCCTGGGGAGTCAGGGAGGTAGAGGTGCGACTTGCCATGAGACCAAAACCAGCCTGAAAGTAGGGGCTGCACACAAGGTTCCGAAATTCATTCCGGTGAGCGGTTCGGTCGGAGTTCGAGGCTCTGGATGAAGAACGTACTTGTCCCCGATTATACTTCCGACGAATGAGGAGTGCGGTGGGACAGCATTTTGGGGTACCACCGGTGCGCCACCGGGTGCGGGTATAGTAGGAATTGGGTCCGTGAGTCCAGCCGTTAACGCATCGTTGGGTATGTCCTTCACGGTCGCGACAGTGGACGCGTCCGACATGGACTTCGGAAGGAAAGGTGAATTGATCGGAAAGCGGGTGAGTCCCCCCCGGTCTTTGCCTCGACCCCTTCCCTGACGACTAGGGACCACCTTGCGACTTGTCCTCTCACTAGGCTTAAAAACTCACGAGTCGCGTTCGCGTTTCAGTACTAAACGCCTTCCGAGCGATAATTACAAAATACATATTACGTTCAGCTCGAGCTCGAAATCTTTGGTTCAAACCGCCAAGAAATCGGCCATGACCTTCATGTACCAATCCCTCTCCTCCCAATGGGCCAAATGAGAAGACTCGGCGAACTTGGTCCATTTCACTTTCGGAAGCTTATCGAAGAAGGGCTGGAGACAGGTGTCGTCGACCTCGTCGTATCTTCCGTTGGTCAACAATGTCCTGTACGCGATTTCGGGGATGCGGTCGAGGATTGACCAGGTTTTTAGAGATCCTATGATATGGAATTCGGAGGGCCCGTTCCTATTGGCAGCAGGTGTCGGCGATGATGTTCTTTTCGCTAGGGAAGTGATACGCACATGGTATGATAGACTGTCGGGTCCTTCTCCAACCAATCAAGGCAGGCCATGAACTCTGCCGGGGGCGGGTTCAACCTGCAGACGTGCTTGAACAAGAAGGGCATCATAGCCTCCTTGTACTCGGGGTCATCGGTGGTACCAGCATCCTCGTGTTTCTTGAGGATATCTTGGATCTCCTGGGGGAGTTGAGCGAGTTTCTCCTTCTGAGAGGCCATGAAAAGCGCCATCGAGGCCGGACCGGAGGCAAGGACGAGGCTCTTGAGGCCCTTGGGTTTGGTCACAGCGAACTCGGCCGCGAACATAGCTCCCCACGAATGTCCTAGAAGATCGAAATCGTCCTCGATTTTGAAGTGTTTGAGGAGATTGTAGAGTTCGGCGACGAAGAGTTGGATGGACCAGAACTCGACGTCACCTTTCTTCTCGGGAAGATGGGTCGACATTCCGCCGCCGATTTGGTCGTAGAGGATGATGGGGATCTCGTTTTTGGTCCAGAGGTCGGAGAGGGAGAGCATGTAATCGTGAACGACACCCGGACCTCCATGGAGGACGACCAAGGGTCGGTGTTTTTTGTTGGCGAGGTCACCGTAGACCTTGTACCAGGTCTTGGCGGCCTGACCGGTACTCGGCACGATGAAATCGATCTCGCCGGTCGCCAAACCTTCAGTGGACATGGGACTTCGAGGGGATGGCTGGGGAAGGAGGGTTATCAGGCCAACTGCGGGGTACCAGCCTTTTATTGATTATCCGTCGCAGTGATCTCATCATCTGATATCAGTTTAGCAGTGAATATTGAATATTCATGAATGCCCGAAGTACAGGAGGGTTTCGTGCCACCCTGGGAAATTTGGATCGGGCCTAAAGGGGTAGAGATAACACTCACCTCTTCCGGCCAAACGGCCCCCAACCTCTCAGAAGGCGTCCTGACATCAAGCATTCTTCGAGTCCAGTCAGAACTGAAGACCGCCATGAAAGAGGAGATCGCGAACCAGACTTTCAACTTCCCCTCCCTCGAACTTGCTCGTATGCTCTCTCCGAAAGAACCGAGACCGAAACCTGGCATCGGAGCTCCCAGGGAGTTGCTCCTCTTACACGAGTACGATTGCATCGTGGACAGTCAACCTTTTCAGAACGCACTCAACGATGTTGTCGTGCGGCTCGGGACCTTCACCCCACGAGCCCCGGGTGCGGGCGAACCAGCATATTATCGTGGTTTGGCCAAGTTCCTCACGAAGTGTGTCAATGTATGTCATGATGCTCTTGACGAGCAGGAAGAATTCCCGACCCGTCAGGAGCGATGGTACGATAATCTCGAATTCACTGTTGGAAGGCCGGTGGTCGACGGTGTTGAGGGTGCACCCCCTCTTAAGCCAGACATTACAGGAGGAAAGGGAATATCGGCACTCGAGGAGGCGCGCCTCTATTGGAAGCCACCAACGGACAAACTAACTCATAGGATCACGCTACCCGTGGAAGTGGGGAAGCGGTGGAGGGTTATGATCCCCCTGGCGGCTAGATACGCCCGTTGTTTGTTCAGCGCAAGTCCAATGCGAACATTCGCTCTTGTCCTGGCGTTCAATCGTGGGAGCAATACCCTCCGGTTCCTGGTCTTCCATCATGGCGGTCTTGCCGCTTCCGAGGAGTGCAACATCACCGAACGTGACGGATTAGAGGGGATGGCGCGTCTTTTCCTCACGTTGGCATCGTGGCGCACGGCAGAAGACGCAGGGGTCGTCACCTGCTGCAGCGACAACACCTATTTGCTCCCTGCGGACCAAGAGGGTACGCGCTGTGTGTCTGCAACGGTAGAGGGCATACTCTTTCGATATCCTTGCGTCCGCGGCAGGATGAAATCCATTTCTCGTATTCGTCTCCCAACAAACACTCCGCTAATGGCCCCAGAGTCTCCCGGGGAGGAGCTGCCAAAACTCCTCATGGAGTTGGGTGGTTCGCTCAGGCGTTCCGTGAGGCTCCTCGACAAGAAGCCGACATCCTCAGATCCCACGACCGTTCCCAGGGAAAGAGGAAAGGAAGGCACGGAGGAGCGGCCACCAGAACCAGCGAGGAGTGGATCTGGACCTACGACCAGAAGTGCTTCAAGGAGGGCTGCTTTCCTTCCCATAGTACCAGAACACGCGCATGGTGGGTGTTTCCCGAATGGGCGATCTAGGAGCAAACTGACTATTCAGTAGATGTGCGGGTTCAGGCCGATCTCGACGTGCAGCCCAAGTACACTCAGCCCAGGGAGATCATTCGCTCAGAGAACGACCCGGTCCTGTCGGAGTTGACCGGCACAGTTGTTGTCAAAACCAGCTGGCCAGGGATCGACCGTCGGAGCAACGAGGCAAACATGTACCGTGACTCAGCCAGTCGGTTCGGGACGATTCCGCACGTGTGTTCGTATGAGGGGGTGGATGAACACCGCGAAGTGATCTCGAATATCTTGTTCCTCCCTCGGGAAATCGATATTACGCGATACTACTGGCCAATTTTTACCAAGACGCCTCCCGAGAGACTGGATGTCAGGACGCTTGGGTTCAACGTCTTGAATGTTGAAGGGAAGTCGCTCGTAGAGGCGGAGAGCCCTCGGCAATTGTCCCGTGCATGGGCCCACTTCCTGTTAGGTGTGTTCGCCATTATGACTTTGTGTGTTCTTCGATTAATCTGTCTTCCCTGCAGGGTGGATATCGACGTACCTATCTGGGCACTTGCACAGGGATCCCAGCATCGGGAACATCCTGATGACGGACGAACCCGTGAAGAGGAAAAAGTTCGAGATACCCAAGGCGTTTGAGGACCATCTGTCCTTGTTGCAGGACCAGACGACGGTGGAGGTGATCAGAGGGCTGTGCAGGAGAGTTGAAGAGCTTGTGGACACGCTGGGCATTTCAGACGAATGCATCGCGTTCGTTATGGATGGCGACCTTGCGATATCCTGGAGAGATTACTGGACCGAGGAATGTCAAGTGACCAAATCGGTGAGTGAATCTCTGGTTGCCTGGAAGGCTGCGCCTGATGCATTTCACAGGGTACGCCCGAGTTCATGTCCCTGGCGCTCCTCAAGGCCAAAAGAGACTACTTGCATTCGCCTGTGGACGACTTGGAGTCCTGCTTCTGGGTCTCGGTCTGGAGCGTATTCTTCAACAAGGACAATATAGGAGATCAATCGGATGAAGAAAGTGATTTGAAGGATGATCTCATCAATTGTCGCAAGGGTGATGCCATGGTAGGTCTCATGCAGCTCCCACATCGCAGAAAACACAGCAACATCACGCTGCGCTTCCGGTCCATCCTTCTTGAATGGTGGGACAAAATACGAGACCAGCAAAGAATGTGGTTTGGGGAAGTTGTGGCGGGTGAGCCGGAGAATGCGGACGGGGAATATTATCTGCCACACTTCCACCGTTTTGCTCTCCAAGGTATTGTGGATGTCTTGGAAATCCTAGCAAAGCACTGGAATGGCGAGGTTAGCTGGGAAAGTTGGACAGCACCTGGCCCATCGACATAGATACATTCCTTATGCCTGTATCTCGCCTTAACCTTCCCTATCATCGTACAGGCCGTTCGTTAAATTTGTAGGCTGAGTATGAATCGAATAACCGCAAGTCCCGAATAACCGCTCGAGGTCTGTATGGCTACCCCACACCGGTCAGGTAGATTATCAGACGCAGAAGAGAGAAGATATCCCTCTGGGCAGGAGACGGTCTGACGGCTTCTGACCCGATTGGGACCTCAAAGTCGACTTTGGGGACTCAGAGTCTTAGTTTGACAGGAAGTGAACATGGAAACGAGGGGGAGACGGTGATTGAGGAGAGCATGAATACGGACTTGATCCCACTATGCGCAGGCGAAGCCAGACCACAACTACTGCCACTAGGATAAGTATCACCGTGGCGGAGGGCGGTCCGAGTCCTCGATCCTCAACCGCGTGAAAGTGATGTCCTATAGCAGGTCACTAGGCAAGCGTCTAATCGCTCTCAGGCTCTAGACTATCCACCTTGAGTTTCATCTGTTTGATGACTTTATCCTCGTCGCGACCGATCTCAGGAAACAGGAAGAGGAACGGGTCACGTGGAGTTCAAGGCCTTTGGTAAACACGGCCAAACAACGACATGAATGACGCTCCGGGCTGATTTCTCAGTCCCGCAACATATCGTGGACATGGACCACGAGAGGTGGATTACCGTAAACTCGCCTCACCAAGAGCAACGTGCTGTAGCGACGGGGATTTCCGTACTCTCGGTTCCGTCAGGTGGCCCTGCGTAGCGGAACTCGCCCCGGACCGTCTGTACTAGGACATCCCCCTTTTGCACTGCAGCCCCGGAGATGTAACTGTCTCCGTCGTGTCTCTCTCGTTTCGGTAAGCGCGTTTGTCACACCATGCTTCTCCCTGGGTCCCCTTCACCTCAGCTCGAGAGTAGAAGTTTCTCAAGGAATCACTGAAGGGGGCTGATCCGTATCGGTGACGATTTCTCATTCAGGAAGGCAGAGTAGAATTGACTGGCTAACGTCATCCAGTATAGTTTTTTTTTCCAGCCCACTTCAGATCTCTAAACGGTTCCACCACGCTGCGTCCCAAGGGTGTCGATGACCGATAATCTTTTTTTTTTTTTCGGCGTAGCAGTTGAGGAAAAGCGTTTAGGCACCGGCCACCTAGATGGCGTTGATCGATGATTATCGATAATCTCTCGGATAGGAATGATGACAGGAATGCCTTACGGAAACACGCAGGTACAGAACGCCGGCGTTGCACTGTGAGATGGTACAAGATCAATCTCCGACACACTAGAAGGGTGAAAATGTTGTACACACAAACGTAAGAATCGTGCTCGCCCTCCAACGGGTTTATCTACGCCTCGGGGCACGCGGGACGACACGTGGTCAGTTCATCGCGCTTCGTCACC